>Ga0210403_10001096_pt1 | contig 26280 bp, 21 predicted proteins | sample IncBWC19MmetaG_FD_150863 | JGI IMG/M metagenome (GOLD analysis project Ga0210403, IMG submission 150863) | Forest soil microbial communities from Barre Woods Harvard Forest LTER site, Petersham, Massachusetts, United States - Inc-BW-C-19-M | ecosystem: Environmental > Terrestrial > Soil >... | reverse complement strand
TCTGGATTTACCGATGCGAGTACCGCGTTCCGGTGCTCGGTGAGTTCTACAGCATCACGCCGAAAAGCCTCAAAGGCACACTCGGCCTGGTCAAGCGCGTCAAGCTGTACCCTTGGAATACAACTGGTATTTCAGACACACCAGAAGGCCAGTATGGCGAAATCGAACCGAGCGAATTCCCTGGCGGTCAGGTTCCTAATGAAGACTACTACAACTTGCCACCGATCCGTGAGGAAAACCATCGAGCCTTCGATGCGGGGATGAGCATGCGGGGCAGCCTCGTTCCCCGCAAGCTGTAGCTTACTAAGGAGCTAATCCGCAGAGATAACCTGTGAGATGGCTCAACCTTACGTACCACCTGGCGTCACTATCACAGAGGCGGTTGCTCCGCAGGTCGTCCCGCTCATTGCTTCATCTTCTGAAGTGGTGCTTGTTGGACTCACGCTAGGCCACCAAACCCGCACTGATCAAGTACGCCTGGGCGGAGGGGCTTTCGAAGCCAAAAAAGCGAAAATCAAATCTGGCGAAAAAACCGTCAAAGGACTCGAAAAAGCCAAAGAACTCATTGACGTTGGCTCTACCGTTACCGGCTCGGGCATCCCCGAAGGAACCACGGTCACCGCTGTCCCTGGCGAAACCGAAATCGAACTCAGCCAGAACGCAACCAAAACTGAAGAAACCACTCTGGTCTTCGAACTGGAACCGACACCGCTGCCCTTCTTGGCGTCTCTTCCTGGCTCACAGCTAGAGACTGTCATCTCCGTCTACAGCGCTACCAACCCCGCTGAAGGCGAAAACGAAGGTAAGGGTTTCAAGGAATACAAAGAAGGCGCGGGCGCGTACAAAGTTGACAAATCAGCGGGCGCAGTCATCCGTATCAACGGTGGTCTGATCAAAGCCAACCAGTTGGTCAACGTCACCTACACCTACGTTCCGGCTGGCTATTACAACCCGATCCGTCTCTTCAACTTCAACGAAGTCCAAAACCGTTTCGGAAGTGCGCTAGAAAAGAACACCGAAGGGGAATACACGTCACCGCTCAGCCTCGCTGCCCAGAAGGCATTTGAAAGCGGTGCTGGCAACGTGATCCTTCAGCCGCTCTTTGCTCTCAGCAGCGGTACCGAACCAGAATACAACTCTAACGGGTTCATCATCAACGCGGAACAGCCGACCGCGAAACAGAACGCTGAAGTCAAAACTTGGGAAGGTACACTCAAAGCCCTCAACCTAGTCGAAGCAATCGACATCATTGTGCCTGTCGTCGGACAGTCGATGAAGGAAGTCAAAGATGGAACGATGAACTCGATCATCAGCGCCTTCTTGGGTTACGAGCAATACCGCGAGATCGAAGAGCAGTTCATCTACGGCGTCTTTGGAGAGGACTCTACTACTGGTGAAGCTCTAGAGGCGACTCTCTGGCAGCATGCGCGTAACATCCGCGCTTACGCTGGCGGTAAGCTCGCAGCACAGAACATCTTGATCAACGGTGGTAACTTCGCTATCTCTCTACCCGAAGGTGGAGAAACCAACCTCGGTGGTGAGTACATGGCAGCCGCAGTGGCCGGTGCGCTCGCATCTCGACCTGTCGCTTCATCTCTAACCCGCAAGGGCATCACGGGCTTCACCAAGGTCCGCGATCTCAGGACCCCGGCCCAGAAGAACGAAGATGCTGGCGAAGGACTCATGGTCATCGAGCAGACCAAAGGTGGGGAAATCCGCTGCCGTCACGCGATCTCGCTTGATATAGGACACGGCGCATCTCGCTCTGAGGTATCGGTGGTCCGTGCCAAGTTCTTGATGGTTGAATCCGTCAAAGAGACTCTTGAAAACCAGATCATCGGTCAGATTATCGCAGACGGTAACTCGCCGATCATCGTCCGCTCTGCAATCGTGGGAGTCCTCAGTGCTCTCCAGTCAGCAGGCGATCTTGTGGACTTCGCAACGCCGGTCGTTCAGATCGCGTCACTCGAACCGACCACAATCACAGCAAGCTTCAGCTACCGCCCGGCCTTCACCCTCAACTACATCGACATCGTATTCTCACTCGATCTATCGAGCCAGACGGTCACGATTACGGAAAACACGACACAAGGCGAAACGGCGTAGTAATAGACGATGGCCGGTACAGACCCCACATTCACTTCAAGAGTTCGCGTAGGTGGTTCGGGCTTTACGATCTTCACGTTCGGAGGTCAGCCCATTACCTTCTGCCAGCAAGTCTCATACACATCGCCGCAGCCCGTCGGCGGAGGCATGTCTGCCATCCAGCCTATGGATGAGCCTTACCCGATCGAGATCATCACTCCGGCCGCAGCAGGTCCGGGCCAGATCGTGCTCAATATGTTCGAGCTATTCGGTAGCGGTGGTACGGCATCCAAGGTGTGGGACCGACTAGGACTAAGCCTCGGTGCTAAGAACGGTCCCTTTGGTTCTGAAACTCCTGAAAACCAGAGCACAAACTTCAAACTCACAGGTCCGAAGAACGGCGGTATCTTCATGGGCGCTGTCGATATCGTGGACATCTTCATCCGTCAGGCTCAGGCTGAACCAGCCAAGACCGAAATCGTCAAGATCATCCGTCCTCTCGGGGCATCGGGACCTGCGGGTTCTCCGATCACTCCGTACACAGAGGAGTATCACGGATGCGTTATCACGAATGTCCAGGACGGCGAGCAGATCGCAGTAGGCACGATGGAAGTGCTGAAGCAGATCACAGTGAACTTCCGTTATGTCACGCGTAACGGTAATCCGAGCCTTGCATTCAAGGTTCGTGACAATCCTCTCTAATTTGCTATACTACATTCGTGGCTTGGGATCACGGAACAATTGGCGGTTACAGCAATCATAGATGTCGTTGTGATGCTTGTACGGATGCTTGGCATCAATATCAAGCAGATTGGCGACAAAGCGAAAAGGGGCGCAATGAAAATCGTCAGAAGTCAAAGCTTTGGCGAGCCCGATACCCAGACGCTAATCGAATCAAAACTCGGAAGAGGCAATCAACACGCCGCACTCGCGCGCGTAGTCTTTTCGTAGAGCCAATTGATCCCCAAATCGTCCTTGACCGTGACAAAGGCATTTGTGGAATTTGCAACAAGCCCATCATAGGAAAGTTCCACATCGATCATGTAATCCCTCTTTTCAAAGGTGGACTTCACACCTATGATAACGTTCAAACAGCACATCCCGCATGTAATCTACGCAAGGGACCAAAACTTCAGGAGGAAATATGCCAGACCAGCAACAGGTAGCACCAACAGGGGACGAGAGCGTCGATCCGTTCAGCTTGTTTTCGGAACAAACACGTATCCCGGTGCGTGGCTTGGCGTTCCTTGGTCACATCGAGAAGGAAGTCGAGTTTTGTGGTCACACATTCTCTCTACGCACCCTCTACCCGTCTGAGAAGGCCGCAGTCTCGATCATAGTGCAACCGTGGCGAGGCTCAATCTCTGAGGGTGAGGTATGGGCCAACGCTCAAGTCGCCCTAAGCCTCACGTCAGTAGACGGTGACCCTGACTTTTGCGCCAAGGCGGGACCTGATCTCAACGACTTCGCCAAAGCGCGCTTGAACTACGTCTCGCAGAAGTGGTACCAGCCGACGCTCTCTTTCCTCTACGCGCGCTACTTGGAGTTGGAGCAAGAAGCCCTCAGGGGAATTAGTGAACTACAGGATTTCTCCGAGAGGAACCGGGTCCCTTCGCCGCCCTTGCCCGATTCCTTGACCGTGCCGGATACTTTGGGCGCACCGATCGCTTCGGATATCCAGCCCTAAACGACTTCCAGGCCGAGCTTGTCATGTGCTTGCATGGCGAGGAAAACCGTATCGAGAGGGACAACGATCAAGTTGACCTCGAACGCTCTATGTTCATCTCCAACCCGGAGATGTGGAAGGAGCTATACGGCAAGGACATCGTAGCCGAGGGTCCTGGCGTCAAAATCCGCTACCCGACAACCGAGGAGGACTTCGAGCTTATGATTGCAGAATGGGAGAGCGAAGGCTACGAGCCCGAGGTAGGCTAACGTCCGCGTTCCTGAGCGCGGACGAAACGCCTATGGCCTTCGATGAGCGCGCGGTCAGGGAATCTCGGCGGTATTCTGAGCGGCTTTGCTTGTGATTGCTTGATCGCAGGGCGTTTATGCGAACGCGCTATCACCCAAAGCGAGTAACAAAGGACACCCAAAGAGCCGCTCCATATCGTTAGCATGCCTACAGCATATCAAGCCGCAAGGGCATTGTCAAGAGGCTTAGACCACTTATGTCTATTGCATGGCCCGCAAGCTGGACGTATGTTGGATGGCCAATTGGTACCGCCTCGACTAAGTGGAATGACATGCTCAAGGTGTTTCTCGGTTTGCGGCAGGGCATCCCAATCGCAACCGCAGAGATAGCAACGTCGGCCATAAAAGTCAATACGGGACTGTAGTTGATCCTCGGTATAGTCTCCTGCGGCAGCCCTCTTACGATGTTCATATCGACGCACCCGTTGACGATTGGCAGCGGGGTCTTGAACATACCGCCTTTTGGATCGTTGTCGCTCCGTCTCTTTAGCCTTCTCCTGAGCGCGATAAGCCACTTGTCGAGCTTTGTAACGCCCAGGATTCTCAATTTGCCATCGAACTGCTTCCCGAATGCGCTTCTCTTTGTGACGTTGATAGCTCTCGCGGTTCTTGCGTCGTTTGTAAATCGCGTAATGTTCCGGGCACAAATGAAAACAAACATCGTTACCCCCGATCTTACACGGTTCTGAGCAGCCTTCTTCTTGGCAAATGCGCATCATCACCAGTCTAGCAACTAGAGCCAAACAACGACATAATGGCTGATGGCTACGGCAGATGATATTGATCCCGCACAAGCGGGTCGGCGTGCAAACGAACAGTTGTATGTGGCCGTATCGCGCCTTGACGAACATATCCAGGCGCTTACAGCCCCGACGATGGAGCTAGCGCTTGCGCAAAGAAAACGGATCACAGACACAGGACTTGAAGAGCTAGATCAATCGGCGCTAGTGCGCAAATTTGTATCACAGGCTGGTCCAGGAGCCCAAATCGGAACGCATGAGCCAGGTCAATTGAATCCAGATGCCTCTTTCGCAACAAGAGGATCGTCACTCGTTGGGACGGGTACGGGACCTCAATGGAATGAAATGTTTGGAGCTACAGGTGGTCAAGCTGGAGCGCCATCGCAGTGGGCAAGAGAACAAAGTGCCATTGCTGGCAAGACTAACGTTGAAGCTCAACGCCTAGAGGAAGAACCAATTCGCATTCCGAGCTTCGGGGATTGGCGATTGGATGCGGTATTGAAATTGGCTTCTCAGGTTTCAGGTAAAAAAGCTTTGAGCAATTACGAAACTTATGCTAGCGAAGCGGGTTCGGAGGCAATGCCAGCACAAGAATGGCTCGAAAAACAAAGCCCGATAGCAGCAGGCAATGTTTCCGGAACACTGGCGAAGGCATCACAGGCAGCCGTCGTAGGAAGCATTGCGAAAACATATCTCTCCCCTCTGCTCGACATCGGATTCGGTGCGTCCAACGCTGGCGCATCGCTGGGCTTCTCACCACAGGGTGAAGGACTAGGCGGAGGGTTCCTTGGCGCTAGCCACTACTTTGGTATCCCCAACCCGCTAGCGGCCATCACATCGCCCGCTGGTAAACAAGGTCTGGGTACCGTCGTCAACGCAGCGGAAGCAGCCATCGGGGGATCGGGGATTGGCCTTGGTGAAGCTAACTCGTTGCGTCAGGCGTTGGGCTCTCAGGGATGGTCTAACCAGCGTAACAGCGGGATGCTCGGTCTGACTATGGGAGGCGAACAAGAGACGTTGGCCCTTGCCCTTGAACCGCTGATGAAGAAAGGATTCAAAAACCCCGAGGTCCTTTCCGAATTCACGAGCGCTCTCAAGCTAGGGTCCGGCAACATCGGAGAACTGACGCAGGGCATCGAACAGCTTGCTGAAACTGCCAAGATGACTCACCAGACGCTTGAAGCAGAAGCCGTCAAAGCGCAGGAGTTCATGGCCAAATCTGTCGAGGGTGGATCGACCATGATTCACGGCTTGACCGCCTATGGTGAAATCGGCAAGGTCACCAAAATGAATCCTCTCCTCGTGCAGGGGATCAACGAAGGGCAGTTCGGCCAGGTGCAAGCACTCAGTAAGGGCATCATGCCTTGGGAGATTCAAGGTATGTCGGGCAACTCCGCTGCCCTCAACGCCTGGGAAACTGTAAAGAAAGTCGCGGGCTACGTACCGAAGCAGACCGATACGCGCTCGCTCAACAAGGTCACGGGCAAATACGAAGTGACTGAGACTGCCGCTGAAAAGGAAGGCGCTTACATTCACATGCTCGAACCGAGCATCACGGCGGAAGAGGCGAAGCGCTTGAAAGAAATTGGACCGAAGCTCGAAGCCGTGCAAGGTGGATTCGGTGAGGCTAATGCGGTCCAGCAGCACCGCTACGCGATGGAACAGGCTAACGAGAAGAGCAAGGATGGCGCATCGCTGATCAAAGCGCGCAACGAATGGTCCGCTACGCAGACGCGAGTCACCGAACTCAAAGACAAGCTGTCCAAGATGCCGAGTGGCGATATCTTCAGTTCGGACGAAGCGAAGTATGGTGATGTCAGGGGCGAACTGGAAGCAGAAGAAGAAAAGCTGAACTCACGGCACTCCGCTTACACGAGCGCAATGGCTAAGGCGTCCAAGGCAGGCAAGCTCACCGGCTCTCAGCAAGGTCTACTACGTGGCGAACTCGAAGGACCGAAAGGCTTGTACGCCACAGCGGCAGCAGCGGGAGTTAGCTCAGATGAACTGGCCAAGATCAAGAAAGAGGGCGTCACCCACCAGGCTGGCGACATCTACAAAGCGCTTGAAAAGCTCAACAAGGTCAGTATCGAAAAGCAGAATGAAGAAAACGCCAAAATCGAATTGTCTGGTCCGGCTAAGGCGTTCTTCAAACTCAAGTTCCCGGCCGCAGCAGCGAAGGCAGAATCGAACGAAGGTGGTTCTCCGATCTCTAACAAGGCGGCGTCACCCAACGCAGCAGGCGAAACGGCATCGGAGCAATCAGTCATGCGCCAGGCTGAACAGGCTCAGCGCGCTGAACCCGTCACCCCAGGACAATAGTCATGGCCGCAACGCAATTGCTTTTCCACCATGAACTAGTCAACGGCGGAGAACCGTTGATAGTCGTCACGGGCGCAGACGAAATCGCATGGAGCTATGCACTCAACGTCGCTGAATTCCCCACCTACGGCGGCGAAGTCGTACAGATTCTCAGCGTGTACATAGACGACGTTACGGTTGAAGGAACCGTGCGGCAGTACTCGGAAGCCGAGGAAATCTACGAATTCTTCATGCAGTACTTCACGATCGCCACGCAGGGCAGCAGCGCAGCCAGCGCCGACAAATACTCACAGGTCCCAATGATAATGGAGTACGCGCACCGTGGATGGAGATTCGAAATCCAGCCGCTTGAGGCTCCTGGGTTCATGTACTCTCTCGAAACGGTTACGCCCAAATGGCAACTCAAAGCCCACATGGTTGACAAGACACCTGACGTGAGCAAGCTTCAAAATCTCGTAGTGCAAGAACTGGTCAACAAAGAAAAGTTCAACCTCAAAGGTACCATCTCGCCGGAGTCTGGGGACCCGGCGCAGAATCCTTTCATTGCGCCCGGCACCTTCTTGGGCGACAAGTTCGTGGAAGCCACAGCCAAGCAAGCGGCGGAAGGTGTCACCAAGATCGGCGACTACTACAACTCGCTCTTGCCATCATATCTCAACGACACTTTCTTCCAGGATGAGACGGCCGTGGGAGCTAAGCCCAACTTCGGAAACGAAGGTAAGGGCGAAACCCCCACCACGACGCTTCCTGGGGCTAAGGTCAAGAGCAACAAGTAGAAGGTATCGCAGCCGTAATCAATAGGATGTCTGCCGAATTCAACAGTGAGTCATTGCCCGTTTATGTGCCTACCTCCTGGGCGGGAGTCGTGCCCGAGACGCAACAGGCATACGACATTCGCGCTACGCGCATCAGCGAAGCTCGACGCAACGCGGCTTTCGGTTCAGCCAACGGCGTCCTGTGTGACGGGATATCGAAGGTCCTCTTCTTTGTCTCAGAACTGACTCTAAACGTCGGCATCAGCGGCACCACATCTCAGGGCCGATACACACGAGACTTCTACGCTCACAACATCGTGCTCCCATCTCTCACCGTCAAGGGTCAGTGCCTTGACCAGGGCGACTACGGGGTCCTAGTCGAGTTCATCCATCAGGCGCAGAAGAAGGCCGTCGGGAACGCTGCCAACAACATCACCCAGCTTGAAATCAAGGGCGGCGGACTCAAAGTCAATCGACCGATCATGAAGGGTCCGCACAAACGAACCTGCGCACAGGGATTCATTCCTCGCATCGAACGCAAACACAAAAAAGGTGAATACGCGCCCGCCTTCACATTCAACTTCACAATCGCCCAGTCATTCGCTGGCATCTATGAGGATGTCGCGGCTAGCGTGTTCGAAAACGAACAGTCAAGTTGGGTGAGCATCCTCGAAGGGCTCACAACTCCGTACCAGCCGACCTACAAGAAGCAGGAAACGGCGGCGAACTCGAAACCCAAAGCGCAGCCTCCGAAACAACCAGAAGCCCCGCCTGAACCCAAAGTGGAACTCGTGCAGCAACTACCTGGAGGGGGCGGCTTCTAATGGCACAGCGCCTCGTATACAGCCCCAAGTGCTACGCCTTCATCAAGAACACGCGCGAAGAAATCATGGACCTGTCGGAATATGTGATCGGCGGAGAAATCAACCGACTCGTCAATCAGGTATCGACAGCCAAGCTAACGCTGCGCAACCCAGATCGTATCTTCACACGCCCCGGCGAAGTGGCCTTCCATCCTCAGGACCCGATTACCATCTTCCTGGAGCGCACGCCTGGTCACCCCGTGCAGGTCTTCACTGGCTTCCTGGACAAGACTCCCTACTACCAGATGCGTCCGGGTCCGATCACGCTCGAAGCATCCTGCACACTCAAGAAACTCCTCTACACCTGGTACCAGCTTGCCCAGCCGTATACACTCAGTCTACTTGAACACTTTGGTTGGAACCCGACCAAGGGTCCCGAAGGTGAGGTCATCGGTCCCACCGCAGGTGGCATCGAAGGCGGACAGGGAACCGAACTAGCAGACAAATGGGCAGCTAAGGCCGGTCAGGAAGGATTCAAGAACAGCCCGAACGGCGTTCCATTTGGTGTCGAAAAAGGTGGTCAGTATGCGACCAACGATGGTTCGTTCGCAAACCTCCTATGGGCGATTCTCTTCTTCATCGGCGACTGGCAGGACGAGAAGATTTGGATCGAGAACGTACCGGCGTCGGTACCCAAGCTCATCAACAAGCTCTGGAATGACTTCGAACAGAACGACAAAAAGGCTCAGGAAGAGATCAACCTCTTCTGGGCAGCAGCCATTGGCGTTAGCTCGCACGGCAAAGGCGGGGGTCCCGGCGGAGGGGAAGGTAAAAACAAAGCCTCGGGCAACTTGACCAACGTCAAGGAAGTGGTGGAAACCATGACCGAAGATGCCAACCGTAACAATCTACCGCCCGCCTTCGTCATCTGCACATCCCTATGTGAGTGCGGATTCAACCAGAGCGAGATCACATCCTTCAACTCGGCCAAAGCCACCGGCTGGTTCCAGTTCACATCTAACGAACCCTACCCCGGCATCAAAGTCAACTACCCAGAAGACGCACGCGACACAGGGAAAGCCACCGAAGCGTTCTGCAAGGCTGCCGTCATGCGCGCCGTGGAAAATCCCAACCTCAAGATCGAAGGCAACTGGGAAGAATGGGCAACCACCACGCAGCAGCCGGGCAAGGAAGCCTACAAGCCAGACTGGGCCGTCAACCTCGCCAAGGCAAAGCGCCTAATCTCTCAGTACCCTCCGACCCAGAAGAAAGAAAACGAAGAAAGCCCTGAAGAAACTCAGCGCAACTCCAAGGAAACCAAAGGCAAGGGGGGTAGTGGTCAGCGTACACGTATGGACGTGATGATCTCGCGCGCCTCTGAAATCAGCAACAAGAACTACCCCTACTCGTTCGGGGGCGGTCACCCTCACGTCGGTACGCCGAGCATGGGCACTGAACACGAGACGGGCGGCTCACTCGTCAACGGCTTTGATTGCTCGGGCTCCGTGCTTGCTGTGTTGGCATCCGGTGGGTTCGTACCCACGGGCTCATCGTTCGGTACCTCGGGTGAAATGGGCCACGTCTACGGCAACATCGGGGAACCGGGTCCTGGCCCGAAGGGCAAAGGCGTCACCATCTACTGGAACGCTCAGCACGAGTGGATGACAATCAATGGCCGCTACTTCAGCACAGGGTGGAACAAGAACCCGAACGGTGGCGCAGGCTGGGGAGGGGAAAACGAAAGCGAATGGCCGTCGGCTAGCGGGTCATACGAATCGATGCACCTATCAACCAAACAACTGGAAGAACCCTACACGGGCGAACCTCCTCCGGCTCTCGCAGGGACAGAAGGAGAAACTGAAGGTCGCGCCAAAGGCGAAGAAGGCTCAGGCTCCCCCACTGGCTCAATCCTCAGTCAGGCTACAGCAGCGGCGTTCGCTTCCAACATCAGCTTGCCAGGAGCTATCGAACGAGCCGAGGCACAGATTTTCGGTGGCCAGAAGGCGCTCATGAACTCACAGAAACTCATGAACTTCGTTCAGCAGGTGTGCCAAGCTTCCTTGCGCAGCTTCCAGTCGCTACCGAATGGCGACTTCTACGCCTTCTACCCCGACTACTTCGGTGAATTCGGTCACCACGATGCCTACTGGTTGATCTATGACATAGAGATTCTTGATGGCGGCATTGACCTTAGCGATGACAACCTAGTCACGCACGTCTTCTCTCTCGGCAACCCAATCTACCCCGCTAGCCCGACAAGCAACCCGTTGGTGATCGAGCAGAAGGCTGGCGTCATGACGATCTTCGAAGCGATGGACTCCGAAGGCATCCTGTACAACACCGAACAGGAAGAAATCGATCAGAAGCGCCCAGGAGTTTCAGCACTCATGAACAGCAAGGAGGCGGTCGAATTCCTCCGACGCTATGGCCCACGAGTGCTCAAGGAGGAATACCCGCTAGTAACCAGTACAATCTATGAGTGCCTGTTGGCATACCAGCAATTCCTACTAGGGTGGTCCCGCCAGTTCATCACGCCGTTTACTTTCACATTCATGCCCGAGTTGTTCCCCGGTGGTAAGGTTGGCTTCCCTGAGCACGGTATCCAGATGTTCATCGAATCTGTCACGCACACCTGGGACACGACCAACGGGTATCAGACTGTAGCGCAACTCACCGCCCCATCCGTGCTACAGCCGAACGCACAGACTCCGATCGTAGGCGGACAAAATCTACCGCCTAATATGGTAGACGCTCTTATCGAGCCTCTACGCGATGAAACGAAGCAGAAAGCAACTGCTCCGAAACAGCGCCCGGCACTTCCAATCAAAGCCTCAACCCATACTGCCAAAGCATAATAGACACCAATGCTAAGCGATCACGTAAACATACGACTCAAGCGCGGAGTCAAGATCATCACCTGTGAGCCCGCCACCAGGACCATCGAAGCAGAAACGCGCAATGGCGAGGTCATCTCCATCAACGCATACTACCTGTCACATGTATTCCGTTGGCCTGTGCCTGGAGAGAAGTGGGTGGTGCGTGAAGAGAATGGTTCCTGGTTCCTGGATGGGATTTATGAGGCGCAAGAACCGACTGAAGAAGAAGAAGGCGGCGAAGGATCATGAGTGAAACCATTGAAGCAATACCCGGAGATGCAATTATCAGCACGGCGACTGGTCGTATTTTGCTAAATGTTCAAGGTAAACTCAAACTACTCAAGACGGGCGAAAAACCGGGTTCCTTCAAAATACACGTTTCTACCTCCGCAGCATTTCCTCAAGGATACAGCAGTAGCCGACACGAGGTTGGAGAAACCGCTTTGGTCTGTATTCATACTATCGATTCCCCCGGTACTGAAATCAAAATCACAGTTGACGGAAACCAGCTATTTGCAGAACCCATCACAATCGCTCAAAATGCCTCTGTTTCCTTTATGGCAGAAAAATACTTCATTGTCGAAGGCAAAGGGACGGGTTTCATTGCCACCGGACAACAACTACAGATTGTTTAGACGAGTGCGATACGATAATAGATGACATGTCCTTTAGTTTGCTACTCAAAAACGGTGACCTTGGTCTAAGTGGAACATCCCTTGGTACCGTTGTGAATGCAGCCAAGCTCCAACAGGACCTAGTGTGTGCCATTCTGACCCCACTTGGTTTTGAGGAACTCCACCCAGAATTTGGATCGGTCCTAGAGGAAGACCTGATCAATCCCGAAACCACCGTCATCGGCACACGAGATTTCGAGCATGCGGCAGCCCTTGTCCGTTCCGAGCTTCTACGCATCTGCCAGAACTACCAGGCACAGCAGATCGCGCGTAATGAAGATGATGCAATCAAATTCGGAAAGCCGACACTAACTCCTGAGGAGATTTTGCTGCGCGTGGTCAGTGTAAACTTCGTAGCCGCAGAAGATCACTTGCTCTGCAACCTAACACTCGAAGTCGGTACCAACACACTCGAAGTCAGTATTCCGGTGAGCACCTAATGCAAACTAAGAAATGTAAAATATGTAATGAGATCAAGTCTCTTGATCAATTTGGTAAGCATCCAACGTCAAAGTACGGTTGTAGACCAGAATGCACGACCTGCCGTAATCAAGAGAGTAGACGTAAACCGTATGTACCCAGAGACCCTGAAAAACGCAAATCTGACAACCACAAATACATAGAAAAACCCAATGCTAAATTGCTTCATCGTGCTAGGTCTATGAAGCGACGCGCCTATAAGAAAAATCAATTCATCGAGGATGTTGACCCTCGTGTTGTCTACCAGATGCACGGGGGCATGTGTGGTATTTGCGAGGAGTTCGTCACAGAAGATGACTTTCACGTCGATCATCGCATACCGCTCGCCAAAGGCGGTATGCACGGATATGTGAATGTGCAGCCTGCACATCCAAGTTGTAATCTTCAGAAGAAAGACAAAATCATATGCCTGTCTTGACTCAAACCCAAATCGCAGAACAGATGGTTGCGCAGATTCGTTTGCTCAAGCCGACGATCTCTGCCGAAGTAGGAACACCTGAGCGCCTCGTCTTCGATACGGTGTCAGGAGCCATCGCTGAAAACTCCATCGATCTCGTGGGGCTACAGGAAGCGCTCAACGTCGATAGCAAGTTCGGCGCGAACCTAACCAACTTCATGTCGTTGTTTGGCTTCGAACGACAGAAGGCTACGATCGCCACAGGGTTCGTGAAGTTCAAACGCAACACTCCCGCGACCGCCAACATCGTCATCCCGGCAGGGGTAATCCTCAAGTCTCATATCTCGACGGCAACCGATGGCGTCTTGCCTGAATTCGTAACGACCTCGACAGTCACGTTGCATGTTGGAGAATCTGAAACGGGGCTCGTGCCGATCAAGGCGAAAACTCCTGGGTCCATCGGCAACGTCCCGGCTGAAGCCGTTACGATCATGTCGTTCGCCCCTGTGTTGGGGATCACATCAGTCACCAACCCCGCAGCGACCGAAGGAGGCACCGATCAAGAAGACGACAATAGCCTCAAGACGCGCTTCAAGAACACGGTCTTCCGTAACCTTGCTGGTACCGAAGATCAGTTCCTCGCGCTCTGCGTAGCAACAGCCTTCAGTACCAAGGCCAATGTCATTGGGCCGATCTCCAAATACCAGGAGTACATCCAGGTCCCGGTCGGAGACGACCAGACATCGTATCCGTTTGGCGGAGGGGAATCCTACTTCGGCTACCCCTATCCGGTCATGGTGCGTGGCTCTGGAGCAAATGGTGGCACCGTGGTCACCATCCCGTCCACGATCGGTATCAAAGTTGGGGAACCTGTCGAGGTCTTCAAATCAGAAGATAGCCCCACGCTCGCTTCATCGGGTACCGTCTCCTCGATCAAATCGCCTACGGAAATCGTCATCTCCAAACCTCTCGCCAGCGCGGTTGAAGACGGCTGGGTATTCGTGGGCGAATGGAAACCGTACTACGAAACCCTCGTCAACAAGTGGACGACCGCTTTGTCTACCAACCCGTTCGCAAAGGAAATCTGGAAAGGTCTGCCGGTCTTCGTATCCAACATCACATCTGGCATCAGCAAATTCTTCTTCCGCGAAGGAGTGGATTTTGACTTCAACTACCCACCGCTCCTCCAGGGTGACACGCTACGCGCCATGATCGATGGCGTCGGCGTCGATCCGCGCACCAACATCACGGGTAAAAACCAGCCGAACGTCACCTTCATCAACGTCTACCTGGGGTCAGAAGAAGCAGTCAAGGCTCTCTCGCCGAACGATGTGGTGCTGTTCGAATATGCCTACACGTCATCTGCGTCGCGTAACAGCATCCTGCACAACGTGACGAACGCCGTAGACGTTTACATTGACGGCACCAACGAACAGTCAACCTCTACGATCTTCACCGCTCCGCTAGCAGGCAACTCGCAGGCGTTCGTGGACAACCCCACGAGCATGTACTACTACGAGAACTACCGACGCGACGGCGAACCGACGAAGCGTCCGCTCGAAGGCAATATCCTCACGTCCCTCTTCTCGCAGCCGGTGCTAGGCGTTCCTGCACAGATCACGATCGGGACAAGCAAATACTACCGAGGCGTTCACTACTGGCTCGTGCATGATGTCTCGGGCTACGGAGGCACCATCCGCGCCCGCGATGGCATCGAGTGGAGCGCAACCATTCCTGCCGATCTCGGAGGCCCTGAAGAAGGCGTCCCGACCCCAGTGAAACCGGAGCCCGAATACACCGGGATACGCTTCAGCGAACGCGAAAGCCCGGAAACCGTGGAAGTCGAACCGTACTTCTACGACCAGAACATCGAAGACTTGCAGGCTGCACTAGAGGCAAGCAGGCAGATCACCACAGACGTGCTTGCTCACAGGGCTCACCCGCGCTACTTCAAGCTGGACATCACAGTGGTGTACGCTCCGCAGGCAACGCCTTCGACGGTTAACAACGCCATCCATGAAGCGATCGAAACCTTCTTTGCCGATCAGTTCTTTGGTAGCGTTATCCGACTCTCAGACCTACTCGCGCAGATTCACAATGTCGCCGGGGTCCAGAACGTGCGTTGGTCAAACGATGTTCCGAACGACCCCAACCTCATCCGCGTCTGGCAGACCGATATCGACGGCCGACCTCTAGAGGGCGTCTTCTTGGATCGCGTGCGCTGGGGCATCGGTGGTGAAAAAGAGATACAAGCACTATACGTAGTAGGTCACCCAGAACGCGGTGCTTATGAACTTGTGTATGGTAAAGGAGAAGCAGAAAGAACAGAAGAAATTGAGCCAGTTGAAGAAGGTACAACCGCTGCCAAGCTTGAAGAACAGATCAACAAAGTCTTGGGGGCAGCGACCGTTGTCGTGAGCGAAGATCAGCGTTCATCGGTAGGAGTTACAGAACCTATCCGTTCATTCCGCATCGAATACTCAGCGTCCGGCAAACAGATACTCCCAACCGTCTTTTATCCCGCTGTGCCGAAACGAAATAAACCGATAGCGGGGGGTGAATATACATTTGATTCCGACTTCTTCCTGCGTGATGATGAGTTGCCTGCATTGCCGACCGGGTTGCAGGAAGGAGATACCGTTCCTGGTCTGATCATCAGATCGCGTGCAGAGAATGTTTGGGGTAAGGCTTAGCCACAATACAAGAAGACAGACCTAGCGAAACTAGGTCTGCCTTCTCAACCTATCTCGGCGTGAGGATTATATGGACAGCGAAACGTAGCTGAGTGATAGCCAACCCGAACATTCTTTCCATTCCCACGTTGTGCTAGGGGGAACGATAAAAGTCGCGTTCAGATGGGGTGTTACTTCGGTTTTGAAGTTTTCCCAAAGAAGCTGGGTCACTTCTTTACCGCCAACCTTGATCCTACAAAATGCTGACTCTTTTTCTTTCTTTGTAAGCGTCGCAGTGACAATTACCTCTGTAGGCGTTGTGCCATAAGATTCGCTACCCGAGGATTCTGGACTCATTGCCACCGATCCCGTATACGCGCCAAATGTCAAACCTTTTCCTTCTTTGCCTTCTGGTCCGGTTGCGCCCGTTGCACCCGTCGTTCCTTTTTCTCCTTTTTCGCCTTTCAGTCCCTGAGCACCGACTTCTCCTTCGGCACCTTTCGGACCTTCTGGTCCTGTTGCTCCGGTTGCTCCAGTCGCTCCGGTTTTGCCTTCTTTTCCTTCTGGTCCTACTTCGCCGAATGTCGTCAACGTGTATTCCGAGAGACATCCTCCGAGCGTCAGAGGCGTTGTCACGGACACCAACTGCGACGACGAGACGCAGAGATTGGTGGACGAGGCCGAAGCAGTCGCGGGGATCAAGCCCAGCGCAGCCGCAGCAACGATTCCAACAAGGAACTTCTTGCTCATGGTAATCCTTTGTTCGTTTGGATAGAGCGCGGGAGTCTAGCAAGCCTTGAGGCGGATGTCAAGGGCCTTCGCAACTAGGCGACTTCGTACTCATAATCGGTGATGGCTGAACTCTCAATTACACCGCATTCTGCATCCGCCGTTTCTTTTGATTGGCCAAATCACAGGTTCGGCAAATTCGATGCGGACCTTTTCTACGGAAATAAGTGTTCTCAGGCGTATAGGGATGCCCTTGCGGGCAACAAGTCTTTGCACGATTCATTGAGCCCGTGGTGCCCGGATGTCGCTTTGGCCGCGTCAGTTGTAGATGAGCAGGATTGTAACAACGTCTATTTTCGCAAGTGTGATGAAGTTCGTATCCCTTTGGAATCTGCATGTCGAACCACAGTTCATAAGCCACCCGATGAGCGACCCGTACTCGTCCATCAAATCGCACAGAGCCATAGTCTTTGCTCAGGCCCGGACATTGCCAACAATCAAAGTAACCCATCTCTAATCAGTATAGCGGGTTTGCTATGGAATCACTAGGAACGACAGTAGAAACCCCCGACATCACGACCACCATCAACCAGCAGGTATTCATCGAGCCGCTAGGTGGTCCGAAACATCCTGTCAGTTACCTTGAAGCTTTCCCTGAAACCCTGTACAACAAGTCGTTGGACTCTAACCTCGTGGCGCTCATGTACACGCTGCTTGGTCCAGCAGGTGTCGGTACGCTCAAGCAGAACTACCTAGAGGCTCGTCTGAAAATCGAAGCCAACGGGCTTCGCACCACCGAACTCGACGCCTTCTATGCAGAACCATTCTCGTTCGCTCGCCTGGCGGCTGAGACATACACGGACGACACCGAAGGGCTCCTCACTAACGAACAGTGGGAGAGCATCCAGGAATCAGACTCCTCATACAAGAACCGCGCCATCAACTACCTCAAGGCAGTTCGCGCAGGAGGTACGGTGCTCGGTATCACCCTGGCTGCTAAGTCGGCTCTCAACCGTGCTGTGGAAGTCATCGAGAACTACCACGCGCTGTACGATGGCTTCTCAGACGATCCGCTTGGGCTAGCTTTCATCGGCCTCACCAAATCAACCGAGGAGATCATCCTCCTTCCCCGACAGGAACACCCTCAGAGCGCGCAGCAGACGATCGCCGTGGAGGAAGGCAACGCAATCGCAGGTACGTTCAAGCTCACGATGCCGCTAGGTCCAGGGCGCAAGGGTGAAGAAGTACAGAACACCACTACCACGTTTGCGCTACCCTTCGATGTAGATTTCGAAGAGCTTACCCTTGCGCTCGAAGCGCTACCCGTGATCGGAAAAGGCAACGTATCGGTTACTGGCGGACCCTTTCCTGGCAACCCATTGGTTATCAGTTTCACCAACGAACTGGCGGACAGACCTATGCCGCAGTTCCTCATCACCCAGAACTCGCTAGCTGATAACGAAAGCCATTTGATCGAGATCGAAGTCATCGTTGACCAGGTTGGCGTCTCGGCCGACGGTGAGGAAGCGGTCATCCCGACTGAAGACTGGTACTTCGCACAGGTAGCCATCGACAACATCAAGCCAGTGACCGCCATCCTAACCCCCGGTAAAGCACCTGGGCTCACCAGGCGACAGATTCCCAATGCGTCGTTCGCCGACTCAGAATTCATCGAAGTTCTGAGGTACGTGACAGGTAAGCGTGGCCTCCCGTGGCCTCCCATAAGCGCCACTACGTGGATCGAACCGGGTGTGGAGAATGAGGCTCCCGTGGCAATCAACGGGCAGCACGCAAACTACGTCAACTTCCACAACATCGCTGCGGCTGTCGCGTACACCGAAGAGGGCGCGGAACATCTCAACGAACTTGAAAACTTCAAAGATGAACACATAGGTGTCTTCTCTGCTTCGCAGCAGGCGCAGTACCCATTCCTCTCCGTCTTCAAAAACCCGCGCGAAGAATTCAAAGCTATCGATGCGGCTGTCAATCCTCCCGAACTCCTCACGACCAAAGTAGGTCCGGAACCCTTGGTGAACTCGATCTACCCGGCCGTCTATCAGAACCTAGCGCAGGTCAAAGGAGCGCCAACCGAAACTGCACCCTTCTGGTCATCGCTAGAGCGCCTATCGGGGTCGGACTTCCTAGAGATCGATTTCGGTGCGGTGCAAGCTGTCAACTTCCTGTCATTTGAAATCTCGCAGAAGCCTTTCAAGATCGCCGCGAGTTACGATCTGCTCGATGCAGCACCAGAGCGCCGGTTTATCCCGGTGACGCTCGTCAATGAACGCGAAGCCTCATCCACGCAGAGCACATCTTACGAAGCCAAGAATCTCAACCAGTGGTCGCTCATCACCATGAATGTCAGCACGTCACTAGGAGCCATGATCTACACACGGTTCATCCGGTTCGAGTTTACCCGTCCGGAAAAAGGTTTGACGTTCCCTTACAGCGTTGAGATTCGCAACTTGCGCATCGGGCGCAATGTAGCACCTTAGGGTTGTGTCACAAGAACGCGGTCGGCCTCTGAGAGGTCACTCAAGACCTCAAATTCAAGGCCCATATGGTACACGAGTGCCTCAACGCCCTCTGGTAGTACTAGTTCAAGGTCTTCTCGCGCCATGACCAATTCATCGACGTTGGGAATCCACGGTGGCATACCCTCGCCCATGTCCACGATCCCCAGTTTGGCCACAATAATGTCACCCGGCTGTGGTTTGATCACCTTGACTTGCGCCGCGATCTGATCTTTGACTATATCGTTGATTGTACGATCTCCATCCATGCTCCCCATGATAGCACAGGACTAGGCGACTTCGTACTCATAATCGGTGATGGCTAACCTGTGCGCCGAATACAGCGGAGTCGTAATCGACCAAAACGTCGTCACGGCGTCACTTTCCCCTGGCCCTAACTTCTATTATCAGGAGTTTCGCTTGCCAGAAGACTACCTGCGAGGCGTCAAAACTGGCCAGACGCGCCTCCCCGGTATCTCTGGGTTTCAGATTCTAGCTGCCGTCGAGAAAGAAGCTGCCGCGACAGCCTCGTTCAACTACACCATCGAACAGCACAATTTCGGCAACTCAGAATGGGAGGTCCTAGCTAAAGGGACTGCCACGGGCGCTCAGGCCGAAGGAGAACGCATCTGGATCGACGCCATTCTGGGCGAGGAAATCCCGGTTGATGTCAGCATGACCACGAACGTCTCCGAGCTACGCATCGGCATCCAGATCGTGTCGGGGATCGAAAAGCTCTACTACGCGCAGCCCAACCCGCTGCCTGGGTTCGTAGAAGCCCTTCAGAGCAACGGTAAAGCCCTTCTAGCGCCTCCTGCGTCATTCGCCTTCCGTCTCCTCGGCTTGGTCGCAGACGCGGGCACAGACTTCCTGGGGGACCCATACCGCTCAGTCGCCATCCACTCCAGTGCGCAAGCTCCTGTCGGGGCGAATACCAACTCGGGGTTCTGGCTCTCCGCACCGCAGCCATCTAGGTTCGCGGTCACCAGCCACTACTCAGATTTGCGCACCTTCCCCTCGACTCCGATCTATGGCGTCATCAACACGGTGCTCAACCCCAGCTTCGAGTATGACATCGTAGGGCAAGCGCCTTTCGCATGGCAGGTGCAGCCGGTCATCGAAGAAAAACTCATGACACCGGCACTCCCTGCAAAAGAAGTTCTCGCGGGCAAAGAAGGAGAAGCCAGCTTCAAAGCTCGTCAGAAGCTCCCGGCGGTCTTGGCCTTCAGCATCCTTGAAACTCTCGCCACTATCAAGGTCGTCAACTCGATCGAAGCTGAGCGCGGTCTGAACTCACTCGAAGTCAACACAGTCGCACACGCCAAAGGTCGCTATCACGAACCCGAAGGCGCTTTCACCCCTATCTCAGTGGGCCTAGCGAAACCAATCACCTTCTCCGTGTGGGTCCGCAGCAACGTCGGGAGTTACCAATTGGTGCTAGAAATTGGCAACTCGATTACCGGCAAAGCGGAAGAAGTCGTAACCGTCACACCAGAATGGCAGCGCTTCTCTGTCACCCTGAACCCGATCGAAAGCGGGGAAACTCTAGCAGGCGTTCGCACCGTGGCTAACGAGACAAACGCGCGCACCTTCTACCTCGATGCAGCGATGGCTAACTCGGGCACAGTAGCAGCCCCGTACATCGACGGCGATATGGCAAGCATCAAGTGGGAAAACCAGCGCGGTCGCTCTGCGTCTATTGAACTAACCGAACCCGAGCTTTCTGATGAACCCGTTGTGATCGACAGTATCATCCTCGATCCGATTACGCCGGGCGTAGCCTTCAACGTCTACTACACGAATGATCTCACCGGCACCCCTGAAGGTGGGGAAATGACAGAAGAAGAGTGGGAACAGAAGCTATGGATTCACGTACCACAATCGTTTGTGACATCCGTCAAGACAACGTATGCATTGCCTGAACCTATCACAGCCAAGTTCATCAAGATCGAGTTCAGCCAGCTACAGGCTCGCCCCTACGAACCAGGCGACTATCAGAAGCCGACCACGTACAAACTATTCCCGGACTGGGTAGCCACCCCATTCTTGGCAGAACTCGTGTTGCCAGCCTTCACATCCAAGCGCGTAGGTGTTGTATACGATGCACTCGAACTAGGCTACAAGCCCCTGATCGAAGACTTGATCCAAGGACCGTCTTCGCCGGAACACCCAACGCCTACGCCATCCATTGCACCGCCAGCATCCAACCGCGTTGACCCTGAAACTCTGCGCCGCATCGAAATAACCCTCAACACCTACCTGAAGCCCCCTGCCGCAAGGGCCGATCCTCTCACCCTCCTCGGGCAGCGCGCAGCCACCAACGCCAACAACGCACCAAGCTATCCAGTCGAGGGAGAACCGCAATTCCGTGGTACCTCGACCATCGCTGTCTCTGGACTGGACACGCAAGCTATCGTGCTCGATGAATCGATGCCCGTGATGTACTTCTGGGTCACCTGTCGTCACGAATACAAGGAACTCAACGGCAAATTCGAAAACGATCGTGCATACTTCGCGGGACTCAAAGAATTGGCCTTCCTGCGCAACCAATTTTCGGTATCATCAGACACGGGGCTCTACATTGAGGCCGGGACCGACGACACGAATACCGAACTCAGTGACTTCAATGTTGAAACCTTCCCGGTCGAAAACAATGGAGTCGTCTATGGGGAAGAAAGCGTCTGGTTCACCTACTAATGCTTGAACGCGAACGATCAAATGTACCACTCACCGAGGAGTTCACTGAGCGTGAATGGCTGTACTACGATTCCTTTGAAACGGAAACCAAAGAACAACTAGCGTTCCAGCGCCACGTTGACCTGCGCACCTTCTTGTCGATCTCAGGAGAGGAATGGACCAAGGGTAAATTCGGCTACCTGACAGCAGTGTCCAAATACCCGGCTATCGAAATCCTAGCCGAAAACGTGACGGAATCCGAATCGATCACTCCGAGTCGCCCAGTTGACCTATCGACTGGGTTCACCGACGATGATCTATTCACGTTTGCGCTACCCAAATTCCCGTTGGAAGCTATCAACATCGCTCAGAGCAGGATTGAAATCACATCCGACCCAGAAGGGCGTTGCTCCAACACCAAATTGACTGCCACAGTTGCTCTGTCGGAAAGCCTCAAAGCGATTATCGAAGGAGACAGCCAATTCATAATCGAACGCTCCACCCTAGAACAAAACGAAATCGACCTCGCCGCGATTACCGGCGTGCGAATCAAGATCGTCTGCAACGTAGGAAAATCGGGCACCGTCTACGTCATGGGAATGAAGCTCGTTCTCGCCGCGACAGAAGGGAAGCCAGGGTGGGTTGTGTCAACGGTAGACTTCGACAACTGGAATGGCATGTTGCGCAAGCCGACTCCCCTAAACGGTGATGTCACGGATGGACCAGTCCTAGATCAGGGTATTCTCTGGAAGGCCAACCTCCTACCGGGCTACAACGACCCACGCCCTGTTGATACCGAATTCGGCGTCGTCATCAATCCCGGCTCACAGACAAAACAGAACGAAGTCGTCTTGTATATGCGCCAGGAGCCCTTGATCTTTCAGACGCAGCTTGATCTCATCGGAGTCACGCAGTCACAGCTAGACGGACACCCACAGCCAGACCTTGGAACGGAAGAGTTCGTACCCCGCACCGTTGGTGAATTCGACAAACAGCCCATGTCGCGCTTCGATCAACTGGAGCAGATGAAAGACCTGGAGCGCCTGTCTGTACCGAGCCCCGTCGAGCAAAGCTGGATCACCTTTACCTTCAAATGGGGCGAAGGAAAAACAAAGCTCATCATGACCAACTCGGTGCTGCCGGGTTACATCTTCCCCAAAGTACCACCGTTGGACAACAACCTCGAATACCTCATGGTGTGCTCACTGGAAGACTCTAGCGCGCGTGTGCGCATCTTCGCCCTGAACAAAGACAAATCCGTAGTGCAGGAACCACTCTTCGATTCCACGGTGATCGAAGACGATGGCGTATTCCGTCGTCGCCAAGGACGTGTAGGGTGGAAAGCCTTGCTCGCCGACAATGATGCCTACGTGCGTTCGATCCGTCCGCGTAGCGTGGTCTTCGCTGAATACAAGTCAACTCCGCTGACGAGTTTTACTCCAGTTGACGGAGCCCAGCTATTCGCTAACTTCACCGGCAACGAAGAACTGTGGAACCAGGGATTTGAAATCACCCCAGCGGGATCAGCGGGTGTCATCCTAACCCGCGATAAATCGCGCACGCTCAGTGGCGAAAGCTTCCGTGTCGATACCAACGGCACCGAAAAAGACGTGGGCATTACGACTGACCTCATTGAGTTCATCGACTTCACGCAAGCTGAGATTCGTTTCTTCATCTGGTTCTCCGGCCAGCCACGTACAGTCGAAACGGTGGAAGTCAAACATCCTCCGTCGTTCCCTGGACCGCGTAAATTCCCGCCGTTCTTCCCAAGCAAAGGGTTCATCACGTTCAACCAGGAGATGCTTGGCAACATCACCGCTCAGCTAGTCAGCGAAGAAGGTACCGTGATCCCGCTGCCCATGCCCGAACTTGAAACGAACCAGTGGCAGGAGGTCACGATCCGTCTCCCCACGACAGAGATCGTGCAGACTGGTAAATACCGCGTACAGATACTCCAGCCGACCAAAGTTGCGTCCTCATGGTGGGTCGATAATATCTCGATCTTCGAGCGCACCGTGCAGTGGAGCGCGCGTTCGACCGTGAGCGACCCGTGGAACAGCAACTACGCCCCCTGGACCGACTTCCGAGAGATCGTCAACGTCAACCACAAGGGTATCCTGCTCTCGCCGCGAGGCAAGGAGCTACAGCTACGAGCGCGTGCGCTGCGTCAGAACGCCACGATCAAGTCTCCCAAGATCATTCCTCGGTATGCAAGCCTCGGTCGTCTTGTGTGGCCTGAGGAACGCTTGGTGGGCAAGAAAGCTCCGATCGCTGAATTCGCCATCAAACCACTGTCCGTCAAATCGTTCAAGTTCACTGACGAATCAACGCCGGGTACGGGTGCCATTATCTTCCGCGAATGGAACTTTGGTGACGGTGCATTTTCAGCGGGCAACCAGCTTATCACCGAACACACGTACTCACAAGAAGGAACCTACTTCGTGACGCTCGTGACGATTGATCGTAACGGCTTGCGCAGCGAGGCCACGCACTCGGTGGAGATATTCTAATGTCCATCCTCCAAGAACCACCTGCGCCTCCGCTCCCCGTCACCTGCGACTTCTTCTTTGAACAGACAGGTCCTCCGGGCATCGCCACATATGACGGCGACCTCTACCCCTACCCTCCGCTCCCGAGCGACAAAGGCAGCGATTACCGCTACGCATGGGGAACCACCCCGGTCTTCCTAGCCGTTGAATTCTTCGGGATCGCGCACACGGTGGAAGGGAAAGTCCAGCCGCACGTCGCGGCTCCTCCGGGGATTACGGTCCTGGAGTACTTCTGGGACTTCGGAGACGGGCATACAGGCCACGGGCCGATCGTTACGCACACCTACGAGGTACCCGACCCGACCACATCTATCAGCCTGACCGTACTCGACTCGCTCGGCCGTCAGTTCTCTACCTCGAAGGCGCTGAGCCTGCTCGTCGTTGACTTCGGTTACGTCTACACGCGCATCCGTGGACAGAACACTGAAACCCCACCGAAACGACAGGAAGTCGAAGCCTCTGGCGACTTCGCTTTGACGATCGAGGGCACGCCGAAACGAGTGTGGATTGCTCGTGGTGGTAAAAAAGTCCGTGAAGAGGAAGACAAAGCAGTCGCAGTTGATCGAGCTACGGTCACCACCCACTACTTCCGATCAACGACCGACACAAGCCTCTCATCTGACGCTCCCAAACGCACGCGCGAACTCGTGCGTCACACGACTGATATCTCTTTGACCTCCGGTGTAGTCAGGAGCAACACTCACCGTACCGCTCACGCCACGGATACGGCGCTGTCAAGCGCAGCCAAAGCGAAGCCAGGCAAGACCTTCCTAGCTTCGCTATCGTTTGCCGGTAGCAGAAGCGCACGCACGCGCTTTAGCCTCAAAGCATTGCTAGGGCTCAAAGGCAAATCGCCTCACTAACCCTTGAGAATGTAAATCAAGTCATCGCGCGTGAGCTTGGAAGCGATGGAGTCTTCCGCTGCTTTGCCATCGAACAACTGGGTGTGGTAGCCCTTCTTAGTGGCGATGATTTCCTGCTTGCGCTCCTCGACGCTGTTAGCCATGATCAGGTCGTACCACCAGGTGGTGTCGAGCTTAGAATCGACTCGATTATTGCGGCCTTGTCGTTGGCGCTTCCGGGTCCATGTCCACGGTAGGTTGTAGTTGACTCCGACCGCAGCCTCAGGAAGGTCAATCGAGTCTGATCCCTTGTCGGAGGAGAGAAAGACTTGGATATCTGGATCGGCTCGAAATTCATCCTTGACCGTCTGTCGTTGTTTGTCGGTGCCGGTGTATGAGACATAGGTGATTCCCCACTCATCAAGCTTAGCGCAGACCGGCTCGAAGCCATAGGAGGCCCAGGTCATGTAGATGAGGGCTTTGCTATCAGGGTGTTTCTCCGTGAGGATTTCGTGGAGGGTTTCGAACTTCGTGTGGCGATCGTCCGTGGGGGCTTTCTTGAGAGTTTCCACGAGGCGCACGGCAATCTCTGACCCCTTGGTCATCCGGGGCATCTCGTCTTCGTCTTCTACGTCCAGGAGAACCCTCTGGAACTCCTTGTGATTCTCCGATGACTGTCCGATCATCGACGGAGCGTCACAGATCATCTGCATGACCTGGATGAGCGCTAGCACGTTGAATTCTTCTGACTCTGATTCTTCTTCGAGAATCTTCACGGCGTTGCTGGCGAGCATGTCGTAGATCGCACGGTCGCGTGGGTCCCAGTCGATGATCAAGGGGTCTTCCATGATCTCGGGGAACATCTTGGCAATCATGGGATCGTCCAAGCTAGCGCGATGGGTCATGTACTCGATCTTGCCCGCTAGCTTGTCGAGCCTACCCCATCGTTCCGGCTTGTGTGACACGGGATTACGGTTGATCACGTATGAGGCATCAAACTGTGTGACACTACCGAGCAGGAGCGGATCGAGTAGTCGCACGCAGTTGAACAAGCCTTCAGGCGAATTCTCGATGGGAGTCGCAGAAAGCTCCCACTGGCGCAACCACCTGGGTCGAGGCGTCGGAGGCCCTGTACGAGGCTGGAACGTCCTCCAAAGGCACTTCTGGACCGTCTCGTATACCTGCGTGGTACGGTT
>Ga0210403_10001094_pt1 | contig 26292 bp, 22 predicted proteins | sample IncBWC19MmetaG_FD_150863 | JGI IMG/M metagenome (GOLD analysis project Ga0210403, IMG submission 150863) | Forest soil microbial communities from Barre Woods Harvard Forest LTER site, Petersham, Massachusetts, United States - Inc-BW-C-19-M | ecosystem: Environmental > Terrestrial > Soil >... | reverse complement strand
TGACCACAAAATCGCGCACTCTCTTCTGCATCGGCAGGTGATACATCAACTCCAGCATGAGGTCTTCGAGGATCATACGCAAGCCGCGCGCGCCGACTTTGCGCTGAAGAGCCAACTCCGCGACGGTCTCGAGGGCGTCGTCGGTGAACCGCAGCCGCACATTTTCGAACTCAAACAGCCGCTGGTACTGCTTCATCAAGGCATTCTTCGGCTCGGTCAAAATCTTCATCAGCGCGCCCTTGTCCAGGTCGCTCATCACGCCGGCAACAGGCAGGCGGCCGACAAATTCGGGGATCAAGCCGTAGCGAATCAGATCGCCAGGCTGCACCTGTTCGAGTAATTCCGTGTTGCGGCGCTGCGCGGAGGTCGCTCCAGCCTCGGTATGGAAGCCCAGTGACCGGCGGCCCACACGCTTTTCAATCAACTTTTCCAGCCCCACGAACGCGCCGCCGCAGATAAATAAGATGTTCGTCGTATCCACCGGAGTAAATTCCTGGTGGGGATGCTTGCGGCCGCCCTGCGGAGGCACATTGGCAACGGTGCCTTCGAGAATCTTCAGCAGCGCCTGCTGCACGCCCTCGCCGCTAACGTCGCGAGTGATCGACGGGTTCTCATCCTTCTTGGCAATCTTGTCGATCTCGTCGATATAGATGATGCCTTGCTGGGCCTTCTGAACGTCCCCGTCGGCGGCCTGCAGCAGCTTCAAAATAATATTTTCCACGTCCTCGCCGACGTAGCCGGCTTCGGTCAGCGTGGTAGCGTCAACAATCGCGAACGGCACGTCGAGCATGCGCGAAAGAGTCTGCGCCAGCAGCGTCTTGCCAGTGCCCGTGGGACCAATCAAAAGAATATTGGACTTGCTGAGTTCGACTTCGTTGGGCTGCTTGTTCAGGAAGATGCGCTTGTAGTGATTGTAAACGGCCACAGCCAGTTTCTTTTTAGTGCGGTCCTGCCCGATGACGTAGCTGTCCAGGAACTGCTTGATCTCCGGCGGGCGAGGCAACCGGCGCGCCGGCGCCGCGGCTTGTTCCCGCTTCTCATCTTCCAGAATCGTCTGGCAAACGCCCACACACTCGTTGCAGATGTACGCCCGGGGATAATCCGAAGGCGAACTGATGAGCTTCTCCACTTGCTCCTGCGTCTTGTGGCAGAAGGAGCAGCGAAGCGGTTCGTCTGGGGTATATTTTTTCACGTGTGTGAGGGCCTCTCCTCCGGCTCAGCTTCCGGAGTCATTGGATACCATTCTAGGCCGATTTTTCCCCCGGGTGAAAGAGAAACTGTGACCCCTGCCGTCAAATAGAAACGCTTGTGGATTTCTCTCCGCAACCAGCCAGTCCGGCAAGCGGCGAATTTCTACCGGTGCTTGTAGATGATCTCATCGATCATCCCGTATTCCTTGGCTTGCTCCGGATTCATGATGTAATCGCGCTCCACATCCTTTTCGATGCGCTCTACGGGTTGGCCGGAGTGCTTCGAAAGGATGTTATTGATGGTGGTGCGCATGCGTAGAATCTCTTTGGCGTGCAGGTCGATGTCGGTGGCCTGGCCGCCGAGGCCGCTCATCCACGGCTGGTGGATCAGGATGCGCGCGTTGGGCAACGCAAAGCGCTTCTTCGGCGAACCGCCGGCAAGAAGAACCGCGGCGATCGAAGCCGCTTGGCCGACGCAGGTGGTAACCACGTCCGGCTTCACGAACTGCATCGTGTCATAAATCGCAAAGCCCGCGGTGATGGAGCCGCCCGGGGAATTGATGTACAACTGAATGTCTTTTTCCGGGTCTTCGGCCTGCAGGAAGAGCATCTGCGCCGTGGCCAGGTTGGCAACGTGGTCATCAATCGGCGTGCCGATAAAGATGATGTGCTCTTTCAGGAGGCGCGAATAAATGTCGTAAGCGCGCTCGCCCCGGCTGGTCTGTTCCACCACCATGGGTACCAGAGTTGTCGCGTGATAGGTCGGTTCTTCGTAGTTTCTCATAGGGAAAATTTGGCTCGTGGGAGCGGGGTCAGGATCACTTGGCGCTTGCCGCGGCTACCGTTTTGACACTGGCGTTCTGCGCCAGCCAGTCAATCGTTTTGTCACTCCGCAGCTTCGCTTTCATCCTATCGAGCGCCCCCTGCTTTGTCAAACGAGCGCGCAACACTTCCGCGGATTCGCCCGAGTGGCCGGCCATGTGTTCCAGTTCATGGTCCACTTCTTCGTCGGTGACGTCGATCTTTTCCTCGGTCGCGATGCGGTCGATCACCAGCTCGGCCTTCACGTCATCCTTGGCGCGCTCTTCCTGCCGCTTGCGTAGCGTCACCCAGTCAACATTCACCGCCCGGGGATCCACGCCCTGCTGCGCCAGCGAGCGAACCACGCGCTCCAGCCGCACGTCCATTTGATGCTCAACCAGCGATTCCGGCACGGGGAAGTTGTGCAGCTTCACCAGTTCGCCAATCACTTTTTCGCGCTGCAGATCTTTTTGCCGGTGATCGCGCTCGTGCTCCAGGCTCTCCTTGATTTTGGTCTTCAGCTCGTCGAGCGAAGTGGCGTCGCTGACGTCCTTGGCGAATTCGTCGTTCAGTTCAGGCAGCTTCTTGGTTTTGACGCCGAGAACATCCACCGAATAGTGGAACAGTTTTCCGGCGAGCTTGGCGTCCGGATAATCGGTGGGATAGTTGACGTCAAAATCCTTGTGATCGCCCACATTCGCGCCGCGCAGGTTTTCGTTGAACGGCTCCATGGTCTCTTCGGCGCCGACGTGGCAGAGCACGCTTTCGGCATCCAGCGGATCGCCGCCGCCTTCCGGCGCGCCATGCAGCTTCACCTGCACGAAGTCGTCGTTCTCAACGGAGCGGCCCTCGACCGGAGTAAACGCCGCCGCGCGCTGCTGCATCTCTGCCAGAGCTTTGTTCACATCTTCGTCGGTCAAATTCATTTCCGGCATTTCAATTTCGAGCTTCTTGTAATCCGCCAGAGTAAATTCCGGCAGCACGTCGAACGACGCGCGGAACTTCACCGGCTCGCCTTCCTTGAATTCCAGCTTGTCCACCTGCGGCTGCGAAACCGGCGTGAGTTTCTGCTCCGCCACGGCCTTTTCCACCGTTTCCGGCACCAGGTTCTGCAGCACTTCGTTCTTGATGTCTTCCGCGAACCGGCGCTTGATCAGCGAAATCGGAGCCTTGCCAGGGCGGAAGCCCGGCACGCGCGCCATCTTGGCAAATTCTTTGGCGACTTTTTCGGAAGCCTTGGAAACTTCTTCGGCGGGAATTTCCAGTTCCAGTTCTCTACGGCAGCTAGCGTCCGCCATTCGTCTTCTCCCTTATTAGGAAATCGATAGTTGAAATTGCCGGTCCGGCAGGCGGATGGTGCGGGGCCAAAAACACTCATCCGGGTTCCTTCACGCCATCCCGCGCATCCTGCGGAATTTTCAAGGATTACAGTGCGGAACCCAGCGGAAATCCTGCAAACGACACCGAACCTCAAGTATAGGCGAGCGCGCCCTCAGGGTCAACGAATCGCCTGATTGCCGCGAAAAAGTCACGCACGAGAAGGCGCCCCAGAAAGCGACGGTCGTTTGATGCACACCCGAGCGCAACTGCCATGGGAAAACCGGGTTACATAGTATGGAAACCAGAAGCTATGTTACACGGTTAGCCAAGGGCGCAAGAAAACAGAAACTCAATACGCGCCTGGATCATCTAAAGAAGTAGAGCGCCGCGGGGCATGGGCGCACGGAGGTTGACGAAGATGAACATACTCGAACGCGGGGCATTCCGTTTGCTGGCTTCGTGGTGCAGAAAGGCTTCCGCCGTCATGTTGGCCGCTGCGATGCTCTTCGCTGCTGCGCCTCTCGATACTCGCGCGGCTCAGGATCAGGATCAACCCGCTCCCGCCCAGACTCCGCAGGGGCCGCCGTACGAAACACAATCTCCCGAACAGCTGCAGCAACTTGTGGCGCCGATCGCGCTTTATCCTGATTCGCTGGTGGCGCAGATCCTTTCGGCTTCCACTTTTCCCGAGCAGGTCGTCGAGGCTGACCGTTGGGTGCAGAACCATTCGAATCTGAAGGGCGATGAGCTGGCGCAAGCCGTCGATAAAGAACCCTGGGACCCCAGTGTCAAAGCCCTCGCCGCTTTCCCCGCGGTGCTTGGCAACATGGACAAGAACCTCTCCTGGACCTCGTCGCTTGGCGATGCATATTACAACCAGCAGCAGGACGTGGCGGACGCCATCCAGGTGATGCGCCAGAAAGCACAGCAGGCAGGCAACCTGAACACTACGCAACAGCAGACCGTCACCTCGCAGGGCTCCACCATCGTCATTCAACCGGCTGCTCCCGATGTTGTATACGTACCCGCCTATGATCCCTGGCTCGTCTACGGTCCGCCGCTGGTCGCGTGGCCGGGCTGGTATCCTTATCCCGGCATCTGGTTCGGAGGACCGAGCTTGTTCTTCGGCGCAGGCTTCGGCATCGGCTTCTTCGGCGGCTACGGCTGGGGGTGGGGCCACTGGGGCTACGACTGGCACAACCACTACGCGGTCTACAATCACGAACGGTATTTCTCTCACAGCACCACCTTCTATAACCGCAATGCGTATTACCGCGGCGGCCACGGCGGCCCAGGCGCTCCCGGCCGGGAAGGCTTCCGTCCGCAAGACAGAAGCTTTGCCGCCCACGGAAACGTCTACAACCGCCCGGGCGCTTCGCCCCGTCCGTTCGAGGGAAACACCCGCGACGCCCGTGGATTTACTCAATCTCACGGACAGAGCAACGTACATTCCGGCGCTTTCAGCGGCTACGACCATGGAGGAGAGTCTCGCGGCTATTCAGCCCGCGGCAGCGCCAGCTTTGGCGGTGGAGGCGGGTCTCATGGCGGCGGTGGCGGCGGCGCGCACGGTGGCGGCGGCCACCACTAATCCGGGCCTTTAACGGTTCAGCCAAAATTCCGAGATTCGAAATAGGAGGGAAGTGCTATGCAGGTTGGGAACATGAGCCATCGCGTTGCTGAACTTTGCAAATTTTGGAAGACCGCGGCCGCCGCAATTCTAACGGCGGGTCTGTCTGTTGCGCCGGCCCTTGCGCAGCAAGCCGGGCAGAAAACCTTCGCGTCGCCAGAGGAAGCCAGCAAGGCCTTGTACTCGGCGGCAAAGAGCAACGACGAAAAGGCCATGCTCGAACTGCTGGGGCCCGATGGAAAAGATATCGTCTCGTCAGGTGACGAAGCCGAAGATGCCCAAAACCGCGCCGAATTTGCCCAGCGGTACGAAGAGATGATCCGCCTGGTGAAGGAGCCCGACGGCAGCGTGACCCAGTATATCGGCGCGCATAACTGGCCCTGCCCGATCCCGTTGGTCAACAAGGGCAAACTGTGGTATTTCGACACGGCCGTGGGGAAGCAGGAGATTCTGTTCCGCCGCATCGGCCGCAACGAAATATCGGCCATTCATGTCAGCCGCGAACTGGCGGCGGCGCAGAAGGAATATTTTTCGGAGCAACACGGTGAGTACGCACACCGGATATATAGCGAAGAAGGCAAGCACGACGGTCTCTACTGGAAAGCGGCTGAAAACGAACCGCAGAGCCCGATCGGCCCGCTGCTTGCGCAAGCCGCTTCCGACGATGAAACAAAAGCCCGCGGCACCGCGCCTGTACCTTTCCGCGGCTACTATTTTCACATTCTGACCAGGCAGGGAAAGAACGCTCCGGGCGGCGCAAGACTCTACCTGGCCGACGGCAAAATGACCAGCTTCGCGTTCATTGCTTATCCCGCGATGTATCGCACGTCCGGTGTGAAAACCTTTTTAGTGAGCGAAGACGGGGTCGTCTACGAGAAGGATCTCGGGAAGAAAACGGAAACGCTGGCAGTTTCCATGCACGAATTCAATCCCGACTCCAGCTGGCAAAAAGCGGAAGTGGATCAGCAATCGGCCAGCGGCGCTCAGCCGCCGAAATAAGGCCAAGACCGCGGCCCTATTCGGTCTGGGCCAGGCTGTATACAACGTAATTCAGCACAGAAAGAGAAACGCCTGCGGCGAACGTTCAGCGCTGCAGGCGTTTCGTGCGTCTAGAAGCGGTATTCGAGCGTCGCCATCACCGTGTGCGCGTGGTACGAAGGCTGGTCAACACCCAGGAAGAGATAGCGCGCGGACGAGGGATCGCCCACCACGAACCCCGGGTAGAACGGGCTGGGCGCTCCGGGCTGGGGGTTAGGTGTGTTCGATGTCAGGATGGGCGCGGTGCATCCTGGCACGCTATTCGTGACCGGTGGTCCGTTGGGGATAGGGCTGACGCAGCCCATATAGGGCGTCATCACTGAGGTCTGGTAATCGCGATTGTCCCACTGCTGATAACGGTATTCAATGCGCGGCGTGAGCTTGTCCGTCAGCTTGTATTTGAAAATCACGCCCACTTCGTGGCTACGCTCCACCGTTTCCGGGTACGGAGTCGCTGCGTTCGTGCCGACCAGCAGAAATGTGTTCGGGTTTGTCGTAGCGGGAGCTACTGGAGCAATTGTGGGGTCGCCGAGGAATTGCGAGACCACATTGCCCTTGCCCGCCGAAAGCGTGTAGTAGGTGGTGAAATACGCCTTTTTGCTCAGGTAAAGATCCACGCCCACGGAATAAACGTCAACTGGATCCGTCGCGGTGCTCTGCCAGTCGTTGTTTGCGGTATCGCATCCGTTACAAGTCGTGATGTCCTGGCCTGTCCCCGGTGGCGTGCGATACCGGGTAATCATCCGCTGGTAATAGTGTTCGCGCGAATATTCGGCGTACAGCGTGACGTGGTCGGAGAAGGCATAGTCCACGTCGAATCCGTAGTTGTAGGAGATGTCTTTCTGCAGGCCGTAAAGATAATAAGGGCTCACGGTCGCTGCCGCGCCGGTAAGAAAATTCAATGGCGTCAGGCTGTTGACGCTGCCGCGCTTGTTGTAGTCGTTCTGCAGCGTGCCGCCAAACGCGGAAACCGTCAGTTTGTCCCACGGGCTGTATTGCACCAGAAAGTCGCCGCGGTTCAGGGTGCGCGCGGCCTCGTCGAAGCGGCGATGGCAACGCTGGTCGGCGGTGAAAGATACATTGGTGTTGTCATTGCAAACGACATCCGCACCAGTGGTGGGATCTGAAGCTTGATCGTCCTGGTAGGTGTCCGGCGTGCGGTTCGAATGCCGGTAAGAGAGCCGGATCAACAGGTCGCGAATCGGCACCCAGTCGCCTGAAACGAAGAACGTGTTGTCGAGCGAGTGGGAGACGTCGCGGTTGGTGCGATCCATCCACAGCGCGTCATAGCCGGCTTTGATGGAGCTTTTCTTAGCGAAATACCATATCCCGCTGACTTCCAGATCCTTGCGATTGAAACCAAACGGCGTGTAGTCGGCTGGCCCCGCGGGAGCGGCCGCATCGCCCTGCACCGGCGTGAAGGTGCGCACAGGTGTGTTGTCGTTGTAATCGTACTGGCGGTAGTTCGCTTTGAAAGTGACATTTTTCCAGCTGGCCGTGGAGATCGTGTAATTCATCGCCAGGGTCTGTGCGTCGCCGCCAAGATTGGCCGCGGGCAATACTGCCAGCGAATTGCAGGCCTGCGTTCCGTCGCCGCAGGTGGTGATGGCGGTGTTGGTGGTGTAGGGCAGAAACGCCTGGCTTTGTTTCAGAAATCCGGGCGTGATGCTGGCCGTTACATGCAGATATTTTCCAAGATCCGTGCCGGCTGCGAAACTGAAGTAGTTGGCGTGATTGTCCGGATAAAGCGCCATGGCTCCGGTCAGCGGGTTGGTAATCTGCTCGTTGGTCAGGCGGAACGGATTGTCCCACGTCAACGTGGAGGTATTGTTTTGGAAAAAGGAACCGATATAGGCGCCTTGGACAACTAGCGACCGCCAACCGAAGTCGGCGCCGATGCGCACCAGGTTAGTGAAGTAGTTGATGGGTTCGGGCAACTCGACTCCGAAACCCCCCGTGGTCGCGGCACTCGGACTCCCGTTCATTACGAGTCCAATAGGCCGGGATCCCTTCTGGCTTTCCCGGAAAAACATCCCGTTCACGTTCCAGTGGGAGTTGAGGTTGTAGCCTGCCGAAATGGTCCCGCCTTTCCTGTAGAGCGCCGGCGTAATGAAATTCAACTGGGGCACCACCTGCGTGTTGACGATGTTTGGAAGGGTGTTGGCGGGCGTGGCGGCCTGCAGTGCCTGGCGGATCAGCGCCGGAAAGCTGTATACCCCGGGAGAAGTCTGGGTGAACAGCGTTCGCGTGGTGTCGCTGAAGATGTGCGGGATTTCGTCGTAACGGAACTGCACCTTGAACTTGCCATACTGGCCGTACGTCGCCAGATAACTCTGGTCGTGGTACAACGTGCTCTGCGATTGCAATCCGAAATAGTTCTTGGTATGCAGCACATTGTCGAATTTCACGTCCAGCTTTCGGACGTAGAATCCGTCGCGCACATCCTGATACTCATTGAATTGCGAGGCCTTCAACGAAGGCTGGAACGGCAGATCCGGCCGTCCATAAACGTCGCCGGTGGCGACGCGGACGCCAAACTCCACGCTGCCGTGGTCCGCGTCCTTATCGTCTTGCCCAAAGGCGCGGTAGGAAGACAGGAGCAGGCTGAAGGCCGCAAGAATCACAAGTGCGGTTGATTTTCTCATTATGCGATCTCCCTTTTCCTACCGCAAAAATGCGGAACCCGATGGGTGATTGGACCCGTGAATATGGGAATGGCAGTTGGTGCAGCCACGGTTGAAGTTCTTGATCGAGCTGAGCGGCTGCGCCTGCGTCGGGTGGCGGCTGCTGTCGTGGCAGTCGTCGCACACGCGCGGCATGCGCACCTTCAGCAGTTGCGGGTTGTTGCTGCCGTGCGGCTCGTGGCAGTTCGCGCAATTTTCCAGCACCGGCGGGTGTTCCCACAGGAATGGCCCGCGCCGCTCTGTGTGGCAGCTCAGGCAGTTTTCGTTCGTGCTGCTCTGAATAAGCTGGCTCGGATTCGGCGTGCCGTGCGGATTGTGGCAACTGGTGCAGGTCACTTTGCCTTCGCGGTACGGCATGTGCGATGAGCGCTGTAGCTGCGCGCGGCGCATCTGATGGCACTGCAAACAAAGCTCCGGCTGACGCTTCTTTACCCCGCGGTTGTCAGAAAGCGGCGCGCTGTAGCGGGCGTCGGAAGAGAGCGTGGTATGAACCTCCTGCTTCACCTGGTGGCAGTCCACGCAGGCAACGCCGCGCGACTCGTGCGGGCTGCCCTTCCAGAACATGTGCGTGCCGCGTGAGTGGCAATCCATGCACACGGCGTTCTGTTCGGCAACCGAGTTCTTCGAATCCTTGCCGAAACGAATCGGAATGGTTTCCTTTCCGCCCCCGGCTTCCACGTGCGTGCGGCCCGGCCCATGGCACGATTCGCATCCCCGGGCTTCCTCGGGCGTATGCGGATTGCCTAGCATCGCTTTGCCCATCACCGTGTTCTTGAACCGTCGGTTTTGATCGTCGTGGCAGGTGATGCACGTCTCGCTGCCGACGTAATCGCCATCTGGCCCCTTCGGCGGAGGAGTTTTGGCCTTTTCTTGCGAAGTTGCAGGCGGGGGAGCCGCGGAGTTACCGTGAGAGGAATTTGCTCCCGTGGTGGCAGGCGCAACATCCTGCGCGGGTTGCTGGCGAGCGAAGGAGTACACTGCCGCAAAGAAAAATAGGATTAACCCCAGAATGGGGAGGAACACCTGGTGAGGCGGTATAGTTCCTCTCATCGACCCTCCGTAGGTGACACTTCGGCTCAGCCGAACTCCGGCCTGTCCATCCAATACGCAAATGGCATGCCAGTTAGACGGGAAAGAGTGTCTCTGCTGCTATCTAGTGAATTGACTGCGTGCTAGTTCGCTTTTGGGCGGGAACTCGATGCCTTCTTGGGCGGGTACAAATCTTTCAACAAACAATACTCCAATAGTTAGAAAGAGTTAAGTGAGCAATGGGAAGGATGAACTTCCGGCCAGCTCTGCGTAGCCCACCATTCTGCTTGTGGCTTTGCCCGCAAGTTATCTAAGCTCATCAACTTGCCGGAACATCAATCCGCTTTGCCGTGATGCCGATGCAATCCCGTTCTCCCGGTTTGGCACCGTGGAGTCCCAAATGGCTTTGGTTTTTTCCCTGAAGTCTTTTGGCCGGAACAAAATTGCGCACACTTCTAGGCTATTTCCCCCACAACTGTGTGAAAATTCTCACTATCTAGCGCAGTTGAGCCCACGTCCGGCACTCCGCTACGCTGACCGGAGCGCTCAATGGTGGGCTAGTCTTGAAGTGAATCACCCCATCGGACGTAGAGCAGAAGCTTCGCGTGCCCGTATTGGCGTTCACAGGCGTTGCCACCACCACATACTCCTTGCATACGCGCAGCTTGCAGACGGCAGTAATCCGGAATTGATATCCCGACTTGGTACACCAACCGTCGCCGGTGCAACTGGCGTTTCCCAGCGTTTCGTTTATCAAGTTGGCGTGATTTGGCGAATCGTTAGCCGGCTGGCGCGGGTCAGGTCCGAGAGAAGCCAAATCCGGCGCATAGGCCCTGTTCGGGTATGCTGCCGCGTAAGTCACCTGGGCAACGTTTATTGTCCGGGTCATTCCGACTGCCGACGATTCATTCGCGGCCATTTTCGAGCGCAACAGGTTGGGAATCGCAATCGCCGCCACGATCAGCACTGCTGGCACGTCAAAATCCCCGCCCCGGCTCGCTTCCCGGATCGCCGACTCCTCCCCGTAAAGCGCGATCAGCCCCGGGACACTTTCACTGCCCGCTTCCGCAAGGGATTTCGCCATCTCTGGCGAAAAGCCGCGGAGTTGTAGCGAAGCCATCGCGATCGGGTCCTGGTAAAAAAGCGCGGAAGCTTCCGCCGTGTGGTTCGGCGGCAGAGCCGCAAGAAACTTCTTGGACCTTCCAAGCGAACCGCCGGAGACATGCAGGTGAATCGCGTTCGCCACCGCCTCCCGGCTGGAGCCGAGGATCCAATAGCCATCCACAATCGCGTAGCCGATTTTTAGCCGGGTCTGCCCGTTAGGAATCTCCACCGTTGAAATGGTCGTTCCCTCTTCTTCGAACTCCTCCGCGCGGAACTGCGCCGTCTTCAGCAGGGAGCTCAATGTCTGCTGCAGGTGTTTTGGATCGCTGGCTTTGAGGATTGCCCTCCACTCGGGCTTCGGCGGAGTGACGCTGTCGAGTTCCAGCGTAACCTCACCCCCCAGGCATCCCAACAAGTCGTCCCGCAGGCTGAGTTTCATTACCTGTTCCATGTGGGCGAGATTGGCAAATATGCCCGCGCTTGCCGTGCCGGTAATCTCTTTGTAATCGTCGAACATCCGTGCAGGGTTCGTCAGCACCACGGTCCCCGCAACAATTGCTTTTGGCGACACAAAATCCAAACTTCCCAGGGGTGCCGGTTTTGCCAGCCACGCGGCCGCCGCCCGCCGCGGTCCGGTGAAACTCAATTCCGCTTCGCTGACGGTCTGGCCGTTTAACCGGGTGTGATCCCAAACGAGAAATTTCATGTCGCTGAAGCCGCTGCGCTGCAACGTCATCTGATCCGAGTTCGCTGCCTGCGGAACTTTACTCAGAAGTTTTTGAAGATCGGCGGCTGCCAGCATCGTCACTCCGCCGGCATACGCCTGATCAACCTTGCGCCCAAATGGAGTCGCCACGAATCCCCGGCTCCCCTGGTCCAGACGCGAATTGAATTTGCGAAGCGTCGCCAAGTTAAGCGCTGCCACCACAAAATCGGGGCGCACCAGGATCAGCACGTCGCCGGCCGCGGGCTTGGTTTCCGCAGCCGCCAGTTGTTGCGGATCCAATACATAGACACCCGATTTCGATTTGCCGGCCAACTCCGCAATCATCTGCTGCAGATATTTCTGCAATCCTGGCTTGCGGATTTCCACCAGGATCAGCAGATTCGGTTCTTTGCCTTCCATCGTTCCCGAAACCGCAATTTCCTCGCCCAGGTACTGGTTCAGTTGCGAAAACTTTGCCAGCGAATCCTCAATCTTGGGCCCCACCGTGGCTGCCTGGCCGTGCTGCCACCATTCGCGGAGTACGGAACTCTCCTTTAACTCCTCCCGGAAAACAGCAAGCGCCTGGCTCGCGGCATCACCATAGTTCGGGAACGCGCCGTAGGACATCGTCGTTTCCGGCAGCAGCGGCAGCAGCCTGCTTTCCCGCCGTGACGCGGGAAGCTGCACGTCGCGCTGCAGCTTTTTGAACAATTGGCCGAATTCGGCCAGCAATCCCGGATATTTGGCTTCGAACTCCTGGGCCCAGTCCTGCTGTGGGGTTCCGCCCGCCTGCGTGGACTGAGCGCCACCGGTGGAGGCCAGCAACACACTCACGACGGCGGACGCCAATCCCTTGCTCAACCAATGCCGCATTCTCTTCGGAATTCCCACGTATCCCCTCCGTTATTGCGCCGTGTTGGAAATAATTGAGGATAGACTGGGGCACGCGATTCTTCCACAGGAATGCCGTCGCTCTGCGGCGCAGTGGTTAAGTGAACTCCACCGGTGGGAAGCCTCGGGAGAGCAGATTCGCCGGAGCAGGAAAGTTGACGCTGGATCCTCGGGCGTTTCCGGCCTTTGCATCTATTCACCCTCTGCGCTCATCCAATTCCTAGTGTCCCGGGTGGGTCCTGTTGTCCGATGAAATCCTTCTTCGAACCAGCAACGGACAGTGGGCGGTGTAAGGCGCTTGCGGGTAGTTTTCTCCGAGAGCTTACGCTAACCTCTTTAGGGGACAATTTCGCGATCCCTATTCAACTACAGGTCAGTTCAAGGACTAACAGGAGGTCCGCAGTAATGAAGAAATTGCTTTCGATCGCAGTATTGGCCGCATTTTTTGCCGTGATGGTGGTGGCCGCGGATGATGCCGTGAGCGCGGTTCACGGGGTTGTTACCAAAGTAGACGCCGTCGCCAAAACAATCGTGGTGAAAACCAAGGATGGCACCGAGCACACCATCCATTTTGTGGACAAGACCACCGTACGCGGCGGAGAAGCCGTTGAAACAGGCGCAAAGGATACCTTCCATGGTGTAAAAGAAGGTTCCGAAGTCGTTGCGCGCTACACCGTGAAAGGGACGGACAAGACCGCTGTGGAAGTCGACAAGGTCGGCAAGGACGGCTACAAGTCCGTGGAAGGCACGGTAACCAAGGTTGGTGAAGACGGCAAGACGATCACCGTGAAAGCCGCCGATGGCACCGAGCACACGTTTGAAGTGGCGGGCCACGGAACCAAAGTCGCTGCCGTTGACACCGCGAAGGGAACCGAGAAGGGCGCTAAAGTGACCGTCTATTACACGGAAAGCGCCGGCAAGAAAGTCGCGCACTTCTTCGAGAAGCTCTAACGCTTTCCGGACGATTTTCGCGTCGCGCAAGAAATAAGCGGGAATTCTTCCCGAGGCAAACCCTGCTGGAGATTCTCCGGCAGGGTTTTGTTTTTTGCCGTCAGGCTCAATCGGCCGCCATCGGCCGGACCAGGGCATTCGTCATGTCCGCATGCAACAGGCGGTGGAACAGGTGCTCTCCGGCTTCCCTTCGAAGCGACAGCCTTCCCGCGACATACGCGCGGGAAGACAGGCCTCGCTGCACCGAATCGCAAATCGCCATGTCTTCATCCTGAACTTTTTCGCTGACCGCAATACTTTCCTGGTGATGTTTCGCGGCCGCGGCGCTGGTGTCAGCAAAGTAGTAGTCGAAGATCACCGCGCATTTGCCGACTCCGAGGGGCAGCACCAGGTTCGTGTCCATCACGCCGGAGTAAGCATTCAGCATGAAATTCGGATACACCCACAGATAAAAGGCCGTGCCCTGCCGAGTGGAACTGATCGCAGTCTCCAGCGCGCCCGAACTATCCAGCGGGCTGGACTGCAGGCACGCCCGCTCGTAATTCTCGATGGTGTATTTGGTGTACTCCACCACGCTGCTCAGCCCTTTGTGCGCGTGCGGCACGTGGTACCCGCCGTCGAGATAGTTGTCGACGTATACCTTCCAATTGCAATTCAACGTGTAGATGCGCCGGTCGAAATATTTCAGCGTCTCCGTAATCTTCAGCGGCGCCACAAGTTCCGGAACTTTGCCCAGAAACTCGCGCAACGAAGACGCGCGCCCGTCCAGATTGACGAAGATGAAATTCTCCCAGGTATCCACGCGCACGGGCACCAGGCCGTTGTCGGCGCGTTCGAAATTGCACACGCCTTCGAATTCGACCATGCCCTTCAGCGCCCCGTCGTTGCCGTACGTCCAGCCGTGGTACGGGCACCGGAAATTCTTCGCGCAACCGGCCGCCTCGGGCACCACGGCCGCGGCATGATGGCGGCACACGTTATAAAACGCGCGCAACTTTCCGTCGTCGCTGCGAACGACCACCAGCGGTTCGTTGTTGATGTCGATAGTGAAAAACTGCCCCGGCTCTTTCACCTGGCCAAGATGCCCGGCCATCTGCCAGTTGGCCGCGAACACGCTTTCGCGCTCCAGCCGGGCCAGGCGTTCATCAAAATACCAGGGAGCGGGAATGGTCCACGCTTTTTCCAGCGGGTTGGCGGGGTTGTAAAGATTCAGGAGATCGCGAACGCTGCGCTCGTGCATAACGAATGACTCCCAATGATCAGGTCAGGAACAATTAGGCATCATTGTTATGCAAACGCCGGAAAGGCGCAAGGAATGCCGGGTCGAAAAAATGAAGCGCGAAATAGACACTGGCACCTGTTGAGGGGCCAACAGGTGCCAGCATTCATCGTCCTCGACCTGGGAGAGTTATAGGTTCAGCAGCGCTCAGGAGTAAAAGCGTTTCAGGGCCAGACCGCCAAGACCCAACGCACTCAGAAGCAGTGTGCTCGGTTCTGGAACGCCGGTATTGCCGCCGCCATTGTTGTCCCCACCTCCGGTGGTGCCACCCTCGACCACGCCGGTGAGAGTTGCACCCGACAAGAGGCAACGCACGTTTATAGATCCGTCGTTGACGCAGCCGTTGTCTCCAAGCGTGGCAGTCGTCAGCAACTCGTCAGAGCAGCCGCCGATTGGACCATTGCCCGGGCAATTGGATACTGTCGTAAAAACTGTATCCGTTCCTCCAGAGGCCGAAAGTGCGCCAATGGAGAGTTCGAGTATCTGCAATGGACTCACCCCGTTAGCGAAGTCCAAAAAACTGGTGCCAAAAGCTGTGCCATACGTGGCGGTTGTATTCAAGGTCGTATAATTGAACCCGCCCAACACGGAACCTGCCGTAGTCGTGATGTTGAGCGCTGTGATTACGCCTGTTGTTGCGTCCAGGGTGAAAGTGCCGGAAAGCGCACCTCCGTCTGAAAAATTGCCCGAAAGCGTCCAGTCCACCAAGGTGTCCGCCCTCGCAACCCCCGGAACCGCCACCAGCAGAGCAACGCAAAGCAGAGCCAACCCCAAATTCTTCATGCCATCCTCCTCCCAAAGTCTCAGAATGCGCCCCAGTCTTTATTCTCTACACCGAGGCCGATTTGGATCGCTATTCGTGCAAGGCGAGTGCCAAGTCCTGCGAATTCTGGAGGTTACATTGTGCCCGGAAAATCTGACCAGACAGTCTGCAAGGAGAATTGGAGTTGGTTAATGAACCGACCGGGATATGACCCATTTCTGACCTGCTAAGTCCTGCGATTCAGTGGCAGGTTTGATGTCCGAATTCCCGAATTGTGCAAGATCTTGCACAATTCTGCACGCCGCGAGGCCAAAATTAAGGTGTGCGGGGAGTATCGTTTAAGCCCTTTCCGAGAGTTTGCGAACGCAATTCTCGATTGTTGGTGGGATAGCTTCATGCTAGCATCCCGTTCAATAGCCACATCGGCGGAGCCTCGGGGTTAGGATGACGATAGTTTCGGATCCCCATCCCGTTTGTGTTTTTGGCCCTTTCCGGGTCGATTTCGAAACCTGCGAAATCCACAAGCATGGAATCCGCCTCCACGTCCAAGCTCAACCAGTCCGCGTCCTGTGGTTTTTGGTAGAGCGCCCGGGCCAACTGGTTAGCCGTCAGCAGCTGCAGGAAAAGCTCTGGCCGGGCCACGCCTCTGAAGAAGTAGACGACAGCCTGAATTCAACCGTTAAGAAACTCCGTGAAGCGCTCAGCGACGACGCGGCAAAGCCTCTATACATTGAAACGATCCCTCGCCGTGGATACCGCTTTATCGCTCCCGTTAAGTTCGAAACTCCAGAGCAGCGGCCCGGAGAAAGAGAAACGGCCGCCGAGCCCAGCTGGTTGACCGCGGAAACGCTGGTGCATGTTACAGCCGTCTCGAGCAGCACGGCGGGCTGGCACAGGTATCGGAAATCGGGTGCGATTGGCTTGTTGGCGGTGATTATGATTGTTGGCTTGCTCTCGATAACCGCATTTCTGAAGCGGGCCGGCGCCGATGCGCAAATCCATTCCATCGCCGTCCTTCCGTTCGAAAATCTATCCGGTGATTCCAGTCAGGATTACTTTGCCGAAGGCTTAACCGATGCGGTCACAACTGACCTTGCTCAGATCGGCGCCGTCAAGGTGATTTCCCGCTCTTCGGCAAACCATTACAAGAAGGACTACAAACCGCTGGTGAAAATTGGCCAGGAGCTTGGCGTCGACGCCGTGGTGGAAGGCACCGTCGCGCGCTCCGGCGACCGCGTGCGGGTCAACGCGCGGCTGATTTCCACCGGCGACGACCGCAACCTCTGGGCGCAGTCTTTCGAACGCGACACAGGAGACATCCTTTCCCTGGAAGACGATTTGGCGCAGTCCGTCTCGCGAAGGATCGAAGTTGCCCTGAAGCCCGCATTCTTGCAACGGCGGGAAGAGCCTCATCCGGTAAACGTTCAAGCCTACGAAGCCTATCTCAACGGCATGCACGACCTGAACAACCACCGCACGAATAACGAGCTGCAGAAAAGTCTGGAACAGTTTGACGAGGCCATCACCCTCGATCCCAAATTTGCCGCGGCCTACGCGGGCAAAGCAATTGCCTACAATCTGCTCGGCGATTACGACGAGATCCCTGGCAGCCAGGCGGGGCCCAGCTCCGAGGCCGCGGCTCGCCGCGCCCTGGAACTGGATCCAACTCTCGCCAATGCGCACTCCGCGCTGGCCTTCGCGCTGTGGAAATACAGCTGGGACTGGAAAAGCGCCGAATCTGAATTCCAGAAATCCCTGACGCTGAATCCCAACAACGCTCACACCCAACACATCTACGCTGTGTTACTCGCCTGCCGCGGGGACTTTGCCGGCGCAGACCAGCACATGCGCAAAGCCCTGGCGCTCGATCCGCTCTCCATGATCATCCGCACCAACATCGGCTGGTTCCATTATTTTCAGCGCGACTACGCAAAAGCCGAAGAGGCGTATCTGGAAGTATTGAAACTGGACCCTGGTTTTCTGCCCGCCAGACAAAAACTTTGGATCACCTACGCCCTCGAAGGCAAGACCGAACAAGCGACCTCGGAACTGGAAAATCTCATGCGCCTCTTCGGCCACAAACAACTTCTGCAGCGTGTAGAAGCCGCAAAACCAGCTTCTCGCTACCAGGCAGCGGTACAGGGCTACACCGAGGCAGGAGCGCTGACCCCTTACGAGCGCGCAAGATATCTTGCCCTTCTGGGGAAATCTCCCGAAGCATTGCGCGCTTTGCACGAAGCCGCAGCTCAGCGGAGCGCCTGGATGGTTTACCTGCGGATCGAGCCGGCATTTGATGCTCTCCGATCCCGCCCCGAGTTTGCGGATCTGGTGCGGCAGGCAAATATTCCAGAGCTGTCAGGGAAGGCCTTAGCGAAGGCCACCGGGAGTTCGAATTAGGCGCTGGTGCGCGTCGCAGAAGATAGGGGAATTCGCGAGGAGAAATCAGCGGAAAAGTGGAGAGCCCTTCGAATCTGCCAGCGCAGATCCTCCAATGGAAGACTTGGTGCGGGAGAGAGGATTTGAACCTCCAAGGACTTGCGTCCGGTAGCTCCTAAGGCTACTGCGTCTGCCAGTTCCGCCACTCCCGCGTCTGCCGAATACAAACAAATGATACTTGGTCTGCCTGCTTTTTGGCCATAGCCGGGCCTGGGGTTGTGCTGGAAACCCTCCCCGGACTGGAGCATAATAGTGCTCCCCGCGGCGTTTCAGGTCGGTGAACCAGCTCCATGATTATTCAGCAAACGAACGACCCGATGTTGGTGATCCGGCAAACGGACCACGCCATCTTGAGCGGCTTTTTTGCGCGCGAGTGGGGGAACGACTCCTTTCCCCGCCCCGAACCGTTTCCCTCGTTTTGTCTCGCCGCCGCCGAGCACGACAACGGCTGGCAGGAGTGGGAAATGGCGCCGGGCGTGGACCCCAAGTCCTTCGCGCCGTACACTTTCATGAGCGTTCCTACCGACGAACACGTCGCGCTCTATCAGCGGGGAATCGACCGGGTAGTGAAATCGGATTTGTACGCCGGCTTGCTGGTCGCCAGCCATTGCATGGCGCTGTATGACCGCGCCAAGGCCACCATGCCGGGCTACTCCGCCAAGTACGTCAAGGCGCAGGAACAACATCACGCCAACGATTTTGTGCAGCGTCTGCGCCTGCAACAATTGCGCCTGAAAGTCGATCTGCGCAACGATCCGGCCACCAAGGCATTCACCGACGAAAAATTAATCACCGCGAACATCCAACGGCTCGCCGTGCTCGACCGTCTCTCTCTTTATTTCTGCCTCGGAGCCGACCACGACACCACGATTGAAGGCGTCCCGATGGACGACAACGGCGAAGATACCGATTGGGAACTCCGCTCCGCGGGTGGCAACGAATTCACTCTGGACCCCTATCCGTTCCGTCGCGAGCCGCTGGAATTTGCATTGCTCGCCCGCCGCATTCCTCGCCGCCGCTACATGGACGACGTGGATCTGCAGACGGTATTATCGGCCGCGCCTTTTTTTCAGTTGAAATTCATGCTGCGCCCCAGCATGGGCAGAGACCGTTCCTTCGCCGCGCGCCGTTAGAATCTCCGCGTTAAATATCTTAATCACCTTGCTTTGCGCTTGACTTTCTTTCGCAACCCGTCCATCGTTTAGAGCTTTGCTCCCCTCTGCGCCCTCGCCCGGGCAGACGCGGGGCAGACCCGTTCTCTATGACCAAGGTCCGACTCTGTTTCCATGATCGCTGTTTCGATGGCACTGCTTCCGCGGCGCTTTTTTACCGCTTTTACCGGGAATGTTTCGATCCCAAGGCCGAATTCCAGTTCAGCGGCATGACCCACAAGGCCAAACATCCCTGGGAAGAGGGGTTGTTTGACGGCGACGAAAACGCCATCGTCGATTTCAAATATTCCAACTCGCCCAAAGTCACCTGGTGGTTCGACCATCACCAGAGCGCCTTCCTCACTCCCGCCGACGCCGAGTATTTCAAGCGCTTTCCCGGTCCGCACATGTTCTACGACCCGGAATATAAGTCCTGCACCAAATTGATCGCCACCGTCGCGAAGGAAAAATTCGGGTTCAACACCAAGCCACTGGCCGACCTGATCCACTGGGGAGACATCATCGACGGCGCGCAATTTCCCACCGCCGAATCCGCCACGCAACTCACCGAACCCGCGCCGCAACTCGCCCTGGTCATCGAAGCCGCGCCCGACAACGGCGTGCCCGCGCAATTGATCGCCGAACTCGCCTATCGTCCGCTCGCCGAAATGGTCAAGCTTCCTGTGGTGACGAAATACCTTGGGCCGCTCCTCGAACGCCACCGCAAGTCCATCGAAATCCTCCGCGAACGCTGCGAATCCAAGGATGGCGTCGTGTTCTTCGACGTCAGCGACCTGGACCTCGAAGGCTACAACAAGTTCATTCCCTATCTTCTGCACCCGGAAAGCGTCTATTCGGTCAGCGTCAGTGCTTCGCCCGTCCGCGCCAAGGTTTCCCTCGGCACAAATCCCTGGAACCAGGCCAACGCCGACCAGAACCTGGCCACCCTGGCCGAAAAATACGGCGGCGGCGGCCACCCGCGCGTCTCCGCCATCTCGTTCGATCCCAACGACCTCACCAAAGCCAAGCAGGTCGCCAGGGATCTCGTGGAGGTTCTGCGCACCAAGTGGCGGGATTCGGCCCACTAAGCAGTGACGGCCGCACCAGCCTCGAAATCATTTTTTCAACCGATTTCACGCAGGTCAGAGTCGACAACAATTTTCAGACTGTGTAAAATAATAGTTTCCCCGTGGACCGGTAGCTCAATGGTAGAGCAGTTGACTCTTAATCAACGGGTTGGAGGTTCGAGTCCTCCCCGGTTCACCACTACTTTTCAATGAGTTAGCTTCATCTGATTTCTCGCTCACAAAAAACTGTGCCCAATTTTGTGCCACACCCGGCTCAAAATTCGTTCCACTGAGGGTGTCCACGGCCTTGCGTTTCGCTTCCATGCGAATGTGAGAGTAACGTTCCATCATTGCTCGGGAGACGTGCCCGGCGAGAGCCATCACCGTTGAGTCCGAAGCCTGAGATTCGGCAAGCCGCGAGATGAACGTATGGCGGAGATCGTGGAAGCGGCAGGATACCTTAGCGGCCTTTCGTGCGCTTTCCCAAGCCACTTTCCAGCGGTGCATTGGTTCCGTGGGGATAATCTCGTAGGCACATTGCTTTCGGTCATTCCCTGCGAGGCCATACTTCTCGTGCGAAAAAACATAGTGCTCTGCCTCGGCGCCTGGGAAAAGACCGCGCCAGTGCGTGAGGACGGCCACGGTGCGGGGGTTTAGTGGGATGATGCGCCCGGTGCCTGCCGCCGTCTTGGACAGGCCCACAGTGAGGCTTTTGGCGAGAAAATCTATTTGTGCCCAAGTCAGGCCGCGAATCTCACTCGCACGCATCCCGGTGTTTATTGCCAGCATGATGACGGGGTAGAGACTCCGGCAGCGGCTCTTTGAGGCCACGTCGAGCAGGGTAGTCTCTTCCTCGTGGGTGAGTGCCCTGCCCGGCGACGCGCGCTCTTTGAGAAAGTCCACATCCGCCGCGATTGCTTCCCACATCCGATAGCGCCGGAGAATGCTCCGCAAAACGCCTAACTCAAGGTTCACGGTGCGGTTGCTCACGCCGTCGCGCTTGCGCCGCGTTTGGTAGGCCGCGAGGTCCTCCCCGGAGAGGTCACAGAGTAGTTGCTTTCCAAAGTCTGTCTTGAGTTGCGAGATGGCGAGTTTATAACTGCGCTCGGTCGAGCGGGCAATTCCCGTGCGTGTCTTGAGCCAGTCCTCTGCGGCGATGGAAAACAGCGGAGGGAGCTTCCGACGCTTGATCTGATTCCACGATTCCTCTAGCTCGCGTCGCCGGGCGCGCTCCGCGTCTTTCGCAACAGTTTTGCTTTCACTCTTCGAGGATTCGCGGACCATCTGCCCGGCAAATCTGAATTTGTACCACCACACATCACCGCGCCTGTAGAGGCTCATCGCTTGTCTCCCTTCGCTTTCGGCGGCCGTCCGCCCTTTTTTCCGTTCTCCCGCGCAATCTGCTGTAGCCGCTCAATGCCGAAACGCTCCAACCGGGCGCGATAGCTGCGCTTTCCCATGAGGCTTGCTGCTTCGCTGGCGGCTTTCTTTCCCATGTCAATATCCTAAACGTTTAGGTTTACTATGTCAAGCCCGGGATGATAGAATCCTCACGCGGCTAGGTTTTCGCGAGCCGAAGAGTGGATGCTTCCCGCTCCACCTGCCGCGCTTCTCTTTAAAGTCGGGAGCCACTTCGGGAGGTGGTATGAGCTGGGACGAATACAGAAACAACTACATTCAGAAGCAGGACGAAGCTGACGAATGGCAAGGCTTTCACTCCAGATTCATGCAGCTAGCATGCGAGGAACAGGGGCGAGCGCACGCCATCACAAAAGGGAAAGTGCTAGGAGGCATGGACCAAGTGCTGCGCGCTTCCTGCAATTACAGCAAGCACCCGGAAGGACACGAAAGGGGAAAGCCTGAGCAGGGCCTCATCTGTTTGCTCGACACACCACCGCACGGAGTATGGAACACTGGCGACGGCGTGAGTGAGAATTTTCTGGAGCGGGTACGGCTTTGTATGGCGCGGGCTGGTCGCGCCCTGCCTGACTATCCGAAAGGCGCAGACGCGGAAGACTTTTGGCTCCATCGGCTCTATCTCGACTTGCTGAAGAATAACAGCGAATGTCTGTTCTGTGGAACCAAAAAGGGCGGAATGATCGTCAGCGTTTGCGTGGCTTCCGCGACATTTTGCTCCCGACTTGAGAGGCAAGCGCTTGAGCAATCGGAACCTGGCAAACAAGAGATTCCGTCATGGCAGCCAATAGGGCGAGGCACCAGAGAAGCGACCGGGGGGCGGCCTCCCATCGGTCAAGACGAGAACTTACGCAACGCGATCCCCAAGGAGACCTTTTCCTGCGTTCAGAATAACGAAAAAACAACGCGAAGCCCGGAGAGTGCCCCCACCAACGCAGCGGCAGACGTGAAAATGCGCATTGTGCAGAACATCGAAAAACTTAGGAAAGAATGCGGTTGGAGTTACAACCAGCTTGCCAAAGCGACCGGCATAGACAAGAAGCTGGTTCTCTCTCACGTGCATGGAAAGCACAAACCGAAGCCCAGCACGCAGAGGGAATACGCCCAGGCTTTCACCAAGCGATTGAGCAGATCAATCACGGCTAACAACCTGGAAGCGTAGTCTGCGAAAACACCACCGAGATACCACCGAAACACCACCGCAGCACCACTGACTTTCCCGCATTCGATAGCGCACTATTCCGCCCAGAGGTGAATCACATGACCAAATTGCTCTCAATTTTGGAGGCAAGTGAAGTGCTCGCGGTCAAGCCCGCAACGATCCGCGCATGGCTCGCCAAACGGAAACTACCGCGTGTCAATTGCGGACGTGCCGTCCGAATCCCCGCCGAAGCCATCGCGCAATTCATCGAACGCAACACGGTGCCGGCCAGGGAGGAGCGGCGATGAACCTCGACTCTGTTCTTGCACGCCTGGAGAGAGTGAGGCACGGCGGCACTGGCTACATTGCGCGATGCCCGGCCCACGAGGACCGCTCGCCAAGCCTGTCCATCCGCGAAGGTGACGGCGGCCGCATTCTGCTTCATTGTTTCGCGGGGTGTTCTTTCGAGGCGGTCTGTGCTGCACTGAAAATGGAGACACGCGAATTTTTCAACAAGCGCGGCACGTCTCGGGAGAGAAAACCCGAGGTCGCCCGGCGCGTCGAGAAACAAATAGCAGACCTTCGGAGCCGCTTGACGCCGCGCGACCGCGAGCGGCCCGTAACTGTTGTGCTTTGCGATCCCGCCGCCCCCGATGCTGGCTTTGCACGGGCTTTGGCGCTTGCGGTCAAAGGGGAGTTAGTGCAAGTCGCGCTCGACGGAGATGGCCAATGAATCTCGGGCGAATTGAGAAGGTGTCTGATAGCGGAGAAGTCCGTGCTCTGTATAGCAGGCACGGCGAAGCGCCCGAGGATGGCACCGCGCTAGTGCGGGATGTTGAGGGTTTTCTTCGCCGCTTTATGGCGCTCCCAGCGCACACAGCGTTGACACTGGCGGTCTGGGCGCTTGCAACGTTCACGTTTGAATCCTTCGATGCGTTCCCCTATCTGGCCATCACAAGCCCGACGAAGCAATGCGGGAAAACGCGGTTGCTCGAGTGTTTGGAACTGCTCACGCACGAGGCGCGCCGTGCGGCAAATCCGAGTGAGGCTGCTTTGTTCCGCATGATCGAAAAGTTCAAGCCCACACTACTGCTGGACGAGGCGGAAACGCTGAACGGAAAAGGCGAACGCGCCGAATACCTGCGTGCCTTGCTCAATGCGGGGAATCGTCGAAATGCCTCGGTGCCCCGTTGTGTTGGCCAAGGCACGAATCAGGACGTACAGGAGTTTTCGATTTACTGCCCGAAGATCGTAGCAGGTATCGGGAGATTCCCTGAGACCGTGACAGACCGTGCCATATGCGTTGCGATGCAACGGCGCAAGAATTCCGAGGTGGTTTCCCGTTTCCTGTATCGCACCGCGGAGCCAGAGGGCCAGGTTTTGCGCGAGCGTGCCGAAAGATTTGTCTGTCACCGCAGACCGGAGATAGAGGCAGCCTACGAAGCTACGGACCTGGCTTTCCTGCCCGACCGTGATGCAGAAGCGTGGCAATCCCTGTTTGCGCTCTTGGCGATTGCAGATAATCGGCGACTTGCTGAGTTACGGAAGTGCGCAGAGAATCTCACTCAATCGAAATCATCGAATGCCGAGGATGATTCACTCGCGCAACGTCTTCTCACAGACATTCGAGCAGTTTGGCCTGAGACCGATAGGCACGCGCTCACAGCAGATTTGCTTGAACGATTAAAAGCCATCGAAGAATCGCCCTGGGCCGCTGAGGTGGAACTGAACCCGCGCAAGTTGGCTCGGATGGTTCGAGGCTTTGGTATCAGTCCGGCTACCGTCCGGGCCGATGGTAGGAACGGGAAGGGGTACAGCAGGGAGGAAGCTGAAGCTGCTTTCTCTCGGTATTTGTCGCCGGAAACGTCACATGCGTCACAATCCGCTTAAACGTTGGCGATTTGCGACTTTCCCCATCCGTCACAAAAGGGACCTGTGACGGATAGCAGAAATGCACGGAACCCGCATAAACACTGGGGTGTGACGGATGTGACGCATTGAGGGCTTCTAGAGGGAAGGAAGGGAAATGGAAACCGCAATGACAAAGCGCAAGAAACCGAATACTGAGGCGGCCCCAGCAATTGGAGATCGCTTGCTCACGCTCCGCGAAGCGGCAGATATGTTGCGCCTGAGCACGCGCACGATGCGTGAATACGTTCAGCGCGGCGAGATCGAGGGGCGAATCATCGGCGGACGGTGGAGATTTAGGCGTGTGGACCTTGACGCTTTCTTTGCGAACGCGCCCCGTAACTGGGACTTCGCAGGAAAGAATAATCAGGGGGATTAGACGGTGGAGCGGCGAAAACAGGGGCGCGGCTGGCATCAGCACTTCATTGGCAAGTGGGCGAGGCTCAACTGCGAAAACATGCCCGTTATTCCCGGGTGGATTGTGCGAAGCAATCTCGACGATCCGCGCAGAATTCCGTATCTGCTAGTTTGGAAGGATGACAGACACGACGGCAAGATCATGGAAGCAGTGCGGCTGGCGTGTTTTACCGCCTGCGGAAGAGAAGCCAACGATTACGTGGAGATAAAGCGCACCGACGAGAGCACCACGGTTCTGCGTATCGTGTCGCGAACACTGCCCCGCAACGGCGGGCGAGCACTCTTCCTGTTTTGCCCGCACTGCGAGACGCCGCGCCGTCACGTCTATGGCTGGGAATGGGACAGCGTTTCGGGATGGTCGAACAGAGTCAGGAGTATCAGTTGGCGATGCCGCTCTTGTGCGCGGTTGCGCTACTCCAGCGAAGGCGGCTATCTGCGCGGAAGTGGGCGGGGAGCAATTGCCGCCATTTTTCGCGCTTACGGACCTCTACCACGGCCGGAGTTGTGGCTTCCCTACGTGTTCACTTCACCTGAAGAAGCGGCGGAAGCGGGCGTCTGCGAGGTCAGCCACTGATAGTCACAGCCTACCCCGCTAACTTGGTATCAGTACCCACTTCTCCGGTTAGGGCGTTAACCAGGAGTTGGCCGCAGATGCTCGGAAGCTTGGATTCAGTCCGGCTCGTTGTCTTTCGTCGTTCCCTGATTGAACCACCCTGCAGCCATTCGATAGAGAGTGCGAAACGTTCCGCTTGCAAGGAGATACACTCCTATGACAACAGCAACTGCATATTTACCGAAGCGGTGGGGATCAATATTGGAGAAAACAGCCGCTATTCCGATGCCTACAGCTACGAGCATCCCAACTCCCAGGAGTTTGAAAAAATCACGTGTCGGATGCTCACTCGCGGGCTTGATATCCCACAATACGAGAAAGTAATGATCGCCTTTGCGAAGCGTGCGAATGGCTTGGTCCCAAGTACGTTTTCCCTCGGGGTCTTCCAGCTTCAACCTTTCGTACGCATGGTGGAGAAGCCGTGAAATCTTAGTTTCATATTCAGCTGTGTCATATTGCGCTTCAAATTCTTCATTTAGCTCCACAGGGTTATCACACGAGGTGGCATCACTTTCTGTGAAGTGCATCATTTTCTTCTCGACCTCAGAGAGCGGGACACTCTCCCGAGCCGCCTGCTCAGCAGTTTGCTGTACGAGAAAATCTTTTGCTTGCTTGGTTTTCATTTTGAAAGAATCACAAATCTTGTTGGCGTCGATGCGGTCATTCTTCCGTTTCGCCACTGCAATGGCCCGCAGCATCAGCGGATGCGCTACCTTCAGGGCGGCCGCATGTGGTTTGAGATGGTCGTAGATCCACCCGG
>Ga0210403_10001092_pt1 | contig 26316 bp, 28 predicted proteins | sample IncBWC19MmetaG_FD_150863 | JGI IMG/M metagenome (GOLD analysis project Ga0210403, IMG submission 150863) | Forest soil microbial communities from Barre Woods Harvard Forest LTER site, Petersham, Massachusetts, United States - Inc-BW-C-19-M | ecosystem: Environmental > Terrestrial > Soil >... | reverse complement strand
TGCGGCGAAGGCTCACAAGCGCGTCGCTCTAGTCGACCGCACCGTCATGATGGGAGGCGTTTGTGTTCATACTGGGACAATCCCAAGCAAGACACTGCGTGAGGCCATCTTCCAGCTCACTGGCTCCGCCGTAAACGCCCTATACGGTAAGCCAAATGGCGACATTTCTGTTCAAGATCTAGCTTCACGGGTCAGCGCCATTGTGTCGCGAGAGACCGAGGTAATTCGGGCGCAATTGAAGCGCAACGGGGTCACTGTCTATCAAGGCTGCGCGGTATTTCTAGATCCTCATATCTTGGAAGTTCAAGGCGACGGCGAAAAGACGGAACTCAGAGCCGAGAAAGTACTGGTCGCCTGTGGCACGCGACCAGCACACAGCCCAGAGATTGCTTTCGATAATCGCCGCGTCGTGGATACGGATCACCTTTCTGGCTTAGGCCGCATCCCCAAGGAGATCATCGTCGTCGGCGCCGGTGTTGTAGGCATGGAATATGCTTCATTCATGGCGGCCTTGGGTGCTGATGTCACATTGATTGACCAGCGTCCAGCGATTCTTGAGTTCGCGGATCGGGAAATCATCGAGGCGCTCTGCTATCACTTGCGGCAGCTGGGCGTCACTTTCCGGCTGGGGGAAAAAGTAGCTCAAGCTGGGATCGATCCCCAACGCGATTTTGTTTTTGCGGACCTGCAGAGTGGCAAGAGGGTGCACGGGGAGGCGCTCATCTATGCTGTCGGCCGCCAGGCTAATGCTGATCAGCTTCAATTGGAAGCCGCTGGGTTAGCCGCAGACTCGCGCGGAAGGTTGAAAGTGAATGAATTCTTTCAGACTGATGTTCCACACATTTATGCGGCAGGCGACGTTATCGGATTTCCTGCGCTCGCCAGCACATCGATGGAACAGGGGCGCCTCGCCGCCAGCCATATGTTCGGAATTCCCTTTGAGCACATGCCCGACCTATTCCCCTACGGCATCTACACGATTCCAGAAATCTCTATGGTTGGCCAGACCGAGGAAACGCTAACCGCCAACAAGGTTCCTTACGAAGTAGGCATCGCCAGGTATTCTGAACTAGCGAAAAGCATGATGCTCGGCGACGAAGTCGGTATGTTGAAACTCCTTTTTCATCGCGAAACGCGCGAGTTACTTGGCGTGCACGCGTTAGGGCAACGTGCGACTGAACTTATTCATATCGGCCAGGCGGTACTCTTCTATCGTGGCTCGGTCGAATACTTCCGCGATATGGTCTTCAACTATCCAACCCTGGCTGAGGCTTACAAGGTAGCCGCGCTCGACGGCTTAAATAAACTTTGACAGATAACTCATCGAAGACTATCTCAAGGCGCTGCCGCACGGTTGGGAATCAACCGCACAACGCTCCTCTCTAGAATGAAGAAGTTTTGGCATCAATGCCAAATGTTTTGCCTGGTCTGAAACCCCTCCCTTTGTTGTAGCCCCGAATCGCTTCGACAGTTTCAACCCTTTCGACTTCCTCAACTTCGACATTTTCGACTTCTGGCAATCTTCTCCTGAAAATTCAACGACTTACGGGACGGCGGGTTTGGAGCGGGCTTTGCCCTTACCGACGGTGCGAGCAAAAGCAAATGTTGAAGATCACCATTCTCGATACTCCCGGTCGGCGACGGTTGGTGCTGGAGGGCAAGCTGATCGCGCCGTGGGCGGCTGAGCTAAGCAAAGAGTGCCGCGAGGCCGCAGCGGACCGACCGGGTCGTGAACTGGTGATCGAACTGAGGAACGTGACCTGCATCAGCGAAGATGGAAAAAACGTATTGCTTGAGCTAATGAAAGAAGGGGTCAGGTTCCGCTCCTCAGGTGTGTTCACAAAACATGTTATGAAAAGGCTCGCCCACAAGATTCGCAGAAATGTTAAGGAGCCGGAGAGATGACCAGCACTAGGTATCGGCTGGCCCGGCGTCGTTTGCGCCCTGCAATTTTGGCGACGAATTCAGACAGCTCGGCATCTATGCGAAGCGATACACCTGAGTCGCGCTTCTCCCTTTTTCATAGCCATCCGAATCAGGTCGATACTTTCCACTCTTTCGACATCTAATGCGTCATAGTCGTTGCCCTGCGAGCGAACCCTGTTGGCACTGCGCCAGTTCTTATGCTGGGAGCGGGAGCGTTATGACTGCGCCTCAAGTTTCGCCAAAAAAACAAGCGTGGCCGGAAGATAAGAACTACTACTCTGGATGCGTACACGAGTGCAGTTGCCTACCTCAACGAGCTCTCGACCCTGCCGCGTCAGAGTCCAGCACTAGGCTTATTTGTTCACTCCCGCCACCTAGCTAAATATAGCGAATACGCGCTAATGTATGACACTTAGAGCATATAAGAGTTATTTTGACTATCTGTAGTATATTTTATATGCTCTATATTATGGCGACATACAGCGTAAACGATATAATCGTCCAGCTCCGCGATGCGAGAAAGAGCCAAGGACTATCCCAGGTAGAACTGGGCAAACGCCTCGGCGTTACCCAGTCTCAGATTACCCGGATTGAACGCGGTGCCAGCGACATCCGGCTGTCGACCCTTGTCGAAACGGCGCATGCCCTCGGTTTGGAACCCGTGCTCATCCCCAAACCCCTCCTCCCCGCTGTTCGTCATCTCCTCGCGGAGCAAAAAGGCGGAATCGAATCCACTTTGACCACACCGCCCAGGCGGCTCCTCGGAAGTGAACCGGAGGATAGCGATGCCGAAGTCGGATAAGAATAGTCCCACCGTTCTCGAAATCTGGCTTAACCAGACTCGTGTGGGAACACTTACGAATCTCCCCTACGACCAGAATCTGTTCGTTTTCGACGACAACTACATTCGAACAAGTGACCGGCCAGTATTGAGCCTCAGCTTCTACGATGAAAATCGCAACCTCATCGTCGAACCGGAACAGGTGCAAACCAAGGTTCCGCCTTTTTTCTCCAATCTTTTGCCCGAAGGCCGTCTCCGTGAATATCTGGCCGAAACCGCAGGAGTCAAACAGGTCCGCGAATTCTTTCTTCTCTGGCTGCTCGGCACCGACTTGCCTGGCGCGGTTCTCGCTCAAGATTCAGAAGGCGAACCCCTTCCTCCAGAAGATGCCGGCGTCAGGGAAAAGTCAAAGCGACGACAGGAACGCGTCCTCCGCTTCTCGCTCGCTGGAGTACAGTTGAAGTTCTCCGCGATCGGCAGCCCCGGCAAGCAACTCACCATTCCCGCAGAGGGCCGTGGCGGAGCTTGGATCATCAAGCTCCCATCGCCTCGATTCGCCCTTGTTCCCGAAAATGAATACTCTATGATGAAACTTGCCGCCGCCGTCGGCATCGATGTCGCTGAAGCCGGTCTCATTCCCACCAATCAAATCGAGGGGCTGCCAGAAGAATTTGCCGGAGAAAAAGGCAATTCTCTTTATGTGCGAAGGTTCGACCGCACATCGGAAGGTGGAAAGATTCATATTGAAGACTTCAATCAGATCTACCACCAGTTTCCGAACGACAAATACAAACACTACAGCTACACCAACATGGCACGCGACATCTCCAACTTTCTCGGAGCAGACGCCGTGTCGGAATTTATCCGCCGCCTTACTTTTAACGTAGCGATCGGCAACGCAGACATGCATCTGAAAAACTGGTCTGTCACCTACCCGGATACTCGGACACCGCATCTCGCGCCGGGCTACGACTTCGTTTCTACGATCGCCTACATCAAAAACCGCGAAATGGGCTTGTCCATCGCTAAAGAAAAAGACACAGGAAAATTGGATCAGACCCTTCTTGAAAGGTTTGCCGTCAAAGCAGGCCTGCCAAAGCACATGGTCGTCGAAACGGCCTCTGAAACCGCTGAAAAAACTGTGCGCGCATGGTCAGCGTTGGCTCGCGACCTCCCGTTGGACAATCACGCCAGAGAACAAATCGATGAACAATTGAAGCAGGTTCCGATCACGAGAGAGTTCCTGCGCCCGGCATCGGCCAGAAGCCCCGAGACACCTGCCCCACAAACAGGAAAAGACAATATCCGAAGGCGCGACCGGAAAACGAGAGGTTGAGATCTCACCTGCAACTGCGTTCAAGCCGCTATCAATGCACTTCGCTTAAGAATTTCTCAAGACTCGGAATGATTCGAACTACCAGACCGTTCCAAAACATAGAAGCCGGGGTATCTTTCCAATGCGCGCCGTCTGGATACAGAATGGCTTCGTCCCAATAGAACCCATTTTGAATGCAGCAATTGGGCTTCGGCTGAGGCGGAGTCTAGGTTACGCGATCCTTCAGTTCTGCGGACACGACGTGCTTCGGGTCCCAGAACTGGCGTGCGCGGCCGTCTGCGATTCGTCCGAGCACGCTGCCACTCGGTTGCCGCCAGTCCGTTGCAAAGATCGGCTCCCATACAACAAGCACACGCGCCCTTCGGTCGGTGTGCCGTCTCAACAGTTGCTGAGCTGCGGGGGCCCCCCGCAGACAAGTCGGTCAAGTGGGAGACAGCAGCAAGACTAAGCGTGGAACATCCGTCTCGGCGTCTAACGCTTTCTCGAACTCCCCCGGATTTCCTTCCGAGAGTGTGACAACCGGCTCTTGGCCGCGTGGTGCCGAGCCCGGACCCCAAAGGTACGCACCCGCCAGCAATACAAGAACTGCCGCTACCTCAACGCCAATGAGCTGTTTCTTCCTCATCTTTCGGAAAACCTGTCCAATGAACGCTGCGATTTCCTGCGGAAACAGGATCATTCCCAGAACCAAAGAAAGACCAACTTCCCAGCGACAAACAAAATGAGGTTCTTGTCCGTAACCGGATTCCCGTGCCCCCAAAACTCGCACGGGGGCGGCCGCTCAGATGATCGCGCAACTTCTGTCTGCGCGAAGCCTCCGGAACCCACGACGACGGCGCGCCGGGCAAGCGCAACCGCTCCGACCACCAGCCCGCCTGATCGCAACCAGAACCTGAAGATCGCGCAGAGCACGGATGATAATCAACCACAGAATGGAGGATTATCATTAACCGACGCTAGTGTTAACCGAGCCGATCAAATCCCGGATGGGGGGGCTGACCACACAACACGGTCCTGGCGGCGTCCGTTCCAGAAGCGACCCGGATCGGCCCGCCTATGCCGAGTTGCCCATGGCAGATGGCGTGGTTGAAGACTCGGCTGTTCGACGTCAAAATACTGCCGAGCTAAGTGCCGGCCGGGCGCGAGGCGATCCTTTCCCATCGGCCCGGTTTTATTATCCTCAGGCTCGAAAGGAACTCGAATGGGACACTATTGCAGGATCTGTGGACGCGAGCGGGCCAACGAGAAGTTTTCCGGCAGGGGGCACAGAATTCATGTGTGCAAGGGCTGCCAGAGGTTGCCAAAGAGCGAACGCCGGGCCATAGAAGACCGCGACGATATCTTCGGCTTTATGCACCAATCTCATATTTCCAAGAAAAACGTGGCTCGGCTGGAACAACTGGCAAAGGCGGACCAGGCGCGAGTTGCCAGCCTCGCCGCAATTGTTCTGGAGGTGGCGCGGGTTACGCCCTACAAGCGCAGAAGAATCAAAATACTCGGCCGGAACCATCGGGATCTGCTGCGCAAGTTGGGTGAAACCGGCCTGGTTTTTGCGCACACTTGGGACGGCGTGCCACCGGAAGTTTTCGGCGAGACGCATTTGGAAGAAACAGACGTCTTTGTAGACGAGGGCAAAACGGGGTTGCTGGCTGCGGAGGACTCGAAAACTACAGACTTGCCCGATCCAAAGGACTGGGAGATACCGTTTTGAACTATACGGACGGCTTAGTTCTGGGCCGTTCTGCTCGATCAGATGGCGCGCTCGCCAAGAGAGAAGGCGATTCAGCCACAGTTGGGCATCGAAGTGCTGACGCCAGCGTTTGCTTTGCGGGAGATCAAATGACTAAAAACTCGCAGAGTACTCATCTGCTTCGGCTGCCGCCCTCGGTTAAAGCAGAAGTCGAGCGCTTCGCTAAGGCCGATGGCGTGAGCATAAATCAATTCGTCGCCACGGCCGTTGCGGAAAAGCTGGCGGCGATGCCTATGGTCGCCTTCTGCCGCGCGATGGCTATTGACGGTGGCCACTCACGGATTCTTTAGTCCGAAGTGGTCACCGCGCATACGCGCGAAATGGACCCGCGATCTCTCAGCTCGAATGAGCCCACGTCGATAGATACAGGGACGCGTGGACCGCATGGCCGCCCCATAGACGCGGTATTTCCAGAAGCTGAGGTCGATACCGAGGTGGCCGAACCCGACACTCTTGAACCCGTCCAGTCCCACGGATCGGCCACGTCGTCGTCACCGCCATTGCAACACACGGGCCGCGATTATCACGTTTAACGTAACTGACTTCGCGGCGGCACACTTGAACTTGCCGATCGGGGTCATTCGCGCATACGACTTCATCATGGATGTGGTCGATCTCCACGAGAAGCGTGCCGTCGCCGCATTCCGCGAGTTGCGGGCCCGACAAGAAGAATCCTCCGTGGGAGGCGGGTGAGCTGATTCAGCGATTCAACGGCTGCGCAATGGGGGATTTGTGCAAACATCCTTGTGGCTAAACACCGAGGATGTAATTGCGCTCATGTGACGTTGGCGGACATCGCCTATACGAGCGAAGTTTCCATCGTCACGGGTTTGGCGACAGTACGAAGATCACGTCTCGGTAACGGTGAACAAGGCCGCAAGTGACCGAGCAAGGCTCTCGAGCGCGGCTTCGTTTGGCAGGGTGACAGTGAGTCGAGGGCGGCCCTGCTCGTCGCGCTCCAGACACTCGTCGAGACGAGCTTTGAACTCACTTGCCTTTTGCTCTGCACCATTCGTAGGTTGACGCTGCGGGATCATTTCCCCGAGGAATGCGAATGCGGCAGCGACGAGTTGGCGTCCAGCCTCTGCCACACGCGCGCGGCGAGCGAGCCGCCCGGCCTCTTGCTGCTGGCGCTGCTTTTCCGTCTCGTCTACCGCGGCGTGTGCCCTCGCGCCGAGCAGCACCTCGAGGCGCCGCTTCAGCTCTTCGATGCCGGACGCGAGTGCGACCTCCCGCACATTAGATTCCATATCCAGCGCGGCGAGAGCCAGGTCATGTTTCGCCGAGAGCGTCGCCAGCAACTTCTCCTCAAACGTCCCTTCCGTCACGAGCAAATAGACCTGCACCGGGTTCTTCTGCCCCATCCGGTGCGCCCGTGCGATGCGCTGCTCGAGAACGGCCGGATTCCACGGCAGATCGACATTGATGACGGTATTCGCCGCCTGGAGGTTGAGCCCCGTCGAGCCCGCGTTGGTGGTGAGGAACACGCGACAGGTCAGATCGCGCTGAAACTGGTGCACCAGCTGCTGCCGCTTTTTTTGCGGGACGGATCCGTCCAACCTTACGTAATCGAGCTTGAGTCGCTTGATCTGCTCCTCGATCAAAGTGAGCATCGTTGTCCATTCGGAGAAGAGCAAGATCTTGCGCTCGTTCTCCGCGGCCAGCTCTTCCAAGAGCTCCTGCAGCCGCTCCAGCTTGCTCGAGAAGCCCGGAGCGTGCTTGTCCACGAGAAAGGTGCTGTCCGCATTCATCCGTGCGAGCAGCAATGCTTTCTGCAGACGCAACAGATCCATCTCCGAGATATACGATTTGCGGACGATGGTGCTCACGATCTGCATCTGCGCGAGTTCGATGCCCGCCTGCTCATCCGTGGGCGCAATCCGCACAATTTCCGTCGTGCGCGGGGGCAAATCCTTCATCACCGCGCTGCGCGTCCGGCGCAGCAGTACCGGCTTGAGTCTTTCGCGCAGCAGATCGAGATCCTTGTAACCCAGGATCTTGCCGCTCTCGTCGGTGACGCGATGACGGTTGAAGAATCGAAATGCAGGCCCGAGACGCCGGTCGTCGATGAACTCGACGACGGAGAAAAGATCGTCGAGCCGGTTCTCTAGCGGCGTGCCGGAGAGCACGAGCGCGAACGTCGAACGCAGGCCCTTGATGGTCTGAGCCGTCTTCGCTTCCCAGTTCTTGATGCGCTGGCCCTCATCCAGAACGATCAGATCCCACCTCACGCGCTCGATCGCGAGAATGTCACGCAATACCTGCTCGTAGTTGCAGATGGTGAAAAAGCATTCGTTCTGGTACTGACCGCTCCGCCCCGCAGCGCTCCCTAACACGATCTGGCAATCGCGCCCTGAGAAGCGGAGAACCTCGCTGCGCCATTGGGCCTTGACGGACGCGGGGCAAACGACCAGGACTTTGCGGATGTCCGCTTCGCGCGCCAGCACCTCCGCCATACCGATACCCTGAAGGGTCTTTCCGAGTCCCATGTCATCAGCCAGAATCGCGCGCCCAGCGCCTGCTGCGAAAGCGATGCCGTCCAGCTGATAGGGAAGGATCTCCACCTTCAGCAACGTCGTGCGCAGTGGATGAGATTTCGGATTGCGCCGGATCTCAGCGACCTTTGCTGCGATGCGCCGCAACAGCAGACGTGTCTGGATGTACTCCTCCGCATCGGGATAGACCGTCACGGCGACGTCGTGTGCTTCGAGTTGACGGATGCGTTTGAGCAGATCCGGGAGATCGGTGATCGGCCTATCGCGGATCGGGCGCACGATGCCGCTGGTCACGTCATCGAGGTGGGGCGGCAACAAGATACGCAACTCCAGCTCCTTCCCATATGACAGATGCACACTGATGTCCCGGCGCCGATACGGTCGATTGCGCTGCGAATCTGAAAATCTTCTTCGGACTTTTTCGAGCGCATGAAGGATATGCTTGCAGGTTCCCAGCGTGTTCTTACGGAAATCCGGGCACGAGCAGTACGACTGTCCCGGCTGCCACCCTCGCAGAGCGACCCGGTACGATTTGCCAGAGGCCGCATTGGTCAATGTGTAGTCGGTCCAGATCTTCTGACTGTCGAGAGACGTGAGCTGCATTTTCTCGGTCCGGGAGCGTTCTGCCCGCTCCGCGAGCGCTTGCGCGACCAGCGCCTCCTCGCTCATGCTTTCAGCTGGCGCCCGCGCGGGTGGCGCTCCGGCCAGTCCCAGCGCGAGCTTCTCTTCCAGAATCAGAGAGAAGGCCGCCCCGGCGTGCTCACACGGCACCTCACACGCGTCACAGCGCCATTCGAGACGGTGGCGGGCGGCCGGACTCAAAGTCAGCGTGACCGCCGCGCCGTCCAGAGTCAGCCGAAACATGTCCCGATCGAATTTGACCTGAGTGGTGAGGTCAATGTCGAATTTGCCGCCCGTGGCGATGAGGCGGTTACCCTGGGGGCCGAGCAGCTTTGCCGCTCTGGTGAAAGTGAGTCGCGAAAGTGTATCGAACAGCGTTAGCTCGGCGCTCGGTTTCGTCAACATGAGGTATAGGGAGTCATAGCATGATTATTCTATTGGAGGGCGAAATCCACCTCACAGCCGACGGCTCGCACTTCCGAGATGCGGCTCGGATCCACTATCTTGGCCTCTGACTCACCCGCGAAGAACGTCGTGATCCGGATGTTGCTCAGCGGGGTCTTGACGACGACATGGTGGGCACCGAACTTCACTACTCCCATCACCCGTTCGAGCGAATACGACTGCTGGGCGGCGTGCCAAAGATCCCTGGCGAAGCCCGGCGATTGAATGTCTAATCCGGCCTGCCTGGCCAGCTCGTCGCCCACCCGAGTCCCGTCGCGAAGGCCTCCGGTCTCGCAGCGCTTGACGCGGTCATGAATCGTGTTGAAAGACAGGATGGAGTCCGACAGCATGTCTGACTGGACGCGCAGGTACTTTCGCCATATTTCCCCGTTCGCGGGCGAGAGTTCTTCGGGCCGGAATCGCCGGCAGCGGAAACGAGCGGCCTGTCCGATGCCCCGATAAAGCGAGACCTCTCCATCCGGGATGCTCGGCTGATCCTCCAGGGAGACCCACTGATAACTACCATGTTGAATGAGCAGGGAACCGGGTGTGTCGCGATAGCCGCGGACGTGATGAAAGGCCGCCATCGGCGTCCTCAACTCGTTGTCTGAAAAGAATCCGAACTGGCAGTATCTTTGCAGCGCCGGTCCATCTCCTCTACGGGCATTTGCCCAGAAGTCGAAAAGGAAGCGAGCGCTGTCCTTGACGGGACTGCCGAAGTAGCGATGCTCGCGCAGATTGACCTGCGGATTGAAGATTCCCGGGAGGATCCAGGTGTACTGGAAGAAGTAGTCCCTCGCCGGCGGCTTGGTGGGGCTGTAGGCCAGGGGGCCTTCTGCGGACAGCCACGGGACGAGGTATTCGGAATCGATGACGGTGGAGGTGGAAAAGCGAGACCGTGCAGCCATATGGAGCTTCATCCCGCACCGAGCAGCATTTGAATGGCACCGCGCGTTTCTGGGCTCAGACTGGAAAATTCATCCTCCGTGAGCAACCCATGCGAGCGAATCTGGGCCAGCATCGTTAGTGCATGAGAGCGCCGCGGACTGTCGAAGAGACGCGCTATCTCCCGATCACGTTGTTGGATAATCCTGAAGATTTGGAGGTAGCGCGCATGGTGACCCTTCGCGCCATCGCGCGAGACGCGGTCGATCTCGGCAAGGACACGCTCGCAGAAGCGTTCGAGCGCGAGCGGATGCACGCGCCGCAGCACTTTCCAATCAGGTTCCTTAATCTCCTGCATAGCGTTCCCGTGCACTGGGGCCGTGCAAGTGTAACGCGGGAAGCTGCGGTTTGTGTAGGTCCCGCGAGGTCCGCATCTCCGGTAAGCATAGAATTTGCTATTGGGGTGCACCGCCAGCACGGCGAGGCCTACGCCAAATAAGGATTTCGAGCAAACTTTGTATCACGTGACCAAAACCGGCAGGAGTATGAGCCACTTCCCGAGATACGGCATCGAGGACATTGCCAATACTGAGCCGGGCTACGAAATACGAATAGCAGATAACGTCGTACCTGCAGCGACCAACGACGTTACTGCCAATCAGAAGTTTCTGCATCTGAAGATTCCGCATTTCTCGAGCAATGGCGTTGCGGCTGTAAAAGCGGGACTCTGGATGCGCTGGATGCTACTGAGGTCGCTCTCCGCCTCATCGCCGAACCAATCTCCTCTTCCGGCTTCTTCAGGTACTCTCTTCGCAACATCTTTTCGCTGCAGCCAGCTGCCGAGCGCACCGTGTCGCGACGGTGCAGTCGCTGTCCTGGCGTCACTTATTGGTTTTCGAGCCGCTCTCTGATGGACAAGTTTGGACAAGCGAGCGGCATGGTGTGCAGAGAACTAGGCGGATATTTCGCGAGGAACTATTTTGGTTCGACGACGCTTAATCCCCTTATTTGACCAAAGTGGCGCTGGTTGAACGTGGCCACCTCGCTCCCGCGCTCCAGAGCCGTTGCCCCGACAATCAGGTCATAGAAGCGAATCATTTTTCCGGAGACCTCCAATTCGGCCCAGATGCGTGCATGCTCGTATGCAGTCTGCTCGGTGTAGGGGATGATCGGCAGGGATTGCAGAACGGCGTCCAGGTAACGCTGCCGCGCCACCTTATGCGTCCCAGTCGCTCGTTCCACTCCATGCCATAGCTCGGCAACCGTGATGGCAGCAATCTCAAAGCGATCTTTCGGACGGGAGGTCACCCAGCTCTTCAGGTCAAAAGTACCCTTCTCGCCCCGAATGACGACGTCCGCGTCCAGGATTATCGCCATTTGTCGGCTGGTGCCTTGAGGCTCTTGCGGGCAGCTTCCAGATCACGATGCCACGCTCTGGCTTCGTTCTCCGGCAAGTCGGTCTTAGCCAGAGCCTCGGCCAAATCGCGGCCAACACAAACTTTTTCGTTGTCCGGCACAATTCGCGCGACTGGCTCACCGTTCTTCAAAAGCACAAACGTAACGTTTTGATAGTGCGCGCGGTTAACGCAGTCTGCAAAATTGCGCGAAGCTTCCGTAACAGTAATGCTCGTTTTCTTCATAAATCTGATTATCAGAATATCTGCTTTTCCTAACTGTGTCAACAGTTGGTTGCCGGAGTAGGCGTCCTGATAGGCGTGCAGTTCGATGTAGTTGGTGATCGCCTCGTTATATAATTAGATAGCTGCGCGAACGGTTCTGCGCGGCGGCCAGCGAATCAAGAGTATCGATCTTTTCAGCGACGGCCCGGAAACTGATGGTTTTCTCATTGCTTCCCATAATGCCAGAACAATGACACGTATTATTCTGTATTACAGTTAGACTGGCACTCTTCTCCTGCCCATTCAATCACGCGAGTCTTGGTTGCCTCGAATTCAGTAGGAAGTCATTCGTCCCTCTTCTCGCCCTGGAGGCTGAGACCTGAGCTCCGCAGTATGAAGGCCACTTCCCGCCCGTCGTCGTAGCGAACTTTCACTTTTCCTAATCCGTGATTGGATTTGGGATCGATCTCAACCACGGTGGTTTCCTTGCGAAAAACGTCCAGCACGCGGTCGCCAACTTTGAAAGGTGGCTTAGTCTCCTTAATGCGCGGTGCGGGGCGCAGGGCGCGCAACCAGTTGCGCAGGTGATCCAGAACCAACGGCTTGGGGTGGACGGGCGGCTCGTAGCCGTTAAGATAGATTTCGTCGTCGTCGCCTTGGACTTGCGCGCCCAACGCGCGAGCAATGACGATCATCTTGTCGATCAGGGGTTCGTCGGGGTTCTTGGTGTAGACATTCCCACCAAACCAATCCAGCCAGGGATCGGTGCGCTTTGATTTCCCGTTCCACTTGGCAAAGCCTGGGGCATCCCCGCGTGACAACGAGAGTTCAGGATCTTTCTCGACGTACGCGAGCCACTCCTCCAGGCTTATGTCGTGGCCCGCTTCCGACCAGTTCTTCCGCCTCGTAATATGCAGGTCGTAGCCCACCTGTGTCCTCCGCAAATGTGGCCGGGGCCGTTAGGGATCATTCTACTTCTTGTATTCTGGCGTCATCTCTCTAGCGGTCCGCGGCACGCAAAGGAGTAAATACTGAGAGCAGTCGCAAGAATAAGTCAGATTGAACACTTTCCAGTGCCGAGGCGCGACCCAAATTGGCGCTTTCGCGTGGCCGGTTCAGCGTATTCTCGATCAAGTTCGTCGCCTCAACGATGGTGTTACGATTTCAAGTCATCGAGTAAAGCCTCCTTTCGGCTCAGGTACACGCGTCAAGCAAGAGAAAACGATTAACCATTAGTTAGAAACTGAAAGCTGAATTCACCGCTTGGGGTGAACGTATCTCTTTAGCAATTCGCCGCATGTTAAGGAGTAACTGCTGAAGACCCACAAAAACTAAGTCAGAATAGGACCGCTTCATTTGTGTCTGTACGGCGCAGGTCGAAATCGTTGGCCAAGCCGAGGTGCGCTGGTATTTCTAGCCAAATCTCAGTTATGTACGGCGCGAAAGCATTCCTGATTTTCCTCGGATTCTTGATGGTTGCGAGTGCCTTCCTCGTTGGCGTGTTTGATCTTTGGAAGCATAGGCATAGGCAGAAGGAGCGACTCGGTGTTGGGGGGATCCCCGCCGGAACCCCTGCATGCAGGAGCAATTAGATCCATGAAGAAGTGATGGCCGTGACCGAAGCAGAAAAGAGCGCGTTCGCCATCTACGAAATGATTGTTGCTACCAGCAAGGGGCGGCCCTTTGCTTTCAACAGCGTGGAACAAATGCTGAGCGAGACAGCCGCGTGGAAAGCGAAAAATCCAGCGTTTTCAGAACTATGTCGTGCCGAACCCCAGGTCCTGTTGGCTTTCCTGAACCAGTCCTTCGAGTGGCTAAGCGCTCAGGCTCGAATCGCTGGAAATTTCCGCATCGTCCACACCCTTTCCGATGCGATTCAACAAGCGCTTACTGAGGCTCCGCAGCCATTGCCAGCGGACCTTGTTCGTCGGCTGCTCGGAGAGTATCGCCAGCAAATGTCTTCGATGGCGCACATCTATTTCCCGTTCCCGCACCTTCTTTCCTTGCTGACGCGAGACCAGCTCACAGATGATATTCGCGGGGAGCTAGGAAGACTCTCCTGGTACTTTGCACCCAGCCCCACCGGGAAAATTGACGAAAGGACGCGAAAAACCAGAGACCGAATCGCAGAATTGGTGCGCGTTGAGGGTGAGAAAGAACTTAACCCAGGGCGCGGCCCCTGGTCGCAAATTGTGTTCGACGAGCTCAAAGCCAAAGAGGAGATCACACGCGCGGGCTGGGAGGGCTTGCTAGAGCACTGCCGCTCTCTCGAACAGACGGTCCCGGGAGCGAAGTGGAAGAGAAGGGCGCTCGAGTTAGTCGCCGTCCTGGGAGAGGCCGAGGTTGTCGAGGCGATGCTGCGATGGCTAGAACTCGGCCCGACGCCGGGACAGCCATCCGAGGCGCGCTCCCCCATTGAGGACTCGCCCTATCAAAAAGGAGTTGTTTGGTGCGTGGGAATGAGTAGCACCCATGAAAGTGCGCTCGCCATCGCGGAATTCGGCATGGCCTGCCTGCGCAAGGTGCGGATGCTGGGCGCCGTTTCGCAGAAGGTGGGTTTTGCCTGTGTACAAGCACTGGCTGCCATGGAATGCGCCGAAGCAATTTCACAACTCACGCGCCTGCGAGCAAAAGTGAAGTACTCGGTGGCCCGCCGCCTGATAGAGAAATCCTTGCAGGAAGCGGCGGAGCGGAGCGGTCTGACGGTGCATGAGCTTGAGGACATTTCCGTCGGGAGTTACGGGCTTGATGCGCAAGGTGTGACAGAGATCGTTATTGGAGACGCGAAAGCGACGGTACACTTGTGCGAGGACGGCCGCGTTGCTGTGGTTTGGCACGACGCTAACGGAAAACTGGCGAAGTCCGTTCCGTCCCACATCAAGAAGGCCTTTCCCCAGAAAGTGCGCTCGGTCGCGTCGCGGGTGAAAGAACTGGAACAGACCTATCTTGCACAGCGGACTCGACTGGAGTCATCGTTCCTCTGGCTCAGAAGGATGCCGATGACCCATTGGCGGCAACATTTCATCGAGCATCCGTTGCTCGGCTTCCTGGGCCGTTGGCTGATTTGGGTTTTCAGTGACAATCAGGGTTGCGAGAAGTCCGGGATTTGGTCAAACGGCAAAATCACTGACGCTCCTGGAGAACCAATTGATCTGGGTATGGCCGAGAAAGTGACGCTGTGGCACCCCCTCTGTTCCGGGGCAGTGGAAGTTCAACGTTGGCGGGACCGAATCTTTGCGGCTAACATTCGACAACCATTCCGACAAGCATTTCGCGAGTTCTATCAAGTCATCGATGACGAGCGCCAGACCAAGATGCACTCGAATCGCTTCGCTGGAGTCCTGATGCGACAGCACCAGTTTTCCAGCCTGTGCCGCACCCGAGGCTGGGAATATAAACTCATGGGCGCGGGCTTCGATGGCTCCAATGTGCCCACCAAGAAACTCAATCCGTGGAACATGCATGTGCAGTTCTATGTCGACCTGCCGTCCGATCGGGATGGTTCCCACCGCGATTCGGCCTTGGGGGAGCAATCCGGCGCGGGAATCAACTTGTTCGTTGGTTCTGACCAAGTGCGCTTTTATCGTGACAACCGTGAGGTTGCCATTGATGAAGTTCCCGCAATCTTGTATTCGGAAGTCATGCGAGATATCGATTTGTTCACCAGCGTCTGTGCCGTTGGGGATGACGAGACCTGGTCCGACAAAGGCGACCGCGGCACAGGGGTCTTCACCGAGCGGTTCAATGCGCAGGAGTTTTCGGACATCATCGCGCTTCGAGCCGAAATACTGTCAAGGGTGTTGCCCCACACGCCGGTCCATGACCGATGCAAAATCCAAAAGGCCTGGGTGGAAGTACGCGGGCACCTGGGAACCTACCGCATTGCTTTCGGATGGGACGCAACCGCGCTCGTGACCGAATCGGGATTGCGTTGGCTGAAGATTCCACACAAGATTCTAGAGGGCGCGTCCCTGGATTTGTCGGCTATTCCCATCGAATTGGACCACCGCACCGAAATGGTCTTGCGCAAAGCATATGTCCTGGGAGACGACTGGAAGATCGATTCTCCAGAGCTGGTGCGGCAGTTGATGCCAGACTGACCGGACAACTCTGGGAGTAAACCAGATGGGATTTGAACTTTATTTGCAGTGTTTTGCCAGTGGACGCCCTGCGGGCATACCGAGAGCAGCCGTTTGTGCTTTGTTCCCTGTGGTGGAGGAAGAGTCCGAGCCAGACTACTGGCGAGTTCGATACGATCCCACGAACACATGTACGATTGGCGTGACTTCCGTGGATGCCGATCCCACTCGGGCTGAGTCGCTCTGCATCTATTTAGTTTGACAATAACAGTGCCCATTGATAGTGTCCCTGTTCAAATAGTACTCGGAGTTGGCGATGCGCCGCCTCCTCATCGTTGTTGTCGTGGTGCTTCTGGGAGTTCTTGCCTATAGCGGTTACCGCTACGCCCGCCGAAATGCTGTCGTCGCCCGAGGACCTCTTCCCGCTCCATCAAATGAGCTGAAGTTTGCTGGCAAACTTCCCGAACATCCGTTCCAGTTGCAGGAGGGAAATGTGTTGTCGCGGGTGGAGTTCGAGACTCCGGCGCCAGCCAACTCGCAGATCGAGATTCGTGACTTTATTCTGCCACCGCATGTCGAAAGCAGAATCGCGGCTCTACCCGGCCCAGCCATCGTCGAGGTGTCCGGCGGCCAGGGCAGTCTCGCAGTTGGCGAGAAAGAAGAAAAGGAACGACTGGCACCCGGTGACGTAAAACTGGTTCCTGCCGCCCAGGTGCTCAAGTTCGGGAACGACGCGGCTTATCCCCTGGCAGTGCGAATCTACCTGTTCGAGGCCAAATAACGTGCGACGCGAGCCTCAGCTGTGTGCGCTTCTTCTGATTGCCGGTGCCACAGTCTCCGGCTGTCAGGCGACGTGGCCGAACTACCGTGCCGAGACCGGACGAATGGGCCAGCAAATCCTTGCTTCGAAACTGTCCGATCCCGACGCCGTACCTCATCTGAAGGTCGGCTGGACGTTCACGCCTCCGGATCCAGGAACAAAGTTTCAGGGCTCACCTGTCGTCTTCGACCACACCGTCTTTGTCGGGAGCCTGCAGGGCGTTTTCTACGCCATCGACGAAAAGACGGGGACACTCCGCTGGAGATACCCCTCGACCGGCTCCTTGCTTCTAACGAGCCCATGCCCAACAGCATTTGGCAACTACGGAATCAAATCCAGCGCAACGTTTGCCGAGATTGGCGGGCAGGACGCGGTAATTTTTGGAGCGCCGGATCCGGCAGCTTCGCCGGCGCTCGGCAGTGCCGTGCTGTACGCCGTGAACGCAGCTTCGGGAGCGCTCATCTGGAAGAGCGACGTGGTCGCGACGGTGAACGGCTGTACGACGGCTTACTCGACGATTCTCTCCTCCCCTTACTACACCGAGCTCCACGAGCGAATCGCTTATTCCTCGCCGCTCGCCTATGGAGGCAAGGTGTACGTGGGAATCTCGGACAGCGGAGATGATCCTATTCAGAACGGCAGGGTCGCCGCGGTTGACGAGGCTACCGGAAAGCTCGTTCCGGGGTTTTCCTACTTCTCCGTTACGGCCGGCAACCGCGGAGGGGGCGTCTGGAACGGTCCGGCAACCGATGGCCAGGGCCTGTACTTCACCACCGGCAACACGCGATTTCCGCCTGAGCCCGAGCCGGCCGTCAATCGCGGGCTGAGCATGATGCGCGTGGATCCGAATACCGGCTCCGCAGCCTGGCAGTTTCAACCCGTGCCGTATGCGCAGGACGACGATCCGGACTGGTCTGCCGGAGCGGCCGTGATGTATTCGAGCAGCGGAGAGCAGATTCTCTCCGTGCAGAAAGACGGTTGGGCCTACGGCGTCGAGGCTTCGACCGGGAAGTGCCTGTGGCAATATCCGCCCACGAACGAGCCGAGCTGTACCTTTGCGCCTTCACCCCCCAATACCCTGCATAACGACTATCACTACAAGGTGCCGGGAGCTGTATGGGGCGATACCTTCATTACCATGGCGGGCGGATGGGACCTCGTGATGGGTCCTTCCCAGGGACCGACGACGGGGTATACGAAGCTCTACGCTTTTAACGCCACCGCTCCAGACGCCTTTCGGGTCAGGTGGGTCGTGGACGTTCCGGACACCGCTCCCGGCCATGGATACAACATCGGCGCGCCTTCTGTCACTGGTGGCATCGTCTACGTGACGACGAGTCAGGGACATCTTGTGGCTTTTGCCGATCCCTTGGTCGCGATACCTCAGGGGATTGTGTGCACCTACGATTGGATCAACCCTGCGAGCGTAGGCCCGACGTGGCCGGCCTTTTGCATCGCCGGAGGTGCTCAAGTCGCATTCGTGCCGGCCCAGTTGGTTGATTTGACCTTGCCGGATGGCACGAGCGGTGGAGGTCCGGTCGGGCTGCGAATGGAGCCGGCCATCGCCTACGACAAGTTGTTCGTGAGCACACAGGGTGGCCACGTCTACGCGTTGTGGCCGCAGTAGGAGGTCTTGCGAATGTTGCGGAGAAAACTCACACTGGCCATTGCTTCGAGCTCGCTGCTGCTCCTGTGCGCGGGTCTCTACGTGGCTGCGGCGCAAGACCAGAAGAAGGCCGCCAAGGAAGAGCCCGCCGGCGGTCTCCAGGTCACGACAAAGCTCTCCGACACAGTTTCGCTCAGTACTCCGAAAGGCGGTAAGGTCTTACTGCACGTTGAGCTGAAGCAGTGGTACCTCACAAACGTCAGGGAGAGTGCGACCATTCCCGTCGAGGCCTTCACCATTTTTCACGTTGTCGCTGGTGACGTTGTGGTGCGCATCGGCGATAAGGCCGAGGAGCTTCGTCATACCGGCGATTACTGGACCGCCGAAAAGGGATCCCGAGCCGTCGTTTCTCTGAGTCCGCCCCAAGAGTCCGCCACGCTAGAAACGCTCGCGGCGAACTCCGGCCACTGAGTCTCGCTCATCCGCTCTCCTGCACACGCATTGGGGTTTGCCGACCCATCCGGCCGTCGACGCCTTTACGCATCTGTTCCTCGGTAATTTCTGGGATGTCACTGGTATTGATCTGGTCACGCCGAATAGCGTCGAAACGCCTAATTTGTTTCCGGCGCTCAGATTTGGCGAGCCTTTTCATAGAATTCCCTTTCATTCGGTGTTGCTTTTCGGGCCGAGAAAATGCGGACCGTTTCATCATCATCTTTCAACCTCAGAGTGTAGACCACCACCACGAGTCTGAACGTTCTCGTGATGGAGCCAATCGTCATGAATCGTTCTTCGCCATCAACGTCTGGGGTTTCCATTGTCATAGGATGAGGTCTTGTGCTCGTATTCCCCGGCGGTGTGGAAACTGCTTGCTAGTTAGCCGTTAAGCGGCAAGTTACTGAGGCCGCATAGGGTTCTGTCGATTGCGTAATTCTTCGTGAAATCCAAAGGCTGGCGGTTGGTGGCTTTTGCGAATCGCTTCAGCGAATAGCCGACTTACCGGGTACTCGCACAAGTTCGCACCCTCTACTGCAACGTCCCGTACTCGGCTCTGGCTTGCTTGAGGATGGGTATGTCGGAGTCTGCGTCCTTCCAAAGCATAAAGAAGTCATCGTAGGCGGTGCGGGCATTGGCAATGTCGCCTTGCAAGACGTAGGCACGGGCGAGGCCGAGATGGGCCAGCGCTCCGGTCACGAAGTTCAGAACAACTCCGGGATGATCGAGGACCCTCTGAAATTCGGCAGCCGCAGCGGGTCCATTGTGTGCAAGCAGATAGGCTTGCCCACGCAGATAGACGGGATAGAGCGTCCCTATTTCGTTGGGCGAAGGCTGGGCCAGGTCATACGGAGCAGCCGCTTCCAGCGCTCCAAAGGCGTTCGACAGATTGCCTTTTTGGAGTGCGATGGACGCGTCAATTACCGGAAACCAGTAGATTCTCAGGAGCGTATTGTCCGGATAGCTCTGCTCGAGTTCCTTCACCAACCCTCTGGCCTGCGAAGTCTCTCCAATGCGTGCCAGAGCGATCGCACCCAAAAGTCTTGGGTTCCGACTGTTCGCGAGCCGCAACGCTTCAGTGACGCCACGCCGGGCTTCGCTGGCGTCACCGACCTCCGCTTCGCGCAGCGCGGCAATCACTCTCAACAGTGCGGCAGTTTCCGGAAGACCGGAGCGCATTGCTGACTGAGTCGCCCTGCCCGACAGGTCGCGGGCTTGCCGCAATTGGCCGTGATAGGCCCGGGTATTGGACTCGGCCGAGAGCAAGGCATCTTCGTAGCCGGACTTCCCGGCGGCCGATGACAACTGTGCCGCCATCCCCGCGGAATCTCCGCGGACAAAATCGACGTTATAGAGCTGCGCGCACAGCATGCCACGAGCGAGCGCTTGCCCGCAGGTGCGCTGTGCTTCATCGTAACGGTTCAAACTCAGGTAGACACCTGCAAGATTCTCATAGTTTCCGACCGTGTCTGGGCTGAGGCGCACTGCCTCCTGGCACTCGGGCAACGCGTTCTCGTATTGTCCGAGGAAGCCGTAGGTGACGCATAAACTTCCGTGCGGCCCGGAATCGCGGGGATAGTTGACCTTCCACATTTCCAGCGTCTTGTTCATGCTCTCGAGTTTCCCGGTTAAGCGGAAGTACATCGCCGCAATCTGGAACTGCTCGCGTTCCGTGACGCGATCCCGAAGCTGATATGCTTTCGCGGCGTATTGCAACGCGAGCGAGGGTTGATTGAGATTGGCGTAGCGGCGCGCCAAAGAGGTGTACGCCAGGGCAAAGTTGGGATCGGAGTTCAAGGCTCGCTCGATGAAGGGAATACCGGCGGCATCGCCCTTGTTCGCGGCCACGCGCCCAGCCACGCTCAGGTCTTGTAATGCTTCCAGCGAAGTGGTGGTAGCTTCAATCGGAGTGTCGTATTTCTGCACTGAGGGCAACGATTCCCCCAGTTTGGTGCGTATTCCGGACGAGGCCCGGCTCAACGCCTTCAGAATGTCCTCCTTGCGCGGGGCTTCTGATTGTTCCCTGGCCAACGTGTCGCCATTGCTGCAGAGTACAGCGTCCAAATCCACCAGGTACTGATTTCCGAGCTGCGTGATCGTGCCGCGCACCAGCGCTTTGCTGCCGCTCCGTAGACAAAGTTCCCTGCCTATGTCGTTGGTAAGGCGCTGGTCAGGAGGCCGGCCCATCATCCCCAGGGTATCCCCGGTCTTCTTGTCCGAAAGCACATTCAGGAACGGAGATTGCGCGAGTTCGACAGCCAGGCCTTCTCTTAGGGCCTCGTCGAAAACGGGATCGCCGGTGGTGTTCCGAAAGTCAGCGATCACCACGGTGTCCTTCTCCGCCAATTTTGGTTGGCGGTGGAAAGTGAAATAGAGAAAGCTTGCGGAGGCCACAACGAGAAGCCCCAGAATGGACAAAGCCGCTATCGCGAAGGTTTTCCTCCGGTTGGTTTCTGAAACCACCGGAGCGAGCGGTGGAACCACATGAATTTCAGGAAGTGCCGGGGGAAACAAAGCACCTTCCAGTTGCTTGACATGTTGTTCGCGAACCGAGCCTGTCCAAGAGATGGGGATGATCTGTTCGCGGGGTTCCGCATGGGTAAGCGGGAACAGGAATCGGTATCCGGCACGGGGGATGGTCTCAACATAGCGGGGTTGTGCCGCATCGTCACTTAGGGCGGAGCGGATCTGCCGTATGCAGAAATTGATTCCGCCGTCGAAGTCCACCCAGGTGTGCTGTCCCCAGAGAGAGCGCTTGATCTCATCGCGAGTGACGATTTCTCCGGCGTGCTCCACCAGCATGAGTAGGACTCGGAAAGGTTGGGGACGTAACTTGAGTGGAGTGTTACCCTTGCGAAGTTCACCCTTCGCCGCGTCCAAAAGGAAAGCGCCGAAGCGCCAAGCAGGGGTTGGTCGGGCTGGATTGGCCATAACGAGTCCCGACAAAAACGTTCACAAATGCTAACACAAACGGGAAGGTTGACCACAGCCAATCGCAGCACACCCGAAAACAGGTCATAAGACGCCTAAACTCAATTAGATAGGCGCTCATGGGATTCTCACTCTGCTGATCATTGCCGATTCTGTCCCGTATTTCTACGTTTGGCTGGCAGGCTCCCGCAGAAGCTCTTCGTGCTTTGCAGCGGGCTCCAAAAGGAAGTGGCGACCAGTGCGCCACGGGAGGAAGTGATGAGGTTCAGCAGATGCAAACTGGCGATCACCGCGGCGCTGTTGGGAATCCTGGTGTCACCCGCAGTGACGCAAGCTCAGCTATCCGCGGATCGTGACGGCAGCAAGATCATCCTGTTCGATGTCCCCGGTGCAGGGAAGACCGCAGGGGCCTTGAATTGCGGCAACAATCTGCTGACCGGATGCTACGGCACAACTCCCATGGCCAACAACAATGCCGGGGAGATCGTGGGGATGTATCTGACGGATGATGGGGTGTACTACGGGTTCTTGAGAAGTGCGGACGGCAAAACCAAGAGTTTTACCGCGCCTGGAGCAGACACGACTCATGGAGATTTCAACGGCACGTATCCGATGGCAATCAATTCGTGTGGGGCGGTGACGGGGCTCTACCAGGGCTCGGATGAGGTGTTGCACGGATTTTCAAGGGAGCCGAATGGATCCTATGTGCAGATTGACGTGCCCGAGGCGGGAACTGCGGCGTTCCAGGGCACGTGGCCAACGAGCATCAATGACAAGGGAGATGTTGCGGGTTTCTACTTTGATGCCACTGGCGCGCACGGATTCGTGCGAAGCCGGAACGGTACTGTCACGAGATTTAACAACCCCAATGCGGCAAATGGAACGTATGTAGCGTTGGAACAAGGGCTCAACGACGATGGAGCGGTCGTCGGTTGGTATTTTGACGCGAACTTCGTTGCCTATGGGTACGTGCGCGAGCCGGACGGAACCTTCAAGACGATCGAGCCGGATGCGTCCTCGCCGGGCACGCTGGTGGGCGGGATCAATCGTTCCGGAGCGAGCGCGGGCTACTACGTCGATACGAGTGGCTTGTTCTTCAGCTTTCTTCGGGAGAAGGGCGGCACAACAACAGTCTTCCAAGCCTCAGGAGAGGATGCAGTGGAAGGGATGGTGGCGTTTACGCTGAACTGTGGCGATGAAATTACCGGTGTCACGGTGGACAGCAATAACGCCAACCACGGTTTCGTCCGCTTCGCCAGTGGGAAGATCAAGATTTTTGACGCGGCAAGTCCAAACACCGGTACCGGCTCCAACCAGGGTACCCGCCCAACCACAATCAACGACGTCGGAGAGGTCATTGGGTATTATGTGGACGAAAACAATGTGTCGCATGGCTTCATTCGGTACTCATTCGGGATGATGTCCGCAAACGCTGAGTTAGCCCCCGCAATCTCGCAGAGAGGGACTCGCCGCCCTCCTTCCCTTGAAAAGTGATGTCATATTAGAATTGGCGAAGCAGTGCAGATAAGGTCCCTGTGGCGACCGCTTCTGTCCGATCCGGCTGACGATATGGTGCTAGAAATCACCGTCAACGGTCGGGCCGATCTGCTGGCTACCTTCAACCAAAAAGATTTCGCGGCAGTGGCGAAGAGTTTTGCGCTGAAATGCTCTCCTAGCTCTCTGCCGCGGATATTTATCCCGAGGGGAGGTCGCCGAAGCCGACACGACTTTCTGCCGGTTACGCGACCTACTCGCGCGGGAGTTGCCCTCTCCTTGCTGATCGTCATCGTAGGGCTTCTTTGCGTCTTGAAGATCGCGCCCATGAGGATGAAGACTCCAGACAACGCCACAATCTGACCTTCCCCTTCCTGTCTCGTCCCTGCTGCAAGATGACTCTTATCGAAGCGCACGCACCAACAATGCTCCGCTAAGCGTCCTGCGCAGACTTTGCGTGCTCTGCTTGCCACGTCCCCCACACCGCATTTTCCATGCTGTGTATTTCCTCGTCACTGAGTTCCGCAAAAGATGGGCGCTTGGCGCCAGACAGCTTTCCCTCGTTTTGTAGTATTAGCCGAACCAGCAGGGCTGCCTTGCGATCCGGCATATCGACGATCTCCAGCACCTTTTGAACAGCGCCATCAAATACTTTCAGGAATCCCACCTCGTCAAGCAGATCCCTGCGAATCGTCTCCTCGATGCAGCGATACAGATACTCGACATGCGCCGTGGCGTCAAAATAGCGGTACAAGCGTACCGTGTCATTGTGAACTGTCATCTTTCCAGCTTTGTCCAGATCATAGTCAATGAAAGGAAGGATTGATGATGAGTACTTTTCAAGTACGCGATCGTAAGCGCCGCGGTCGCGAAGCATCGCAGCTGACACAGGGAATAGAATCCCTTCCGGCGTAACTCCTCGCTTCGCCAGCATGTGATGGACGAGAAACCGGTGAATCCGGCCGTTGCCGTCCTCGAAGGGGTGGATGAAAACAAACCCGAATGCGGCGGCAGCGGCGGCGGCCATAGCATCTGTCTGCCCGGAGCCCTCGAGTCGTCCCTCCATGTTCATCCATGCGGTCATTAAGCCGCCCACGTCCTCGGGCTTTGGGCAAACGAAGTGCACATCCTCCGTAAAGTCACGCAGGGTTTGCGCTACATAGTTCTGGGTTGTGCGCCAGTCCTGTTGCGCATACCGTGGTTCCACAATGACATTTTGCAGCTGCACAAACGCTTCCTTCCGTGTCGCGTCAAACTCCGCAGCCTTTTCGAGCGCCTTCACGAATCGAACCGTGCGTTCCTTGCTTGGAACTTCCCCTTCGATGGCGAACGAAGATTTCGTCTCTTTGGTGAAGAGGTAGTGCACCGCTCGAGCCAGGATTGCGGGATCGCAACTCTCAACGATCTTCCTAGCTTCCCTCGCGAGGTCGAGCGCCATCAGGTTTGACAGCGCTTCGGTCCTCCGCACGAGCGGCGAATAGTCCTTGGTTCCAAGCAGATTGTCGTTAATCCTCTGTCGACGCACCTGGGTCTTCGGTCCGGTTATATGAACGTCAGCGTCGAGCAGGTCGACATAGCCGGAAGGAATGAGGTCCGGAATGTCCAGCGTCTCACCGGTCAAGAGCTCGTACAAATACCAGGCGCGTCGAGCAAAGATCCCGGTAGGCTCCGACCGGATCCAGGCCTCCAGCTCGCTCTTGTCGACCTTTTCAAATATGGCGGATAGAGCTCCTAGATCGATCGGCTCATAACGCATCGCAAACCGCAAATCCGCGGCAGTTCCGTCTGTTGCATAGCGCATCGGATACTGCTCGAGAACTCGCTCGGCGGTGACTACCGTCCGTCTCGTTCCTGCGTTAACTTCAGAACGCACTACAGGTGCCGGTGTCTTCAGCCCCAGTGCATCGATCAATCCGTACAGCCCGACCGCTTTAGTAGCCATCGTTTTCTCCGCCGCATCATCATTGCTTGGGTCAAGATCGATGAAAGTTTCATCGCCTGCTACAAATCTTCATCGTAGAGGAGATTTTCATAGCAACATTCATCATTCATCCTGGACCATTGGACCATAATTTTCTTCATCGAAACTATAAAAACATCATTCCTACATGCCAATAACGTAGAAACATCATCGGAACTCAGCCCAACAAGCTATACCAATGTCAGCGAACGGCGACAAAATGGAAAGTCGGCGAATGGCGACATTTCGCAATGTCAGCGAACGGCGACATGTGTCTCGGACCACATCGTGGCGGAGCCCTAGCCTAGTTTCTGTAGCGAAACGGCAATTTTGAAAATCTGCGACTGAATTTCAAGGACTTAGCGGCGTGCGGTGGGCTTCCGACGACATGCGAGAGCAGAGAATTTCAGCCGTGGATTGCGGCATCGAGCGGAAGACTACGGTGAAGGAAACACTAGCGCAGCGTTACTCGGCCGGAAGAAAAAAGAAGCGGAACGATGGGATTACGCCGCCTTGCGTTTGCGACGCGTTCGTTCGGACAAAGTAGCAATTCTCATCAAGTTGTTGGCCAGCACGGCCGCGCCCACCCACAACTCAAAGCGCTTACGCCCTTCGTCGCGACAGCGCTTCATGCCACGACCGCGGAACAGCACGGAGATGCGCCCCTCGATGCCGGCTCGAAAGCGCTGGCCTTCCTTGAAAGCGGGACTCTTCTCATACGCTTTGCGCTTCGCCGTTTTCTTCCCGCCACGCTGCGGGATGCACACCACCTTGACGCCATTTTGCTTGCAGGATTTCACATTCGTCTCACTAAAGAAGCCTCGATCGGAACTATACAACTCGGGAGCGCGTCCGAAGTTTTCCTTGTGGCGTTCCAGGGAAGGTTCCACCTGCTGATCGTCGCCAGGATTTCCGTGCAACACTTCATATTGCGTAATCAACCCTTTGGCACTTTCGGCAAGAAAAACTTTGTGGCCGAACTCCAGCGGTGTTTGCACCTTGCCGCGCTTGATCAGGTCGGTGTGGGCTTCAAAGATGGAATAGATCTTTTCGGCGTTGGGAACTTGCTCTCCC
>Ga0210403_10001091_pt1 | contig 26325 bp, 24 predicted proteins | sample IncBWC19MmetaG_FD_150863 | JGI IMG/M metagenome (GOLD analysis project Ga0210403, IMG submission 150863) | Forest soil microbial communities from Barre Woods Harvard Forest LTER site, Petersham, Massachusetts, United States - Inc-BW-C-19-M | ecosystem: Environmental > Terrestrial > Soil >... | reverse complement strand
AAGGCGCCGCTCTATGCGTTCGACCGCTACGCGCTCTACATCTCCTTCTTCCCGCAGCTGCTCGCGGGACCATTGGTGCGCTGGTCGGAGGTGATGGAGCAGTTCGGCCGCAAGGTCTATGTGCCGGGCTGGCAGCGCGAGTTCTGTGTGGCTATCGCCTTCATCACAATCGGCCTTTTCGAAAAGATTTTTCTCGCCGACCGCATCGCCCACAATCTCGATCCAGTTTACAACCGGGCCTCGTTCGGTCCGGTGACCAATGGCGACGCTTGGCTCGCGCTCGCCTTCAGTTTCCAGATCCTGTTCGACTTCGCCGGCTATTCCGACATCGCGATCGGGCTCGGCCGGTTGTTCGGCATCAGGCTGCCGTTCAATTTCAACGCGCCGTTCCGTTCGGTCAGCATCCAGGATTTCTGGCAGCGCTGGCACATGACGCTGATGGCGTTCCTGCGCGATTATGTCTACTTCCCGCTGTTGAATGCGCGCATCCTGCCGCGGCGTTATCTGCCGCTGCAATCGCACGCCGCGACGCTGATCACCATGATGCTGTGCGGCCTGTGGCATGGCGCGAGCTGGACCTTCGTGCTGTGGGGTACGCTGCACGGCATCGCGCTCGTGGTGTGCGCGCTGTGGCGCCGCCACGGCCCGCGGCTGCCGGTGTTCGTGGGCTGGGCGTTGACTTTGATCCTGGTGCTCCTGACCGGCGTCATTTTCCGCGCCGGTTCGCTGGACGTCGCCTGGAACATTTTTCAGGGCCTTGCGGTGACGCCCAATCTGGAGCGGGGCAAGCATCTGCTGTCGCTCTTGATCGTGCCGGCGATTGCGGTGGCGCTGCCGGCCAGCCAGGACGTCATCGCCTTTTCGACGCGCCGGCCGCGGCCCTGGCTGTTCGCGCTCACCGGCTTTACCCTGCTGATCATCCTGCTCGACCTCGGAGAACGCAACGTTGTCGGATTCGGCTACTTCAACTTCTGAATCCATGACCGAATGGAGCCGCTGCCTGCGCGCCTGCCTCGGCACGCTCGGCATTTGCGCGGGGCTTTTGTTCGCCTTCCTGCTTTCGGTGGATCCTTATGACAGCGGCCGGTTCGGCGTGTTCGGCATCGACGGCATGGTCGATCGCAACACCATCACCGCGAATGCGAGCCGCGCGCGCGATCGTAATTTCGATTCCCCGATCATCGGCAACTCGACCGCCTTGCTGCTCAATCCGAACCCGTTGTCGGAGGCTACCGGCCGGCGCTTCGTGCAGCTTTCCGTGGTCGGCGGCAGTCCGCGCGAGGAAATGACGGTACTGGATTTCTTCCTGCGCCATCATCCGCGCGTCGGCGCGCTGGTGGTCGTGACCGATCCCTGGTGGTGTGAGCACTATCAGCGCGAGGAGCCGCGTCCGTTTCCTTACTGGCTCTATGGCGGCAGCTCGCTGGTCCATGCCGGTTACCTGTTCTCCGGCGCCGGGATCGAGCACGCGGTGCAGCGGGTCTCGATCGGTCTTGGCATACGCCAGCGCAGCGATCCCTCCGGCACCTTCAACTCCGAGGACGTCTGGCCGGTGGGCCAGTTCTTCGAGAAGAACATGCCGGCCGATCCGCCTCCGGCGGCGGACGCGGCGAGCCGCGATGTTTTCCCCGAAGTGGCGAAGCTCGACGCCGTGGTCAAAAACTTGCCGCCTGACGTTCCCGTTGTGATCCTCGTGCCACCGACCTTTGCGCCGACGGTCCCGCAACCGGGCAGCGCCGTAGCCGCGGAACGCCTGGCGTGCAACGCGGCTTTGCGAAAGATCGTCGCCGGCCGTCCGCACAGCAATTTCATCAACTACCGCGTCGACAATGCACTGACGCGCGATCGCGGCAATTTCGTCGACTACATCCACTACCGCCCGCTGATCGCGGCGAAGATATCGGAAGGGATCGCGGCGAGCATCCGCCAGGGCGAGGCGGCGAGAATCGATTTCTAGTGTCTGCATTGCCCGCTTCGGGTAAGCGACCAACACACAGTTGACAGCGACTTCTGCCATTGACCGGCGCCGAAAATTTAAGGACTGTTGAGGACCCTGGACGGGGGTTACCATGTCCGACACTGGCGTAGTGAAGGTAAGGGGCTATTGCAGCCTTTGCATCGCTCGTTGCGGCTCGGTTGCCACGGTCGAGAATGGCCGTTTCACGCGGCTTGATCCGGATCCATCGCACCCGACGGGTCAGGCGCTTTGCGCCAAGGGCCGCGCCGCTCCCGAAATCGTCTATCACGGGGATCGCCTGACCCAGCCACTGCGGCGCACGCGCCCGAAGGGGGATGCCGATCCCGGTTGGGTACCGATCTCCTGGGACGAAGCGCTGGACGCGACAGCGAACGCCATGCGCGACATCGCGGCACGATATGGGCCGCATGCCGTCGCATTCAGCCAGTCCTCAGCGTCAACGACGGCTATTGCGGACTCCAGCGTCTTTGTGCGCCGATTGATGAATGCGTTTGGCACGCCGAACCAGGTCGTCCCGCTGGATTTGTGCGGTTGGGGCCGGGGATACGCCACGCGCTTTGTCTATGGAGTTGCAAGCGTCGGTACGGGCAGCGCCGGGGGCGCCATGCCGGACATTTCACACACCGCCTGCCTGGTGTTGTGGGGTTACAATCCCTCGCACTCGCGCCTGACCCACGCCACGGCCGTCATCGAAGCGCTCAAGCGCGGAATGAAACTGATCGTCATCGATCCGCGTCATGTTGGCCTCGCCAACAAGGCTGATATCTGGCTGCGCGTGCGACCCGGCACGGACGGCGCACTGGCGCTGGGCCTCGCCAATGTGATGATCCGGAACGGCTGGTATGATCGTGGCTTCGTCCGCGACTGGAGCAATGGTCCTCATCTGGTCCGATGCGACAACGGCAAGCTGCTGCGCGCCAGCGAGCTGGCGGCAGCCGGCGACGCCGGCCACTATGTCGCCTGGGACGAAGGCACCGGACGTCCCATCGCATACGATCCTGCCACGGGCCGCTATGACGGCCCCAGCGATCGTCTTGCCCTGAGCGGCGAGTACCGGGTGGCCGGCATCGACGGCGTGATCGATTGCCGGCCCGTCTTCGATCAGTACACGGAATTGTGCCGCGCCTGGTCGCCGGAAATGGTGGAGGCGACGTGCTGGATTCCGAGAATGCAGTTGGAGGAAACGGCTCGTGCAATCTGGCACGCCCGCCCGGTTTCCTACTATGCCTGGAGCGGGCATGAGCAACATGCCAACACGACCCAGACGGCGCGCGCCATGGCGTTGCTGTATGCGTTGACGGGTAGCTTCGACGCTCCCGGCGGCAACGTTCTGTTGCCCGCGATTCCAAGTGCTCCGATTGCCGGCGAGGATCTCCCCGGCGCAAAAAACATGGTGCCGGCCATCGGGGCCGCTGAACGCCCGCTGGGACCGGCGCGATGGAACAGCGTGGCCGTGCTGGATTTCTATCGGGCCGTGCTCGAAGGAACGCCCTATCCCGTGCGCGGACTGATCGGCTTCGGCCACAACATGCTGCTCGCACAATCCGACCCGACTCGCGGGCGCGCGGCTCTTGCAGCGCTGGATTTTTATGCCCATGCCGATTTGTTCATGAATCCGACGGCTGCCATGGCCGATATCATTCTGCCCATTGCGTCCTGCTTCGAGCGCGAGGCACTGAAGATCGGTTTCGAGATCAGCGCTGAAGCGCAGTCGCTGGTTCAGTTTCGCCAGGCGGTGGTGCCACCGCGCGGCGCGGCGCGTTCGGATACGGACATCGTCTTCGATCTCGCCCGGCGCCTGGGTTTGGCGGAACAGTTCTTCGGCGGAAGTGTCGAGGCCGCCTATCGCCACCAACTCCAACCCAGCGGCATCACCCTGGAGCAGCTTCGCGCCGAGCCCGGGGGCTTACGAGTGCCGCTCGTTACGAAGCACGCGAAGCATGGCAAGCCGGACAAGAACGGTGATCCGCACGGCTTTTCCACGCGCTCGCGCAAAGTCGAATTCTGGTCGGAGCTGCTGCTCGAGCGCGGATATCCGCCGCTGCCCGCCTTCGTAGAACCGAAAATCAGTCCGCTGTCGCAGCCCGAGCTGATCGACCGCTACCCTCTGGTGCTGACCTGCGCCAAGCCAACTTTGTTCTGCCAGAGCCAGCATCGCGCTTTGCCAAGCTTGCGCAAGGGCGCACCGCATCCGGAAATAGAGATGCACTCCGCGGCCGCCGGGGAGCGTGGCATCGCGGCAGGCGACTGGGTATCTTTGGAGACGCCCTTTGGCGGCATGCGCGCGCGTGCCCGCCTGAACGATCAGCTCGATCCCCGCGTCGTCATCGGAGAGCATGGCTGGTGGCAGGGTTGTGACGAACTTGCCGCGACCCGCTACGATCCCTTCAGCCCCGAAGGGGCGAACTTCAACGCAACCGTAGACCCCACGGTCCGCGATCCCATCAGCGGCACGCCCGCGCATCGCACCAATCTGTGCCAGATCACACGTGTCGCGGCATTATCCTAGAGCATGATCTCCGCGCAAACGCGTTCCGCGTTTGTCGCGAGGGAAAACCGCTACACACTTTTCCGGATCACGTAGCCCGCGTCGAAGCACGCGCACCTGCCGCGATCAATCGGCATCCGCGGCGAGCGTTTGCAGGCGGCCCTCGAGCCAGAGCCTTCGCGCCAAAGCATGCTGGATCTTGCCGCTGGTGGTCTTGGGCAGCGTGCCCGGGCGGATCAGCGTGATATGGCGCGCGAACAGCTCGTGCTGGTCGGCGACGGCCTCGCGGATCAGCTCCTGCAGCTCCTCGGGATCGATCTTGTGACGCTCGGTGCGTTCGATCTCCTGCACGATCACGAGCGTCTCCTCGCCGTTTTCATCCGGCACCGAAAACGCCGCGCCGCCGTTCTGGCGCAGCGACGGGTGCAGGCGCTGCACGGTCTGCTCGATGTCCTGCGGATAGTGATTGATGCCGCGGATGATGATCAGGTCCTTGATCCGCCCGGTGACGAACAGCTCGCCGCTAGCGTCGAGAAATCCGAGATCGCCGGTGCGCAGCCACGATGTCGCGGTGTCTTCGCCTTCGATATGCGCGTGCAGGCCGCTCCGGGTAGCCGCCTCGTTGCGCCAATAGGCGCGCGCGACATTCGGCCCGCTGACCCAGATTTCGCCGATCCGGTCGGCGGGCAGGCGAGCCCGGCTATCGGCGTCCACGATCGCGATCCGCTCGCCCTGCAGTGCGCGCCCGCAGCCGACCAGCGTCTGCGCATCGGCGCTATCGGCCGGCCGCTCGGCCCGATGCGCCTGAAGCGCGCTCTGACTGACGGACCGTGTGATGGGCCCCGCGCCGCGGCCGCCGCCGGAGATCATGAGCGTCGCCTCGGCCATGCCATAGGCGGGAAAAACGGCGTTCGGCTGAAAGCCGTGGGCGGCAAAGGTGTCGGTGAATTTCCGGATGGTGTCGCTGCGCACCGGCTCGGCGCCGTCCATCGCGGCCTTCCATGAGGAGAGATCGACGCCCTCCATCTGCTCGGGCCGATAGCGGCTGACGCAGAGGTCGTAGCCGAAATTGGGGCTGGCGGCGACTTCGGCCTTGTAGTGATGGATCGCGCGCAGCCAGTTCAGCGGGCGCTGCATGAAGGCGTTGGGCGCCATCAGCACGCAAGGTGCCCCGACATAAAGCGCCTGCAGCGCGTTCAGGATCAGCCCCATGTCGTGATAGAGCGGCACCCAGTTGACATAGGTCGATCTGGAGGTGTTGCCGAGCGAGATGCGGATCATCTCGAGATTGGCGAGCAGATTGGCGTGGGTGACCGCGACACCCTTCGGGTCCGAGGTCGAGCCGGAGGTATATTGCAGGAACGCGATGGCTTGCGGATCGGGCAGGGGCCGCTCGGCGTCATCCGCTTCGCCTGCGACGAGATCGACCGCATGCCATTGCAGGCCCTCATGCGCGAAACGCGCCTGCAGATCCTGGCGCAGGGTGAAGGCCGACGTGGTGAGCGCCACCGACGGCTCGCAATTGGCGAGGATTGCCGCGCTCGCGTCACGCGCGCTGTTCCGGCGCGGCATCATCATCGGCACCGCGATCACGCGCGCGATCAGGCAGCCGAAGAACGCGACCATGAATTCGAGCCCGGGCGGGAACACCAGAAGCGCGCGGTCGCCGGGCTGCACGAGTTTGCTGAGCCGCGCGGCCAGCGCGCGCGCCACATCGCTGAGCTCGCCATAGGTCAGCGCGGCTTCCTCGCCGCCGCGGTCGTTGAGGAAGATGTAGGCGCGGTCGCTTGGCTGCGATCGCGCCCGTTCGGCGAGCAGCGCCACCAGCGAGGAAGGGGAATTCATCTGGGGTGCTAGGCAGCCGGGCGCGCGGCGCGCCTCTTGGCCACATAACGCGACAGCTCTTCGACCGTCGGATGATCGTAGAAATCGTCGGTGGTCAGCTCGACGCCGAGTTTCTCCTCGAGCTCCATCATGACGTAGACGATCATGGCCGAATCCAGCCCGAGCCGGTTGAACTTCGTCCTGGTATCGATGCGGTCCTGCGGGATGCGCAGCGTCTTCGCGAGCGAAGCCACGCAAAAATCGGAGATTTCCTGTTCAGTCATGGCGGTCCTGAGCTTGAAGCCGGGGACAATAGGAGCGCGCATCGGCTTGTCAATCAAGAGCCGGGTCGGCTGTTGACAGGCTTGATTTTGCTGCCTGAATCGTCGGCAACGGGCATCAGCCCGCAATCAGCGAGCCGGATTTACCGCCAGAAAGTCCGGATTTCTCTGGCTCAGTTCTTGGTCTGCGCCGCCGGCTGCTGGGTCGGGGCCGCCGCGGTGAGCAGCGGGATAGAGGGCGTCGGGCCCTCATCCTCGTCGAGGAACGCCTGGACCCGCGACTGGATCGTTTCCTTCACATTGTCCGGGCCTCGATCGCTCAGCCAGTTGTGCTGGAACTCGGTCTTGACCACGGTGATGCCGGCCTTGGCGCAGGTCTCGTCGTCGGGGACCACGCCGGGATCAGCCTTGAACACCGGATCCTTGGAGCGGAAGGAAAGAATCTTGACCTTGCCGTCGGTCACGAACGGGACACGCAGATTGTCCAGGGTGACGACCTTCTTGACCATCTCGGGATGCATCTTGGCGAAATACATCGAGATGTCGCCGCCATTGGAATGTCCGATCAGGGTGAGGTGCTTGTAATCCGCGTCCGGATACTGCTTCTTCAATTCATCGATGGCGAACTTGATGTTGAAAACGCCGCGATTGTACTGCATGCGGCGGCCGACATATTCCTCGCCGGCCTTGGTCACCATCGGATCGTCGCTGTCGAGATCATGCTGGATGCTTACCACCAGGTAGCCGCGGGCGGCGAACACATTGGTCAGGAACGAGTACTCGGTGTGCTTGACGGTGTTGCCGTGGCTCAGGATGGCGACCGGCAGCTCGATCATGTCGGCGATCGCCTCCATCTCGCGGTCGCGGCGGATGGCGACTTCGATCGTGACGGTGCGGTCGCTGCGCAAGGGATCGACGAAGGTCAGGGTCTTGTGGTGGATCGCCCATTTGCTGGCGGTGAAATAGGCGAGGACCCCGAGCGCGCAAATTGAGAGAACGATGAACCCGCGCTTCATATCGACCTCCAAAATCAACGTGTTTTTATTCAGCCCGGCTAGCCCGGCGGCTCGGGCGGCCCGCCGGCCTCCCCGAACGAAAATCTTTTCAGGCCACTCCCTGCCGTCCGGCCGGGGGAGAGCTCGGCAGCCTGAAGTCTTTATTGACGGCTTTTTTAACAGCCAGATGACTGCCATGATTGGGGCCGATCACAATCGATCGAATGGGCAAAATCCTCAAGGAAATCAATTGCCAAGGGAGAGATGCAAATGTGGGGATTTCGCCTTGCTTTGGTTTTGGCGGCGGCCGTGATGTCGGGATCTGCGGCCGCCGAGGACTTTCTTGCGGGCGCGAGGCTCTATGACGACGTCGCGCGCTATGCCTCGTTCGGCACGCACCGGTTCGGATCGGCCGGCGATCGCGCCACCGCGGACTGGATTGCCGGCGAGCTGAGGCAAGCGGGCTTCAAGGTCGATTTCCAGCCTGTGGTGCTGGGCCGGCAATATTTCGTGGAACGCGCGAGTGCGGAAACCGGCGGCACCATTGTCGAGGCGACGCCGTTCTGGTGGCCGCCGGAAGACAAGGCATCGTTCCGCCTCACCGCGCCGCTGACGCGCGAGGGCGACGTGTCAGGCAAAATTCTCTGGATCGAGCTGCCCTATGACCGCGGCGCCTATCTCGGCGCTACCCATCGCGCCGCGATCGCGGACGCGGTTTCGCGTCACCCGGCTGCGATCCTGCTCATGATCGGCAATCCCGCCGACGACCGCTTTGCCTACAATGTCACCCAGGAGGACCAGCCCTGGCCGGTGCCGGTGATAGTGGTCGCGGGCAAGGAGCGGGGCACCTTCGAGCGCGCGCTGGCATCAGGCGCGGCGGTGACGTTCGATGTTACCGGCCATTACGAACGCAACGTCACCGGCCGCAATGTCATCGCGCGTCTCGGCAGCGATGCGGGCAAAACCATCGTCGTGTCGACGCCGATGACCGGCTGGTATTCTTGCGTGTGCGAGCGCGGGCCGGGCATCGCCAGTTTCCTGGCGCTGGCGCGCACCGCTGCGGCCGAGAAGCTGCCCGCCGATTTCGTCTTCATCGCTACCGCCGGCCACGAGATCGGCCATGGCGGCATGGAGCTGTTCTTGAAAGACGGCGCGCCGCCGCCGAGAGAGACGCTGGCCTGGGTGCATTTCGGCTCGTCCAACGCCTGTTACGGCTGGACCGAGGGGCCGCAGGGCCTGGCGCGGTCGAGCGCGCCCGACGCGGCGCGCTTCCTGGTGATGAGCAAGTCCGCCGTGCCGCTGGTCGATGCCACCTTCGGCGCGATCAAGGCTACGCCGCTGGTCGCGGAGAAGCAGGCGGTCGGCGAATTGCGCGACGTGCACGCGGCGGGCTATCCGAATTTCCTGGGCATGGCCGGCCATCATCGCTTCTTCCACACGCCGGGGGATGATGTCGCCTCGACCGGGCCGGACATCCTGGAGCCTGTGGCGCGCGCGTTCACTGAAGCCGTGCGCCAGATCAGCGCGCGCGGCGAGGGCGCGTTCAAATAATCAGGACGCGGGGGTCGGCGCGTCGGCCGTTTGCGGCGGCGCTGTTTTGGCACGCGCTTCGGACAGGCGCGCGCGGACGAATGCCAGCGCCGCCTTGCATGCGGCTTCGCTGCCGAAGCAGCGGCTCGGGATCGCCACCGCCGAGGATTGGGAAATCCAGATCAGGAGCAGGCTCTGTTCGAACGTGCATCGGGGGATCATCGTCCACTCGTAGACGGCGTGCGCTCCCTTGCTGATGACGGCGACACCAGTGTGATCGAGCTCCGCCGTCCGCTGCGCAGGCGGGCCCATCGTCGTCTTGAAATACCGGTTTCGCAGAATCTGCCGATTAACGGATAATCCGATCCAGGTTGCAAGGATGGCAAGGCAGAACGAGAACAGGCTGTATTCGCCGACGATATCGATCGCGTCGGGGTCATCCAGATGCTGCGACGCCAGCCACCGGAACAGCAGGGCGACCGGGATCGCGGCCAAAACAGGTGCAATGGAGATATAGAAAGTCAACCAGCTGCGGCCGCGCCGGTCGACCGCCAGCGCGTAGCGCTCGTAATCATCGACAGTCATGTCGAACGTGACTGCGATGCGCTCGGGGGCAGGATCGCTCATTTCGGGGCACTGATCTCCACGTGGCGATCAGTTGACGCCGGGAGTGCCGATCCGGTTCAACCGACGACGGCTACCGATAATAGCCGCGCGGCTGATAATATTGCTGTTGCTGCTGGTAGTAGTAGCCCGGGGGCGGCGGCACGTAGCCCGGGTTGCCGTAGGTGCGGGCTTGCGGCTGCTGCTGCTGATAGACCTGCGCGTCATAAACGCGGCGGCCCGGGCGCGGCGCCGGGTAGATCTGCTGGTCCGAGCTGCCGTCGGCCGGATAGATATAGCCGTCATCCTGGCGCGGCTGCATCACCGGGCGATTGCCATAGACCTGATTGCCATAGACTTGATTGCCATAGACCTGCGGCGCGATCTGCACGGGTTCGCCGGCGCTCGAGGCATATTGATCCTGATCGTCGTAGGTCTGCGGGGCGCGGCGGGCGGTGGCCGTGTTCAGGCGCGGATTGCGCGCCAGCGCGATCGCCGCCGAGCCGGTCAGGGTCACGCTGGTGTTGAGCACGCCTTGCTCCTCGACCAGGGCGTAGAGCGTCGAGGCATTCGCCTTCGACAGCCGCACGCAACCATGCGAGGCGGGCGTGCCGAGCCGGCCTTCGGAGTCGGTGCCGTGGATTGCGTGGCCGATCTTGGTGAAGAAGATCGAATGCGGCATCGGCGCGTCGTCGAATTCCTTGGAGAAGTGGTCCGCTTCCATGCGGAAGGCGCGGAAGCTGCCGTTCGGCGTCTCGCGCGACGGGATGCCGGTGGAGACCGGCCAGTGATACCGCTCCACGCCATCGACGGCGACGATCATCACCTGGTTGTTCTTGTCGATGGTGATGTCGACTTTTGCCTGGGCGGCGTGGCCGGCAAAGAGCAACAGGCCGGCAAGTGCAACGAGGAAGGAACGCATTTTACTTTTGGCCTCCGGGCCGGTTTGGTGCGCCGCGGCTCTCCGTCCCCCGGCGATCAATATGCCCGGAATCCGGCTTTCGTTCCAGTGACCCGGGCGGGCATCCTTATTGTGTCTCATCAATAGGGCTAGAGGTTGGGTCTGCGTGCTGAATTTTTCGCGAGTGGGGAGCAGGCGACTCGAAACAGGCGGGCAGGGGACTCGAAACGGCCGCGGGCCGGCAACCATTCGGCCGCAGGCGCGTTTCAGATTCCCGCCTGCTGCGGCGATATCCGCCGGATTTCAAGGAATCGAGATGAAAAGAACCAAGATTAAGAGCGCGGTCCTGCCCGCCGGCCGGCCGCTGCCGTTCATATTCGCCGTGCTCCCCATTGCGCTGGCGCTATTGGCTGTGCCGCATGCCGGCCATGCCCAAGGCATCGTCCGCGGCGCCCAGGAGGGCTCCTACGAAGGTCATCGGGTCGCCGGTCCCGTGGGCGGCGTGGTCGGAGGCGCGATCGGCGCCGGTGTCGGCGGCGCCATGGGTGCGGTCGAAGGCGTGCTCGGCCTTCCCGAGCCGCACTGGCACCACCACTGCCAAGGCTATCGCGACGGCGTCGGCCGCTTCCATTGCTACCGGTATTATTGATTGATGTCGTTCCGGGCCTGGTCCTTACGGACCGTCCCGGAATGACGCTTCGCGTCAATTCTTGAGCCGGTAGCCGGTCTTGAAAATCCACCACACCAGAATCATGCAGGTGACCAGGAAGGCGGTGGTGATGCCGATGCTCAAGCCGACGCTGACGTCGGCGATCTCGTAAAAACTCCAGCGGAAGCCGGAGATCAGGTAGACCACGGGGTTGAGCAAAGTGATGGTGCGCCAGGGCGACGGCAGCATATTGACGGAATAGAAGCTGCCGCCGAGGAAGGTCAGCGGCGTCACCACCAGCATCGGAATCATCTGCAGCTTCTCGAAGCCGTCGGCCCAGATACCGATGATGAAGCCGAACAGGCTGAAGGTCACCGCCGTCAGCGCCAGGAAGATCAGCATCCAGATCGGATGATGGATATGCAAGGGCACGAAAAGCCCGGCGGTGGCGAGGATGATCAGGCCGAGAATGATGGATTTGGTCGCGGCCGCGCCTACATAACCGAGCACGATCTCGAAATAGGAGATCGGCGCGGAGAAGATTTCATAGATAGTGCCGACGAATTTCGGGAAGTAGATGGCGAAGGAGGCGTTGGCGATGCTTTGCGTCAGCACCGACAACATCACCAGCCCCGGCACGATGAAGGTGCCGTAGCTGACGCCTTCGATCTCGGTGATGCGCGAGCCGATGGCGGCGCCGAACACCACGAAATAAAGCGAAGTCGACACGACAGGCGAGACGATGCTTTGCAGCAGCGTGCGCCCGGTGCGCGCCATCTCGAATTTATAGATCGCGCCGATCGCCCGGTAATTCATTGTGCGTGCACCAGACTGACAAAGATATCTTCCAGCGACGACTGGCTGGTGTCGAGGTCGGACAGGCGGATGCCGGCGTTGCGAAGATCGCCGAGCAGGCTGGTGATGCCGGTGCGCTCGCCCTTGGTGTCGTAGTCGTAGATCAGCGATTGGCCGCCGTCGCAGAGTTCGAGCTGATAGGGTGCGAGCGAAGCGGGAACGGCGTCGAGTCTGCCCTGCAAATGCACGGTCAGGCGCTTCTTGCCGAGCTTGTCCATCAGCTTGGCCTTGTCCTCGACCAGGATGATCTCGCCCTTGTTGATGACGCCGATGCGGTCAGCCATCTCTTCGGCTTCTTCGATGTAATGCGTGGTCAGGATGATGGTGACGCCGGAGGCCTGGAGCGTGCGGACCACTTCCCACATGCCCTTGCGCAATTCGACGTCGACGCCCGCGGTCGGCTCGTCGAGGAACAGGATCTGCGGCTCGTGCGACAGCGCTTTCGCGATCATCACACGCCGCTTCATGCCGCCGGACAGCGTGCGGATCGCGGAATCCTTTTTCTCCCACAGGGAGAGATCCTTCAGCACCTTCTCGATATGGGCCGGGTTCTTCGGCTTGCCGAACAGGCCGCGGCTGAAACTCACCGTCGCCCATACCGTCTCGAAGGCGTCGGTGTGCAGCTCCTGCGGCACCAGGCCGATCATCGCGCGTGCCGCGCGATAGTCGCTGATAATATCGTGGCCGCCGACGGTGACGCTGCCCTCGCCGATATTGGCAATGCCGCAGATGATGCTGATCAGCGTGGTCTTGCCGGCGCCGTTGGGGCCGAGCAGCGCGAAAATCTCGCCCTTGTTGATGTCGAGATTGATGTTCTGCAGCGCCTTGAAGCTGGAACCATAGGTCTTCGACAGATTGGCGACGGAAATGATGGGGGACATGCAGGATGATGGTTGGGCCGGAAGCGGGACGCGGCACATCGGTCCGCTTTGCGGCAGGTAAAAGGCAGGCGTTTTCAAATAGGAAGCGGAAAAGCTTTCCGCAATCGCCCAGTTGGGCAGGTTATTTCTTTTTCTTCGCCGATTTTTCGCCGCGGGCGCAGCAACCGCCGGCTGCGCGGGGAAGAAAAATTATTCCGCAGCGTGGGCCGGCGCGCGCAATTCGATCAAGGCCACGATGTTGGCGCTGATATCCTCGGCGACTTCCGGATCGGCCTTCAATTCGGTCAGAGTCCGGGCGCGCGGCAGCGGCTTTCCGTCTTGCTGAAGAGCCTCGACATAAAGCTCCAGAGCTTCCGGCGCATTGCGCAGGGCTTCATCGATATCATCGCCCGCGGAAGTGCAGCCCGGAAGGTCCGGGAACCAGACGCCGACAGCGGTGTCCGGCCCTGCGTCTTCAATGATGGCAATGTAGTGAGCCATGGTTGACCTCAATCAGGCTTCCAGCCTGCGCCCTTACGGATGATATCGCGGCTATTGGTCAGCAAGACTGCACCGCGGTTCCGGACGCCATGCTACTTCTTTTTCTTCGCCGACTTTTTGGCAGCAGGTGTCGCCGCACCCGGCTGTGCGGGCGGCTCGGTGTCCGGCACCTTGCCGACGGTCACGATCTGGATCTGCAGGTTGACCGGCGAGGTCGGGTGCGCCTGGTCGATGAACTGCTCTTCGCCCAGGCCCAGCGACTGGATCCGCTTGGCCGAGATCTTGAAGGTGTTGACCAGCACGTCGCGGATCGCATCCGCCCGGCGCTGGCTCAGGATCACATTGGCCTCGCGCTTGCCGTTCGAATCGGTATGGCCGACGATCAGGAATGTGTTGGACAACAGCGGCGCGTTGACGAAGGCGTCGGCGATGCGCCCGATCGTCTCATAGGAATCGGGGAGGATGATCGGCGTGTCGACGTCGAACTGGATCGCGACATTGAACGTCGGCAGGCCTTTGAGCTCGGGCACGATCAGCGGGCGCTTCGAGGGCTCGGGCTCGTTCTTGCCGCGCATTTTCGATCGCTCGGCGATCTTCGGCTTCAACGCGGCGATGTCGAGATCGGGTCCGGTATCAAATTGGCTCAGCGCATTGACGATGTCATCGCGGGTCGGCGCGGCCGGCGCCTGCGCGCGCGACGGCGACATCGCAACGGCAGCCAGGGTCAGCACCAGACCGATCTCACGCAGCACGGAGCGCATCAGCGGTACCCCGCGTCGATCGTGGCCTGGGTGCAGTTACGGCTGACGCCCTTGGCGGTCAGGAGGCACGGGACCGATTTGCTGGTCTCCTTGGTCGAGCCGTGGCACAACTTGATGATTTCCAGCCGGCAGGCGCCGGCGACCGTGACGCGCGCATTGATCCGCTTCTGGATCTGCTCGAACGGCACCAGGTAATTCGCCTTGCACTGCGGCGACGCCACATCCTGGTTGCGGGACAGGCATTCCTTGAGCCGGTTGGAGTCAAGGTTGACGCCGCGGCAATTGGCGGTGATCTCGGCGCCGCAGCTTTTGGCGAGCAGCGCCGCGGACTCGGAAAATGTCATGATCGGGTCCGCGTGCGCCAGCGAAGGCGACGCGAGCGCGAGAATCAAAAGGATCGTCCGGCCCCGAACCATAGGGCCATCTCATACGATCAGCCGCGCGACGGTCAAGACCTCTGCTGTGCAGAACCCTGGTCTTGGCCCTTTAGATGGAAGCTGTGGCCGCGCCGCCATCGAGGTTCAGGCGGAAGCCGAACACCTCGAGATTGCCCTGGCGGAAGTCGATTTCCGGGAAACGGACAAAGCCCAGGCCCTCATACATCGCCCAGGCGGCCTGCATCGCTTTGGTGGTGTGGAGGACGACCCCGGCCTTGCCGAGCGCTCGTGCGCGCTCGATGCAGAATTGCGCTAGCGCCCTGCCGGTGCCCTGGCCGCGAAAGGCGTTGTCCACGGCGAGCAGCCGGACGCCTGCCGCGTCCGTCACGGTCGAGGCCGCGCCGCCGGAGCCGTAGTGGCGCATGTCGGCGATGAAATCGATGCTGCCGAGGAGATCGCCTTGCTCGCCGGTCGCGACAAAAACGGTCAGCGACGGCCGCGCGGCACGCCCCGCCACATCGGCCAGCATGACGTAATAATCCGGCTGCTCGTCCGGCTGCGGCATGCCGGGCAGAGTTGCATAGGCCTTCACCAGCAGCTTGCCCAGCCGTTCATATTCATCCGCGCGCGCGGGCCGGATGGTCAGTGAGGCCGAAGGCGTCATAACGTCGCGCCTTCACGCCCGCTCGACAAAGCTGTCGACCACCTTCTTCTCGCCGGCCTTGTCGAAGGCGATGGTGAGCTTGTTGCCGTCGATCTTGATGACATGGCCGTAGCCGAATTTCTGGTGGAACACGCGGTCGTCGAGGGAAAATTCCGACACCGTGCCGGTGGATTTCGCGACCAGCTCGCCCTCGATGGTCAGGGGCGCGCGTTTGTTGCGCGAGAAGCCGCCGAAATCGCGTGACGAGGCATCGCTACGCGAGCCTGAAAACGGCGATTGCTGCTCCTCGAATCCGCTGCGCGCCTGTCCCTGGCCGTTGCGGCCGCGGCGGGCCTGCGCGCGCTGCCAGCCCGGCGTGCCATAGCTCGAGCCGAAAGATTCGACATTGTCGAAGCGCGACGGGCCATAGCCGCCGCTGCCGCCCCAGCCTGAACCGCCCTTGGATTCCGTGATCTCGACGCTGGCTGATGGCAATTCGTCGAGGAAGCGGGAGGGAATCGTGGTCGACCAGGTGCCGTGGATGCGGCGGTTGGTGGCGAAATAGAGTTTTGCGCGGCGGCGCGCGCGGGTCAGCCCGACATGGGCGAGGCGGCGCTCTTCTTCCAGTCCCGCCCGGCCCTGTTCGTCCAGCGTGCGCTGGCTCGGAAACAGGCCTTCCTCCCAGCCGGGCAAAAACACGTTGTCGAATTCGAGGCCCTTAGCCGAATGCAGCGTCATCAGCGACACCGCCTCCTCCTCGGCGCCGCCGTCGCGGTCCATCACCAGCGCGATGTGTTCGAGAAAACCTTGCAGGTTCTCGAACTCCTCCATCGAGCGGATCAATTCCTTCAGGTTGTCGAGCCGGCCGGCGGCGTCGGCGGAGCGGTCCTTCTGCCACATCTCGGTATAGCCGCTCTCGTCGAGCACCATTTCGGCGAGCTCGGTATGCGTCATGACCTCACGCGCGGCGCGCCAGCGGTCGAACTGCGCGACGAGGTCGCGCAAGCTGACGCGCGCCTTCGGCTTCAGCTCGTCGGTCTCGACAACGGCGCGCGCCGCCTCGAACAGGGGCATGCGGCGCTTGCGGGCGTGGTCGTGCAGCAGCTGCACGGTGGCATCGCCCAGTCCGCGCTTTGGCACATTGACGATGCGCTCGAAAGCGAGGTCGTCGGCGGGCGAGTTGATGACGCGCAGGTAAGCCAGCGCGTCGCGGATTTCGGCGCGTTCGTAGAACCTGGGACCGCCGATCACGCGATAGGGCAGGCCGAGCGTGACAAAGCGATCTTCGAACTCGCGCATCTGGTAGGACGCGCGCACGAGGATGGCGATCTCGTTCAGCCGTTCGCCGCCGCGCTGCAGGTCCTCGATCTCCTCGCCGATGCCGCGGGCTTCCTCTTCCGAATCCCAGGCGCCGGTGACGGTGACCTTTTCGCCATCGACATCCTCGGTGCGCAGGGTCTTGCCGAGCCGGCCTTCATTATGCGCGATGAGATAGGAGGCGGCGGCGAGGATGTGGCCGGTCGAGCGATAATTGCGCTCAAGGCGAATGACTTTCGCGCCGGGAAAATCGTGCTCGAAACGCAGGATGTTGTCGACCTCCGCGCCGCGCCAGCCATAGATCGACTGGTCGTCGTCGCCGACGCAGCAGATGTTCTTGAGGGGAGCCTTCTCTTTCTCTCCACTCGCGAGAGCAGGAGCATTATTTTCGTCGTCGTCACCGGGCCGACGCGAAGCGTCGTGACCCGATGACCCATCTTTTGAAGAATCGATGGATTGCCGGGTCAAGCCCGGCAATGACGAACTCGACGAAGGCGCCTGCGACAACAGCCGCAGCCAGAGATACTGCGCGACGTTGGTGTCCTGATATTCATCGACCAGGATGAACTTGAAGCGCTGCTGGTATTGCCGCAGCACATCCGGGTGCTCGCGGAAGACGCGGAGGTTCTCCAGCAGCAGATCGCCGAAATCGGCGGCATTCAAAATCTTCAGCCGCTCCTGATAACTCGTATAGAGCTTGCCGCCCTTGCCATTGGCAAACACCGCGGCTTCGCCCGCCGGCACCTGCGTCGGACCAAGCCCGCGGTTCTTCCAGCCGTCGATGAGGCCAGCGAGCATGCGCGCCGGCCAGCGCTTGTCGTCGATATCCTCGGCCTGCAGCAGCTGCTTCAAGAGCCGAACCTGGTCGTCGACATCGAGCACGGTGAAATTGGATTTGAGCTGCGCCATCTCGGCGTGGAAGCGCAGGATGCGCCCGCCGATGGAATGGAAGGTGCCGAGCCACGGCATGCCTTCCACGGCCTGGCCCAGCATCTGGCCAAGCCGCAGCTTCATCTCGCGCGCGGCCTTGTTGGTGAAGGTCACCGACAGGATTTCGTTCGGGCGCGCGCGACCCTGGCTCAGGATGTGCGCGATGCGGGTGGTGAGCACGCGCGTCTTGCCGGTGCCGGCGCCGGCCAGGACCAGCACCGGTCCATCCAGCGTCTCCACCGCCTCGCGCTGTTCGGGATTGAGCCCGTCGAGATAGCGCGGGGTCGCGGCCGCGCGGGCGCGCGCGGCAATGCCGCCGGTCGCGGGCTGGTGGTCGGGGACGCTCAGATGGCTCAGTTTGCTCGGCTCGGTCATCGCGAATCATTTTCCCCACGATGGCACCGCGGGGTCGTCAGGGGGAGCCTTCTTAGCAGGGATTAGAGCCTATATGGGGCAGCAGCGGCCGGTTTTACAGAGTAATTGGGGCGCGCGCAGCAGCCTGATTTTCCGGGCGGCCGGCGGATTTTGTTCCAGTCGGAGGCGCAAATTTTAGCGGTTTCTCGCCCCGGAACCTTCGTTTCCGCGATGGATTGTTTTCTCAACGACGGCGCCACGCGCGCCGTCCGAGACCAACATCGGAAAAACAGAGGTTCTGGACATGTTAGGCTGGGTCGTCACCTTCCTCATCGTCGCGTTGATCGCGGGTATCCTGGGCTTCGGCGGGGTCGCCGGCGCCTCGATCGAAATCGCCAAGATCATCTTCTTCATCGCCGTCGTGCTGTTCCTGGTATCCGCCGTGGTCGGCGTGTCACGCGGGCGTAGAAGGGTCTAGCGCAGCAAAAAGCCCGGCGCGGCCAGCGCCGGGCCTGGTTCTGAAGGTACGGCTTGCTGTCACATCGGCGAGCCAGCCGGCTTGATCGCGGCAGACGGCAATCGCCCGAGGAAGTCGTGCATCAGTGTGGCCACCTCGCCTGCGGCCTCATCGAGCGCGAAATGGCCGGCGTCCAGCACATGCACTTCCGCTTTGGGCACATCATGCCTGAGCGCCGCGACCTCGGCGATGTCGAACGTCGGATCATAGCGTCCCCAGACAATCAAGGTGGGCGGCTGCTGCGTGCGCAGCCAGTTCTGCCACACCGGGTACGCGGCCAGATTGTTGCGGTAGTCGTAGAACAGATCCGATTGGATGTCGGCCTCGCCGGGACGGGCCAGGAACGCGACTTCATCCCGCCATAGATCGGGATTGTAGCGCTCGGGATGCGGTGAGCTGCCGACATGGCGTTGCCGCGCCGTTTCGACCGAGGCGAGGTTTGCGCGATATTTTGCTTCATTGGCGGCCCGGTCCGCCCAGAAACCGCCGGTGCGCGCGGCCTGCAGTCTGCCGAGCCCCTCTTCATGCGCCACCGCATTCTGGACGATGAGCGCGGTCACGCGCTCCGGATGGGCGACGGCGAGCCTGTAGCCGACCGGACCGCCATAGTCCTGCACATAGAGGGCGTAGCGGTCGAGATGCACGGCTTCCGTGAAGGCGCCGACAATGCCGGCGATGGCATCGAACGTGTAGGTGACCTTGTCCGGCGCGGGCGCGTCCGAATTTCCAAAGCCGGGATAGTCGGGCGCGACCAGATGATAGCGGTCGGCAAGCTGCGGCATCAGCGTATCGAACATTCGCGATGATGACGGAAAGCCGTGCAGCAGCAGAATGACCGGCGCGTTGGCCGGGCCTGCTTCCCGATAGAAGATGCTGAGGCCGTTGACGGTGACCGTCCTGTAGGTCGTCGATCGCTCGGTCGAATTTGCCGGTGCGATGGTCCGTGCGCCTTCACTTGGCGCAGCGTCACCTGGCGAGGCCGGGAAAAGGTTGATGATCAGCGCGGCGGCGAGCAGGCGGCGAACGGACATGGCCATCTCCTGGCGATCTCCCAATGATCTCCACAAGGCCCGGGCGCGATAGTCGAGCCGGGCCCGCCAGGTCAACACCTCGCGATGCGATTCGCGCGCCATTGTCGCCGCAGGCCGCATCATTGTCGCCGTGGGCGTGCAAAAGAGGGGAGCGCCGGCCAACAGCCGGCGCTCCCTCGTATGACGGGTGCGCGCTCAACGCTTGACGATGACGATCTCCAGATATTCGCTGGGCACGATCATCGTGCCGTCGTCGGCGCGGTTCATGGTGCCGATCAGCGCGATCAGGTCCTGGTGCAGCTTCTGCTGGTTGGCGGCGTCGAGCGTGGCAAAGGCCTTCAGCATCGGGCCGTAATAGTTCTTGAAGACTTCCATGAAGTGCTCGGGCGAGCGGTAGCGGAAGTTGAAATGCCGCCGCTCGGCGTGGATGGCGCTCGCCGATGAACCGAACATCTCCTTGATGCGGGCCTCCGTGCCCCATAGTGCGGGCGATTTGGCGCCGGGGGGCGGCGGCAGATATTTGCCGAGGGTCTTGAACACCTGGCCGATGAAGCCTTCCGGCGTCCAGTTGGCGAGGCCGATCTTGCCGCCGGGCCTGCATACCCGCACCAGTTCGGCCGCCGCGCGGTCCTGGTCCGGCGTGAACATCACGCCGAAGGTCGAGACCACGACATCGAAGGCGGCGTCGCCAAAGGACAGCGCCTCCGCATCGGCCTCCTGGAATTCCATCTTCATGCCGTCGGCCTGGGCGCGGAGTTTTCCGCGCGCCAGCAACCCGGGGACATAATCGGTCGACACGACGTCGCACCAGCGCCGCGCCGCGGCGAGGCTGACATTGCCGTTGCCGGCGGCGACGTCGAGCACTTTCTGGCCCGAGCGGATGTCGAGCGCTTCGCAGAGCTCTTCGCCGACGATCTGCAGCGTGGTGCCGACGACCGCGTAGTCGCCGGAAGACCACGCGCCATGCTGGCGCGCCTTCAGCGCTTCGAAATTGGGTTGTCCCTGCTGGACGGCGGCGGCGGTTGAGGTGGCCATGAAGATTCTCCTTTTGAGGTCGGTTGAAATTTTCCCGGCGCGGCGGACCGCGCAGGGTCGCCGTTGGCTCAGGTCTTGCGGGCCGAAGGACACCTTGTCGCAATCTTCGGATCGGTCGGCTTGGGCTTTTGCTCGGGCTTGGGCAGGGCTGCGCCGTATCGGCGCATCTGGCTTTCGAACAGCCTGGTCAGCAGGCCTTCGAGAAAGCCGGCATGGCTGGCCAGTCCGTGCAGGACTGAAGGGAGGATAGCCATCGTTACTCCTTGATGGTTGAGTGTGTGGGTATGCCTGACGGCGGCCGGCGGCTATCCAGATTGCGACACGGCTATCCCGTTTCTGAACTTTTCGCCGTCTTTGCAGACTCACTCCAAGAAGGAGTCGGTAACGTGCTTGCAGACCCAGCCCATGCTTCGACCGGATCGTTGCAGCCGCGCGCGGTGCGTCGCGCGCTGGATGCGATGCATGCCAATGTCGGCCACCGCTGGACCGTCGCCGAGCTCGCGGCGGTCGCGGGCAGCTCGGGCCGGACGCTGCAGCGGCAGTTCCTGACGTTTCTCGGCAAGACGCCGCATGCGGTGCTGCGCGACATCGGCTTCGAGCGGGCGCGGCGTGAATTGCTGCAGGGCGCGCCGGGCGAGAAGATCATGGACGTCGCGGCGCGCTGCGGCCTTCCGCATTTCGGCCGTTTCGCCGTCGAATATCGCCGCCGCTACGGCGAGACGCCGTCGCAAACGCTGAAGCGGCAGGCGGTGCTGTCGGCGGCGCTCGCCGCCATGCCGCCGCTGTTCGTGCCGCTGCGCGACCGCCTCACGCTCGGCTTTGCCGGAATCGAAGCCGGTCCCGATCAGGTCGAGATCGCGCGCCACATGGCCGGCGATCTCACAGCGGCACTGGCGCGCACCGGGATCGCGGTGACGCGCGAGCCGCAACTGGCGCGCTATCATCTCACCGGCTCGATCCGCCCCGCCGGGCCGCAACTGCGGTTGCTGTTCCGCCTCACCGACCGCGAGACCGGCCGCCAGCTCTGGGCGCATCGGACCGACAGCCTGCTCAGCGGTGACTTCGCGGCCGAAGAGAATTTCGCAACCCGAATTGCCGCGGGGCTGCAGCCCTGCCTGCGCTCGGCCGAAATCGAGCACGCGCTGCAGAAGCCGCGCGGCGAGCTCAGCCCGCATGATCTGGCGCTGCGGGCGATGCCCGGCGTGCTCTCCTTCGACGCCGAGGGCAACGCGCAGGCGCTGGAATGGCTGGAGCGTGCGATGGAGCGCGATCCCGGCCAGCCGCTCGCCATTGCGCTGGCGGCCTGGGCGCATCTGCAGCGCGTCGTCTATCATTTCACGGCCGAGCCGCTGCGCGACCGCGCGCGCGCCATCGAATTGACGCAGAAGGCGATGGCGCTCTCCGGCGATGCCACCACATTAGCCGTGCTCGGCAACGCGCTGACCCTGCTCGGCGAACTGGACACCGCCGCACAGGTGATCGCGAAAGCGCTCGCGGTCGACGGCGGCTCGGCCTGGGCCTGGGGCCGCAGCGGCTGGATCGACGTCTACCGCGGCGACGGCGAATCGGCGATCGAGCGTTTCAAGATCGCGCTCGACCTCGCGCCGCATGACGTGCTCGCCTTCAACAGCCAGGTCGGCATCGGCTGCGCGCATTTCCTCAACCGTTCCTACGCCGAGGCCGCGATCTGGCAGGAGCGGGCGCTGAGCCAGCATCCGTCCGCGTTCTGGGTGCATCGCACGATGTGCGCGGCCTATGTCCATGCCGGCGCGAAGCCGCTGGCGCGCCAGAGTCTCGGCATGCTCCGCGTGCGTTATCCCGAGCTCACGATCTCGCAGCTCAAGCTCGGCATGCCGCCGCTGCCGCCGGTGCAGCGCGATCTCGTCGTCGGCGCTCTGTCGGAAGTCGGTCTGCCCGCTTAGCGTGTTCCCGCAAAGCTGATACCGTGCGTCCAAACCGTCCGGGGGCGCGCCATGAAATCGAGTGAATATCTGCAGCACGATGCCATAGGTCTCGCCGCGCTGGTCGCGCGCGGCGAGACCAACGCGCAGGAGCTGCTGGAGCTGGCGCTAAAGCAGAGCGCGGCCGCGCAGCCGAAGACAAATGCGATCTGCCGCCTGATGGAGAGCGAGGCCCGCGCTCAACTGAAGAAGCAACTGACCGGCCCCTTTTCCGGCGTTCCCTTCCTGCTCAAGGATTGCGCGCAGGACTACGCCGGCCTGCCGACGACGTATGGTAGCCGGTCGATGGCGGGCCTGGTCGCGCCGGAACATGCCCACGTGGTGCGGCGCTATCTGGAGGCGGGCCTGGTGATTTTCGGCAAGACCAATCTGCCGGAATTCGCGCTCAAGGGTGTGTCGGATTCAAAACTGTTCGGCCGCGCCCAAAATCCCTGGAATTTTGAGCGCACACCGGGCGGTTCCAGCGGCGGCGCGGCGGCGGCGGTCGCCTCCGGCGTGGTGCCGATGGCGGCGGGCAATGACGGTGGCGGCTCGATCCGGATTCCGGCCGCTTATTGCGGCCTGTTCGGGTTGCGGCCATCGCGCGGGCGCATCTCGTCGGGGCCGGCTTACGGCGAATATTGGTACGGCGCGTCCAGCGAAGGCGTGATCTCGCGCAGCGTGCGCGACACGGCCGCAGCCCTCGACCTGATCGCGGGCGGCGAGGGCGGCGATCCCTTCGTGATCGCAAAACCGAGCGAATCCTGGGCCAAGCTGACGGAGCGTGATCCGCCGCGCCTGCGCATCGGCTTCTCCTCGGCCTCTCCGATCGGCACCGACGTGCATCCCGAAGCCGTTGCGGCGGTGAACGATGCGGTGAAGCTTCTGGCCAGCCTTGGCCATGAGGTCGAGGAAGCCGCGCCCGAAATCGACGGCGCGGCACTGGCCAAATCCTTCCTCCACGTCTATTTCGGCCAGGTCCCGGCCGCGCTGGCGCAGGCGCGCATGGCCGGCGCAAAACCAGCGGATTTCGAATTGCTGACGCGCGTGCTGGCGACGCTGGGAGGGGCGACCTCGGCCGGCGCGCTGACCACGCAGCTACTCAAGTGGAACGACTTCGCCCGCGCGCTGGCGCGTTTCCACCAGCGTTACGATCTGCTGCTGACGCCGACGGTGGCCCATCCCGCGATCGCGCATGGCGCGGGTGATCCCTCCGCCGCCGAGCAGATGGTGCTCGACCTGCTCGATCGCATCGGCCTGCTCGGCCTGCTGGCGCGCATGGGCGCGCTCGATAAGACCATCGACAAGATCGCGCGCGACAGCCTGCAATATGTGCCGTTCACGCAGCTTGCCAACCTGACGGGCACGCCCGCCATGAGCGTGCCGCTGCACTGGACCGCGGACGGATTGCCGCTGGGCGTGCAGTTCGTCGCGCGCTTCGGCGAGGAGGACCGCCTCTTGCAGCTCGGCCGCCAACTCGAGCAGGCGCGGCCGTGGTTTTCGAGATTGCCCGCGTGGGTGGCGGAGAGCTAGCATTATCCGCGAATTCGCTTCACCTCTCCCCAGCGGAGAGAGGTCGCGCCGAAGGCGCGGGTGAGGGGGCGCTGCTCTCTCGATAGACCTGATCCCCTCACCCGAATTGCTTCGCAATTCGACCTCTCCCTACGGGAGAGGTGAGCCGAACCTATCGTTTCACCGGCATCCCGATCTTGCGGCCGATGCCTTCGGGGCGCGGCACGGCGCTGTGCGCCTTGACCACATCGGCGATGCGGGCGCGGATATCTGAGGGAAACGGCGCGACCTTGCGCACGCTCATGTCGATGTGAACGGTCATGTTCTCCGAGGTCGCCGACAGCCAGCCTTCGCCGGCGTGGCGCAGTTCCTCGAAGGTGTGCAGCCGCTTTTCGTCGGCCCCTAACAGCCAGACCGAGACCTGCACGGGATCGCCGAGATGAATCTCGCGCAAATAGCGCACATGGCATTCGGCGGTAAACGTCGAGCCGTGGCGCTCCTTCATGTAGGTCGGGCCGATGCCGAGCTGCAGCCACAATTCGTCGATGGCGCGGTCCATCATCACGTTGTAATAAGCCATGTTGAGATGGCCGTTATAGTCGATCCATTGCGGCTCGAGCTGCATCGCCGACGACAGGAACGGTGCAGGTGGCAGCGGCATATCTTTCAGGCGAGTGGCGGTGGTCATTTCCATCCCTTTGCTGTCTTGACCCCTTATATATCCTTTGCCACCGTCGCCCAAAGCCGGGAGGAATCTTTACGTGGCCACGACAACAACCAATAATTTGAAACGGCCGGAGCCCACGGCGCTGGCGAGCGCGCTGGCGCAGCTCGCGGCGCGATTCGGCAACCGGCTGATCACTTCCCAGGCCGTGCGCGAGCAGCACGCCCATACCACCACCTGGCTGCCGCCGCAGCCGCCGGACGGCGTGGTGATGGCGCAGGAGACCGCTGACATCCAGGACACGGTGCGGATATGCGCTAGGCATGGCGTGCCTGTTATCGCCTATGGCACCGGCACTTCGCTCGAAGGCCATGTCAACGCGCCCGCCGGCGGCATCTGCATCGATCTGCGCGACATGAACAAGGTGCTGGAGGTCCATGCCGACGACCTCGACTGCGTGATCGAGCCCGGCGTGACCCGCAAGGCGCTGAACGAGTATCTGCGCGACCAGGGCGTGTTCTTCCCGATCGATCCCGGCGCCGATGCTTCGCTCGGCGGCATGGCCTCGACCCGCGCCTCCGGCACCAATGCGGTGCGCTACGGCACCATGCGCGAGAATGTGCTGGCGCTGAAAGTCGTGCGCGGCGACGGCGAGATCATCAAGACCGGCACGCGGGCGAAAAAGTCCTCCGCCGGCTATGACCTCACGCATCTCTTCATCGGCGCCGAAGGCACGCTCGGCATCATCTCCGAGCTCACCATCAAGCTGCGCGGCATCCCCGAAACCATCGCGGCTGCGGCGTGCTCGTTCGAAACCGTGCGCGGCGCCTGCCAGGCCACCATCATGGCGATCCAGACCGGCATTCCCATGGCGCGCATCGAGCTGCTCAACGCCGAGCAGGTGCGCTGCTGCAACAATTACTCAAAACTCTCGCTGCCGGAGACGCCGCTCTTGCTGCTGGAGTTCCACGGCAGCGAGGCCGACGTCGCCGAGCAGTCGCGCAATTTCGCCGAGATCGCGAAGGAATGCGGCGGCGGCGATTTCACCTGGACCACGCGCCCCGAGGATCGCACCAAGCTGTGGCAGGCGCGGCATGACGCCTATTGGTCGGTGAAGGCGCTGCGCCCCGGCGCCGGCGTGGTCGCAACCGACGTCTGCGTGCCGATCTCGCGGCTCGCCGATTGCGTCACCGAGACGGAAGAGGATTTGAAGCGGCTCAATCTCATCTCGCCGATCGTCGGCCATGTCGGCGACGGCAATTTCCATTGCTCGCTGCTCTGCGACGTCGACGACAAGGACGAGATGGCGCGCGGCGAGGACTTCATGCATCGCCTGGTCGAGCGCGCCCAATCCATGGGCGGCACCTGCACCGGCGAGCATGGCGTCGGCCAGGGCAAGCAGAAATATCTGAAGGCCGAACTGGGAGAAGAGGCGCTCGACGCCATGCGTGCGATCAAAAAGGCGCTCGATCCGCAGAACATCTTCAATCCCGGCAAGATCGTGCCGGCGGCGTAGCTCTCGTTCACGCGTCGCGGCGCGCCTTCGGTCCTCGCTGCGCGCGGAACTTTCGGCTCCCATGCCGGTTCCAATTCCCGTCAACTTCCGATGCCTCAATGGTTGCGGATTGCGGAGGATGCGATGTTGAGACCGGTCAGTGGAATTGCCGTGATTGCGATTGCGTTGTTGCTGGCGGGGGCGGCAATGGCGAGAGGCGGCGGCGGTCACGGCGGTGGCGGCGGCCATGGTGGGGGCGGTCATGGCGGGGGCGGTCATGGCGG
>Ga0210403_10001089_pt1 | contig 26339 bp, 24 predicted proteins | sample IncBWC19MmetaG_FD_150863 | JGI IMG/M metagenome (GOLD analysis project Ga0210403, IMG submission 150863) | Forest soil microbial communities from Barre Woods Harvard Forest LTER site, Petersham, Massachusetts, United States - Inc-BW-C-19-M | ecosystem: Environmental > Terrestrial > Soil >... | reverse complement strand
GCCTGCCCATCGAGATCGTGGCCGCCAGCGACGTGATCACCATGGAGGATCACCCGGCCCAAGCCTTTCGCCGCAAGAAGGACAGTTCCGTGCATGTCGCGGCGCGTCTCGTGCGAGAAGCCAAGGCCGACGGCATGGTCAGCGCGGGGAACACCGGCGCAGTAATGACCGTGGCGAAGTTTCTGCTGGGAACTCTGGAATCCGTGGATCGCGTGGCTCTGGCCGCGCCGTTCCCGAATGCCAAGGGCGGCGTTTCCGTTCTGCTGGACGTGGGCGCGAACGTGGACTCCCGTCCGGAGCATCTGGTGCAGTTCGCCGTGATGGGCGAGGTCTACTATCGCGCGACGTTTGGCAACAAGCGGCCGCGCGTGGGATTGCTCTCCGTCGGCGAAGAAGAAATCAAGGGCAATGAACTGACCCGCGAGGTTTACACGCGCTTGAAGAAGAGTCCCGTCCATTTTGTCGGCAATGTGGAAGGTGGCGATCTTTTTTCCGGAAACGTGGACGTGATCGTCAGCGATGGGTTCGTGGGCAACATCGCGCTGAAAATCTGCGAAGGCCTGGCGTTTCAGATTTTCGGATTGCTGAAGAAGTCGATCAACAGTTCGTTCGTTTCGCAGGTGGGCGGCATGCTTTCGAAAGGCGCCTTCAAGGCCTTGAGCAAGACGATTGATTACACGGAGTACGGCGGCGCCCCGCTGTTGGGGGTGCGCGGCGTTTGCGTCATCGGTCACGGGCGTTCGAACGCCAACGCCGTAAAAAACGCCATTCGCGTCGCGGCGGGACTCGCCCGCGCGCGCATGAACGAGAAAATCGAACAGGAACTCTCGGCCGCCGCAGTCCTCGCGTGAGGGCCAGGAGAGAGGAAGTGGCGATGGGCAAAGTTGCGTTTGTGTTCCCGGGACAAGCGTCGCAATACCCGGGCATGGGAAGAGAGCTGGCGGATAAATATCCGGCGGCCAAAGCCACCTTTGATGAAGCCGATAAAGCACTCGGCTTCTCCATTTCCAAGATGTGCTTCGAGGGCACCGAAGAAGACCTCAAACTCACGGCCAACACGCAGCCCGCGATTCTGACCTGTTCGGTGGCGGTCTTTCGCGTGCTCGCGGAAAAAGGTTTGACTCCGGATTTCGTGGCCGGGCACAGCCTGGGTGAGTATTCCGCCCTGGTGGCGGCAGGCGCGCTGAAATTTGCCGACGCCGTTCTGCTCGTTCGAAAGCGTGGCACCTATATGCAGGAAGCCGTCCCAGCCGGTGTCGGAGCGATGGCCGCGATCATGGGATTGTCCCCGGCGGTGGTGGCCGATGTTTGCAAACGCGCGGCGGACGGCGAAGTTTGCGCGCCGGCAAACTTGAACTCGCCCGACCAAACCGTAATTTCCGGCCACGCCAGCGCGATCAAGCGCGCTGTGGAATTGGCCTCGCAAGCAGGAGCCAAGCGCGCCGTGATCCTCGCCGTCTCCGCCCCATTCCATTCCGCGCTAATGTTGCCTGCACAGGAGAAGCTGGAAAAAGATTTGCGAAGTATCGAGTTTTCGAATTTGCGAGTCCCACTGGTGACCAATGTGGACGCCGACACCATCGAACACGGCGACGAAGCGCGCGAAGCGCTCATCCGCCAGGTCACCATGCCCGTCCGCTGGGAAGAATCTGTTCGCCTCCTGATCGATGAAGGCGTGAACACGTTCGTCGAAGTCGGCCCCGGCCGCGTCCTGACTGGATTGCTCCGTCAAATCGAGCGTTCCGTAGCCACACTGAACGTCGAAGACGAAAAAAGTTTGGCCGCCACCGTAGAAAGAATCGCCGGCGCCCGCTCCGACGCTGCCTAGTAGCACAGGCTCTTAGCCCGTGCTTTTCAGAATTGAGAGCTAAGCCGTACAGGCCAAAGGCCCGTGCCACAAGAGAGATAATGTTCAGCTTGAAAGACAAAGTGGCCCTAGTCACCGGCGCATCGCAAGGCATCGGCCGCGACACCGCCCTGGCATTGGCCGAAGCCGGCGCGAAAGTCACCGTCGCCGCGCGCAACGAAGAAAAGCTTGCCGCGCTGGTGAAGGACATCGTGGCCGCGGGCGGCGAAGCATTCGCAATAAAGATGGACGTGGCCGATGCCGAACAAGTAAAAGCAGGATTCAAGCAGTCTCTGGAAAAATTCACTCGCCTGGACATTCTGGTGAACAACGCGGCCATCACCCGTGACGGCCTGGCCATGCGCATGAAACAGGACGACTGGGAAGCCGTCATTCGAACGAACCTGACCGGCGCGCACCTGTGCATCCAGCAAGCCCTGCCCACGATGATGCGCGCGCGCGCCGGACGCATCATCAACATCGCCTCCGTGGTCGCGCAAATGGGCAACGCCGGCCAGGCGAATTACGTCGCCGCCAAAGCCGGACTGATCGGTCTGACAAAAGCGATCGCCATCGAAATCGCATCGCGGAACATCACGGTGAACGCTGTCGCGCCCGGCTTCATCGAAACACCTATGACCGACGTCCTAGGCGACAAAGTGAAAGAAGAACTGAAAACGCGGATTCCCCTGGGCCGCATGGGTTCCCAGCGCGATGTAGCATCGGCAATCGTGTTCTTGGCCAGCGACGAGGCAGGCTACATCACCGGCCATGTGCTAGATGTGAACGGTGGCATGTATCTGTCATAGATTCGAAGCAAGAAACAGTTCTTGGACTAGATTCCGCAGCGCGCCAGAGGTGGAAATTGATTCGAAAGGTTTTTGTGCTCGCCGTGCTTTCGCTCTGTGCCGCTCTGGGTTCTTACTCGCAGACCCACGCGAAAGAATCCCTGCGCGGCTTGCGTGGAGTCTTTGTTTATGTTCACCCGGTTGGCAAGGACCTTGAGGCAGGCGGGCTCTCCACAACCCGGGTCCAAAGTGCCGTGGAAAAGGCACTGCGTCAAGCAGGCATCATAGTTTACGGTGAGCCTCAGCCGGCTGACGGATCGGCGAATCTCATCATCGAAACTAGTATCGTCAAACATCCACAGGGCCCGATCTTGTATGGAGTGGAAGTCGCGTTGGTGCAAGACGTGCATTTGACGAGAGCAAAAGAAGCCCACCCCTTTCCGGCAAAAACGTGGAGCGCAAACATGCTTGGGCTGACCACCCCTAACCGGACCGATCTCATCCTCGAGCCAGTTATGTCAAAAGTGGATGAATTCATAGGCGACTTCAAAGAAGTGAATCGATCTCCACACGACTGAAGCCCAGGAGGAATCCGAAGCATAGCCGGGGGCTCTCCCCGTGCGAATGGGGAGTTCGAAAGTTGACCTTGTGCTGAGGGATAACTAGAATGGGCAGGTTATCCGGGAGAGCATTTTTAGGGTAGTGGGGCTGCGGCCGCGCAGGGCGGTCGCGAATCCGAGTCAGCGGGCTATACAAAACGAGTTTTGACGCACGACCCGAGCAGCACCATCAGACGGGACTTATCAAGCGATTGCAAATCGCGGAGGACACTGGAATGGCGAGCGTGGAAGAACGCGTGAAGCAGATTATCGTCGAGCAGCTCGGCGTGGATGAAGCGGAAGTGACGCCCACGGCCTCGTTCGTGGACGACTTGGGAGCGGATTCGCTCGACCAGGTGGAGTTGGTAATGGCGTTCGAAGAAGCGTTTGGCATCGAAGTGCCGGACGAGGACGCTGAAAAGATGACGACGGTCAAGGACGCGGTCGAATATATCGACAAGCACTCCAAAGGTAAGTAAGCCACGGAATTCTCACCTCAACAGGGAGCGGTAAAGAGTTGACTCGCCGGGTAGTCGTTACGGGCGTTGGATTGGTCTGCGCGCTGGGCATCGGCACGGAGGAAAGCTGGAAGAACCTCGTCGCCGGGCAGAGCGGAATCGCGCCAATCACGCTGTTCGATACCACGGGTTTTGATTGCACGTTCGCGGGCGAAGTGAAAAATTTTGATCCGCTGAATTGGATCGAGAAAAAAGAATTGAAGAAAATGGGGCGGTTCATCCAGATCGCTCTTGCCGGCGCGGATTTTGCCGTCAAAATGTCGAACTGGTCGAAGGAAACCGAGACGGATCTGGACGAAGTCGGTGTTTACGTTTCGTCAGGCATCGGCGGATTCGACATCATCGAGCGCGAACACTGGAAATTGGTGCAGGGCGGCCCCGGCAAGATCTCTCCGTTTTTCATTCCGTCCGCGATTGTGAATCTGGCCTCCGGAAATATTTCCATTCGCTACGGCGCGCGCGGGCCGAATTCGGCGACCGCCACGGCATGCTCCGCTTCCGCGCACGCGATCGGAGACTCCTTCAAAATTATCGAGCGCGGCGCGGCGGAAATGATGATTTGCGGCGGCACGGAAGCCACGATTACGCCCATGGGCGTCGGCGGATTCGCGTCCATGCGCGCGCTTTCGACGCGCAATGACGATCCCACGCATGCCAGCCGCCCGTTTGACTTAGACCGCGACGGCTTCGTCGTCGGCGAAGGCGCGGGGATCTTGATTCTGGAATCGCTCGAGCATGCACAGAAGCGCAACGCGCCGATTTTCGCGGAGATTGTCGGCTACGGCATGTCCGGCGACGCGTATCACATTACGCAGCCCGCCGAAAACGGCGACGGTGCCTTTCGCGTAATGCGCGCAGCCTTGAAGGATGCCAAGCTCGACGCCAGCGCGATCGGCTATCTGAACGCACATGGAACGTCCACTCCGATCGGCGACGCCATTGAAACGACCGCCATCAAGAGGCTTTTTGGCGAACGCGCCAAGCAGGTCCCGGTGAGCTCCACGAAATCCATGACCGGACATTTGCTCGGCGGTGCCGGCGGATTGGAAGCTGGAATCAGCGTCCTGGCCCTGCGCGACCAGATTTTGCCCCCGACGATTAATTACGAAACACCCGATCCTGCTTGCGATCTGGACTACGTCCCCAACACCGCGCGAAAAGCTCCAGTGGAGTACGCGCTTTCCAACTCGTTTGGTTTTGGCGGAACGAATGCCGCGCTGATTTTCAAGCGTTGGGCTGGGAAGTAAGGTTTTTCACACGAGCTGCGCTTCTCGCGGCTCCTCTTGCGATTAATGGATTGCGAACGTCTGAAAGGATCGTTGCGGTGAAGATAATCGTGTGCATCAAGCAGGTTCCGGCGAAGGACGCGCCGCTGGCGATTGCCGGAAACTGGATCAAGGAATCGGACATCGGCTTCGAGATGAACGAGCCGGACAGCTACGCACTGGAAGAGGCACTGCGGCTGAAAGAAAAGCACGGTGGAGAAGTGATTGCTCTCTCCATGGGTCCGGAACGCGTGAAACAGACCATCAAGGAAGCGCTGGCGAAAGGCGCGGACCGCGGGATTCATATTTCCGACGACAATTTTGCCCAACTCGATCCGCTGGGCTCCGCGAAAGCGCTGGCGGCGGCCATTCAGAAGGAAAAAGCAGACCTGGTACTGACCGGATTGCAAAGCGATGACCACGGCTTTGGACAGACCGGCGTGCTGCTGGCGGGCTTGCTGGATTTGCCGCACGCCACGATCATCATGGCGATCGAAGCTGTTGGCGGAATCTTGAGACTCAAACGAGAACTGGAAGCTGGCTGGTTCCAACATCTCGAGTGCCCGCTCCCTGCGGTGCTTTCGATTCAGTCCGGCATCAACAAAGTGCGCTACGCCACCTTGAAAGGCATCATGGGGGCGAAAAAGAAAGAGATCGCGACCATGACGCGCGAGTCGCTGGGCGTGTCCGCCGAGCCGACACAGAGAATCGAAAAGATTTACGTGCCAACAAAAACAAAGAAGACCGAATTCTTGACCGGCACGCCGAAAGAAGTAGCAACCAAGCTCGTCGAAAAACTGAAATTTGAAGCGCGGGTGATCTAACCATGAAAATTCTTGTGATCACCGAGCAGCGGCAGGGGAAGTGGAACAACGCCAGTTTTGAGACGCTGGCGGCGGCACAGCAGATTGCGAAAGATACGTCGAGCACGGTCAGCGCGCTGGTGATTGGAAAAGGCGTCGCGGCGTTCGCGGACGAAGTGGCTTCGAAGAATGTCGCCGAAGTTTTGAAAGTGGAACATGACCTACTGGATGCCTACACGCCGGATGGTTACTGCGTGGCGTTGAAACAAGTGATCGAGTCGGTGAAGCCGGATTTGATTTTGTTTCCTCACACCTATCAGGTGCGCGACTTCGCACCCAAGCTCGCGGCCATGCTCGGCAAAGGAATGATCGGCGATTGCATCGGCTACCGCAATGAAGGCGGAAAGCTTGTTTTCGTGCGCCAAATGTTCCAGGGAAAAACCGCGGCAGACGTCACGTTCACAGGAGCAGCGCCGTGGTTCGCCTCGTTTCAATCCGGCGCGTTCCGCGCGGATTTGCTGGCCGCGCATCCTTCCGGAAAAGCTCCGGTGAACGCGATCACTGTGACCGTTAAGGCCGAGCAAATTCGCACCAAGCCGCTGGATCTCTTCAAAGAAGCGAAGTCCGCGGTGGATTTGACACAGGCGCCGCTGATCGTTGCGATTGGCCGCGGTATCAAAGCGCCGGAAAACATTCCGCAGGCAGAAGCGCTCGCGAAAGCCCTCGGTGGCGAAATTGCCGCGTCGCGGCCGATTTGCGATGAAGGCTGGCTCCCGATGGAGCGGCAAATCGGCAGCTCCGGGCAAACCGTCGCGCCAAAGCTTTATTTGGCGCTCGGAATCAGCGGCGCGATTCAACACGTTGTCGGCATGAAGGGCGCGCGCACGATCGTGGCGATCAACAAAGATGCAAACGCGCCGATCTTCGAGATTGCCGACTACGGCGTGGTCGGCGACATTTTCGAAATCATGCCCGCCCTCACCGAAGCCCTGGAAAAGTCAAAGTAAACTTCAGTCACCGCAAGCTCAACCTGCTTTCCTGGCGATTCTGTCGCACGGGAGACGACAAATTGGCTCTTTGTTCTTCAAACTTTTCGCCAATAATAAGCAGGACTCACGAGGCGGAGGAACTTTATGGCCAAGGTTGAAGATTTTCCCTACGAGACGAGACTTAACGTCCTTTACAAGCCGCTGGAAGTAGTTGACGTGAAAGCGCTCGCCGATGCGTGCACCTACAAGTGGTACAACCAGACGCTCAGCCAGGTGAATGGCTCCGTGGTTCGTCTTGGCGTCGTGCAGGGCGAATATCACTGGCACAAGCACGATGACGATGACGAGTTTTTCTACGTAATCGAGGGCAAGCTGCTGATTGATCTCGAAGGCCACACCATGGAACTTGGTCCGAGACAAGGCACCGTTGTTCCGAAGGGAGTCTTGCATCGCACGCGCGCTCCGCAGAGGACGGTGATCCTCATGGTCGAGAACGCCGGAATCATTCCGACGGGAAACTGATATCGTTATCGATGTGGTGGGAGATTTTGCCTGGATTCCGGCTCCAAATCCTTGCGAAACACCAAAAGCTCGAAATAGCATCTGTATGCGCCGTTTGGCGTATACTCTTGAAAACGCCATGAAACTCGAAGACTACAAGACCATCCTTTATCGCCGGGAAGATGGGTCCTGGGTCGCGGAAATCCCCGCCATTCCCGGCTGTTACGCTCTCATGGACGCACGCGAAGCAGCACTCGCCGAACTGACGCAAGTCTTCGCGATGATCGCGGACGAATACCGCGAAAAGGGTCAGAAACTTCCTGCCGAGACGACCGAGATCGTGAATGCCTAGCGCGACGGCGCGCGATTTTCAGCGCGTCGCGAGATTGTCGGTTTCATATTCATTCGCCAAACGGGCCGTCACGAGAGACGGAATCACCCTGACGGCCGCGTTGTTACTATCCCGGTGCATGGAGGCCGTGAAATTGGTCTACCCATTGTTGTATAAGATCCTCCGGCAATTGGGAATCTTTTTCGATGAATTTGAAACGCTGCGCTAGCAGACCGATGTACAAGGGCGATCTGATAAAATCAAACTGAGTTCATCCATGACCGTGCAAAGAGAACAACTGGAAGCGGATGTACTGATCGTCGGTGCTGGGCCTGCCGGTCTTTCCTGCGCGCTGCACCTCGCGAACCTCATTAAGACGCACAATGCGGCGGGTGCGAAGCCGGAGCTTTCGGTGGAAAACATTTACGTTCTGGAGAAGGGGCGCGAGATTGGGGCGCACCAGCTTTCGGGGGCGATTATGAATCCGAAGGCGCTCGCGGAGCTGGTGCCGGATTTTGAGAAATCGGCGCCGTTAGATACTCCTGTTACGGACGATGCGGCGCTGCTTTTCACGAAGAATTCTTCGCTCCGGTTTCCGATTACGCCTCCGCCGTTCAAAAACAAAGGGAACTACGTTATTTCGCTGAGCAAGGTGGTGAAGTGGCTCGGCGGGCTGGTGGAAGCCGCGGGCGTCAATGTTTTCAAGGAATTCGGCGGCGCGGAGCTGATTTACGAACGCGATGGCATTGGCGGCGTCATTACGGAAGACAAGGGACTCGACAAAAACGGCAAGCCGAAAGATAACTTCACGCCGGGATACGAATTGCGCGCGAAAGTTACGGTGCTGGCGGAGGGCACGCGCGGCTCGCTGACAAAAAAACTTGTCGAGCAGAAGAAGCTCGACAATCTGAATCCGCAAAGTTACGGAATCGGGATCAAGGAATTGTGGGACGTGCAGCCGGGGCGGATCGAGCCGGGCTACGTGGCGCACACGCTGGGCTGGCCGGTTTCGACGGACATGTACGGCGGCGGCTGGATTTATGGACTATCGAACAACCGGCTCTCGATCGGCTTGGTGTTGGCGCTGGAGTATGCCGATCCGCAATTCGATCCACACGCCGCGTTTCAAACGTGGAAGACGCATCCGTTTTTGAAGAAAATTCTCGAGGGCGGGAAGCTGGTTCGTTATGGTGCGAAGTCGCTGCCGTACGGCGGATGGTATGCGATGCCGCGGACGTACGTGGACGGCGGGCTGATCATCGGTGATTCGGGAAGTTTTCTGGATTCGCAGAGGCTGAAGGGCATCCACCTGGCGATGAAGAGCGGGATGCTGGCGGCGGAGACGATTTTCGAGGCGCTGAAAGCGGGGGATACTTCCGCGAAAACGCTGAGCGCGTTTCCGAAAAAAGTCGAGCAGAGCTACATCAAGAAAGAGCTGTGGCAGGTGCGTAATTTTCATCAATCTTTCCAGCATGGGATGCTTCGTGGATTTTTTCACACCGCTTTCCAACAAATTACCGGCGGCCGCGGGCTGATCGACCCGATGCACACGCACGCCGGGTATGAAGCGTACAAGAAGATCAATGGACGGCCTGCTCCTGAAAGATGTAAGGGAGATGGAAAGCTAACGTTCGACCGGCTGACGGACGTCTATCATTCTGGAACGCGGCATGAAGAGGATCAGCCGTGCCATCTGGTGGTGAGTGACTTGAACGTCTGCGCCACGAAATGCGTCGAAGAATACGGCAACCCGTGCCAGTATTTTTGCCCGGCCGCGGTGTACGAGATGGTGAAAGAAACGAGCGGCGGCCTGAAGCTGAAGATCAGCGCCGCGAACTGCGTGCACTGCAAGACATGCGATATCGCCGATCCCTACCAAATTATCAATTGGGTAGTCCCCGAAGGTGGCGGGGGACCGAATTACGAGGGGATGTAGTCCTGCAAGTCCTGTGCTCACCGATCGAAGATTTCTAACCAGTCCGAAGGGAGGGCCTTGCCTAGCAGCTCCGACTAAGCACCAGAAACAAAAACCTACAACCGCTTCAGTCGCTATTGCAGGAATAATCCGTCAAGGAAAAGTTAAGGCGTGCTAGTTCGGCTTCAGGCCGTAGACGTCCAGTTCGCCCACACCCCCGGCTGTTGAATCACTCCCCCGAGTGCCTACGTATACTTTGCCGTTCGCGACGGTGGGGACGGTAAACTTCACGGCATGTCCGGCGCTGTCAGCCGAGTCCTGGGAGCTGTTCCAGAGTTCCGTGGCAAGGTTGGTCGCGTCGTAGGCGTGAAGGACTGCTGGACCGCATTTAGTGGCTTGTTGCGTACAGTACTGGCCGTTGTCCAGGGCCCACACGATGCCGTTGGCGGACCCCAGGGCTGAAACCGACGGGGTCGATCCCGGGAACCCAAAGGAGCCTGAAGACTGTGATGTGGGAGCGGCGATGAACTTGCCAGTTGTAGTGTCAAACGAAAAGGTTTTGAGCTGTCCGTTGACTCCCGCAAGATAGAGCGCATTATTCCAGAAGGCCGCAGTAGCAAAGATACCGTTGTTGAAGGCCAGCGTTTGCACTGCATTGGAGTCGACGGGTACGACACTTCCACCATAGCCGCCGAGGTTGTCGCGATCGAGAAGGAAGAGATTTCCCTCTTTGCCACCGCCGATGACCAGACGTGGATGAGGAGCACCCGGCTGGTCTACGAGAATGGCGGCTCCGCCCGAACCGTGATCCTGATCGGCGCCTGCCAAGTTCGATTGATCTGAGGGAGTAAACCAACTGGAAACCGACAGGCCACCGGAGGTGCTGAGCTTTACCGTGCTATCCCCGTAGTCCAATCCGCCCGAGTCCGCGTCAAAGGTGCCGTTGCCGGTGAGAAAATAGAGGTTGCCAAAACTATCGACAGCAGGGGCGCCGCCCGCCATCCAAATTCCGGAATCGCTGCCATTGGGGTTGGCGTTGAACGTAGCAACTATCTGAAGAGTGGATTTATCGAATCCGATGACCCACCCGTGATAGGGAGTATTGTCACCGTGGGAAGCCCAGGCGACGTAGACGACTCCGGCGGACAAAACCAAGCCGGACCGCTGATTTTGTCGCAACGTGTTGAAGGGAACGCTTCCCGCGTTCGAGCCGTCACCCGTACCAGAAACAGAGATGGAAGAAGTGATGTCCGCGGGCCCGCCGAATTTCTCGCTGCCGTCAATGAGGCTGAGAGCGTGCAAGCGCTGGTGACACGCTGCGGAAGGAAAGCAGCCGGTGCCGTTGTCCTCGGATTTGGTCACCACGTAGATCGTATTGGTCACGGGATCAATCACGGGAGTGCCGATGATACCGATATCGGGCTGGATGTCCCCCGTACCGACGTCGTTCGAAGAAACCCACGTTTCACCGGGACCGAGCAGCACTTTGCGCCAATAGGTTGTGCAGGGAGTGGAATCGGCATCGAAGGCGTAAACCGAATCGCGCGAGCTAGCCACAAAAATGACGTTGTGAGAACCGCCGCCGATGGCCAGGTTGGGGACCCACAGGGGCTGCCCGTAAATTGCCCCATCGGTGGCGCAGGAGAAGCGTTTGCCGAACGTGGCCGTCTTGACGGTCGCGGTGGTCAGGGCAAATTCGTGAGTGTTCGCGCCGTCACGGGAAAGATCATTGTGATAGGTGGTGACGCCAGCTAAGTCAGTGACGGCGATCGAAGCAGAAGCGCTCTTGGTGACATCGGCGACGCTGGTAGCGGAAATCGTGTGGGTGCCGGCCGTTGAAGGAGGAGTGTAGTTTCCATTTGCAGAAATGGTCCCGATAGTGACGTTTCCATTGGGAATGGTGTCCACGGACCAGGTGACGCTGGTGTTGGTGCTGCCGGTGACGGTGGCGGAAAAAGCTTGGGGCTGCGTGGTAGTGACTGCGGCGCGCACGGGCGATATGGAAATGGCGATCGTGGAAACGGGTGTGGAAGCCGTCACGATAGAGGAATATGAGCTGAAGTTGCCGGCCAGGTCGGTAGCGCGCACGCGGTAGGAATAGGAGGTGGAAGCGGCCAGGCCGGTGTTGTTGTACGCCGTGGCGGTGGGAGCGGCGATTTGGATGAAATTCGCGCAGGCCGCGCCCGAGCATCGTTCGACAAGGTATCCGCTGATGGTGCCGCCCGTTTCTGTAGAAGCCGTCCAGGTCAAGTTGATCTGCGAGCTGGAGGCCGCCGTCGCCAAGAGATTCGAAGGCGCAGTCAGAATTGGGGCTGAGGTTGTCGCCGTAGCGGTGGACGAATAGGGGCTCAAATTGTTGGCTGCGTCGGTCGCCCGAACCCGATAGGTGTAACTCGTCGAGCCTAGGAGCGCCGTATCGTTGAAGGAAGTCGTCGTCGAGGTGCCTACCTGGGCAAAACTGCTGCAGCCCGCTCCCAGGCAACGCTCAACCAAGTATTTGCTGATTGTTCCTCCGCTTTCGCTAGAGGCGGTCCAGGAAAGATCGATTTGCGATGGGCCCACAGCGGAGGCGGTTAACCCTGATGGAGGGGTCAGCGTCGGAGTCGCGGTGGCTGCCGTGGCGGTGGAGGAATACGGCCCGAGATTATTCAAAGTGTCGCTGGCGCGGACACGGTAACTGTAACTGGTTGAGCCTGTCAGGCCGGTATCGCTAAACGAAGTCGTCGCTGACGTTCCCACCTGGGCAAAACCGGAGCATCCGGCTCCCTGGCAACGTTCGATCAAATACAGGGTGATGGTACCGCCCGGCTCGGTTGAGGCAGTCCAAGAAAGATTGATTTGCACAGGTCCCGCCGCCGAAGCCGCCAGGTTGGCAGGGGCGGAGGGAGAGCTGTGCGGGGTCGTCGAGCTGGCCGTACTGGAATAGGGGCTAAGGTTGTTTGTGGCATCGGTGGCGCGCACGCGGTAGGAATAGGAGGTGGAAGACGTTAGGCCCGGGTCGTTGTAGGACGTGGCGGTGGGAGTGGCGATTTGGGAGAAATTCGCACAGCCCGCGCCCGAGCAACGCTCGACCAGATACCCGCTGATGGTGCCGCCCGTTTCTGTGGAGGCCGACCAGGTCAAATTAATTTGTGTACTGGAGGCGGGAGTGGCGGCCAGATTTGGGGGTGCAGTCAGCGTGGGAGCAGGCGTAGCCATCGTCGCGAGTGTCGAATACGTGCTCAGGTTGCCGGCGGCATCGGTGGCCCGCACGCGATAGGAGTAGGAAGTCGAACCAGTCAGGCCTGTGTCGTTGAGAGTCGTAGCGGTGGGCGTGGCAATTTGCGCGAAGTTCGAGCAGCTTGCGCCCTGGCAGCGCTCGACTTTGTAGCCGGTGACGCCGACATTATCGGTCGAGGCCGTCCAGGAAAGATTGATCTGGGCAGGCGAAACCACTGTCGTAACGAGATTCGTGGGGACGGTGGGGGGTATGGTGTCTGGCGGGGGAGCGGAGGAGGTGGAGTTGCAGCCAGTCATGAAAAGAGCGAGGCATAGAGCAAGGAATGCGGCGTGGGCAAATGGGGAGCTCGTGCGATTCTTTGGAGTTCGCATTCCGTGGGCCTCACCCGTTGATTCTCAGCTGTGGCGAAGGGAACCGTCATGCCTTCGCGCGGAAGACAAAGTTTTCGTGTGAAACAAAGTATCACGAAGGGGGCAGCGCTGAAAGATTACGCGAGGACAACTGGCCGATAGGCCAGTGCGGCGAAAGCAAGATTGCGCGAGGAAGGCCGTTTCGTTGAGCGAGGCGGGAAATTAGGAGCCGCTGGACCAAAGCTTGTGCACGAACTTGCGGACGCGATCGGTGAGGGAATCGCTGGGAGCGGCGGGCTTCATCGGATTGGTTGAGGGTTTGGGCGCCAGGGAAGGCGCAGCGGCAGCAACAGTCGTGCTTTCAACACGGCCTTGAAAGGTGAGGCTGGAACGAACGCGGACGCGACGAATAAGGATGATCCTTTTGGGGTCGTAGTCGGGTTGGACTTTGGCCTTGGCGTCGTAGACCAGCGGGGGCATCAATACTGTGTAGATGGGTTCGTCCAAGACGCCGGGAATTTCGGCAGGCGCGGGAGACGCATGCGGTCTTGTGGCGGGAGGGTCCGCGCGTATTTCGTCGGTGGTGGCAAGGCGGCTGATTTCGGGGGGCGGGGGAGCTGCTCTCGCGACTTGCAATTCGCAGGAGCAGCGGCCTGCGCTGGAGGCCATGGATTCGAGCTGGCCGTCGGTCACCAAAACGTCTGCCGTCTGGGGAACGAGGATGCTTTTTCCGGTGAGCTGCTGTTCGAGGCGGACGGCGCCGCGAATGGCGCGGATGCACATGGCACCGGCTGAGTCGAACCCGGCGAGAACATCGCGTGCACCGCCGCCGATGGAGATGGTCTGCGCCTGGATCTGCGGCGTGTAAATGGTCAGCGCCAGCTCGCTTTCGACGTGCAGATGAATCGTGCCGGTATCGAGTGCCACGGTGAGCGAACCGCCGGATTTGAGAACGGAGAGATGCGCGGGGCCGCAGATGGAGATTTGGCCGCCATCGACGAGGTCCATCCGGGCGGTGCCGGATTTGACGTGAATGTCGCTGCCGCTGCGCAGGACGGTTTTTGCCTGCCCGTGGATGACTTCGACATTCATGGGGCCGCTGATGGTGATGGCTTCGCCATCAATGACGCCAACGGAGTCCGCGGAAGGTTCATCGGAATGAGTGGCGGCGGCGGCGAAGAGCGTGGCGCAAAAGAGAGCGCCGGCCACAGCGGGAAGCACAGCCCGGCGAAAGAAGGGAAGCGGGTTGGAGAAGGTTGCCACTCAGCGGCACTCCTGGTCACGCACAGAGAAGGTCTCTCCTATACTATACGTGTGCTGCTGGGCAGCCGCACCCTGTCGCCGACTGCTTTGCCGCCGTACGTAGAGATGACGACTCCCGAAACGGTTGTGGATCGCTCGAAACCTCCGGACCAAGATCCGGTGAATTTGCATTACGACACGCGGCTGCCGGAGCTGGCGTGGTCGCGGAGGATCCAGATTCCCTTCATCGCGGCGGCGGTGTACAGCGTGATTCGAACGCTGGGGCCGACGCTGCGGTACGAGGTGCATGGCTGGCAGCATGCGGAACGCGTGCATGCATCGGGCAAGAGGTGTATCTGGGCGTTTTGGCACCGGGTCATTGTTCCGATTGTGTGGTGGCACCGCAACCACGGCGTGGTGGTGATGAACACCACGGCGTTCGACGGGCAGTGGACGCGCAAGGTGATCGAGTGGCTGGGATTCGGCACGGCACAGGGGAGCTCTTCGCGCGGAGGGCTGCGCGGACTGGCGGTGATGGCGCGGCGGCTGGAAGAGGGAGTGGATTGCGCGTTCACGATTGATGGGCCGCGCGGGCCGAGGTATGTGGCCAAGCCGGGCCCGGTGATGCTGGCGCGGAAAACGGGATGCCCGATCCTTGTTTTTCACATTGGGGTGGAGCGCGGGAAAACATTTACGAATACGTGGGACCATTTTCTGCTGCCTGCGCCGTTTGCGCGCACGGTGATTTTGTTTGCGCCGCCGATTTACGTGCCGACCGATGCCAATGCGGAAGTGATGGAAGCGAAGCAGGCGGAGATGCAGAGGGAGTTGGAACGCGTGCGCGACGTCGCGGAAGGCTGGTATTCACTCACTGACGAAGAGCGCGCAAAGCACCGTGCCGAGTTCAGTCAGTGATCCATGATGATCGACCGCGGGGCACGATGTACCGTGCCCCTACGAAAAACGGTATCAATTGCCGTTGCTTTCGCCGAGCTTCACGGGAATGTCCATCTTTTTTCCGCCGCGATAGAGAGAAACTTTTACCGTGTCGCCGGGGCGCTTGCGGTTCAGGACGACGTTGACGTCCAAGGAGCTGGCAACTTTTTGCCCATCCAGGGCCACGATGACGTCTCCGCCGATATGGATTTTGCGCATGCCCGCCTGAGCGACGCGATCGCCACCGCGAAGCCCGGCAGCGGCAGCCGGACCTCCCTTGGTAACGATTTCCACCAGCAGACCTTCCTGAACCGGCAAGTCCAGCGCTTCACCGAGCCAGCCGTTGACGGGAATGGTCTCCACACCGAGCAGGGCGCGATGGACCTTGCCATCGGTGATGAGATCGTTAGCAATACTTTTGGCCGTGTTGATGGGGATGGCAAAGCCGATGCCGGCGGTGGTGCCGCTGGGGGTAAAAATAGCGGAGTTAATGCCAATGACTTCTCCGCGCGTATTGATGAGCGGCCCGCCGGAATTCCCACGGTTGATGGCGGCATCCGTCTGAATGGCTTCATCAATGAAGGTGGTCTGGCTGGTTTGCACCGTGCGGCCCAAGGCACTGACCACGCCGGTAGTGAGCGTGGACTGGAATCCAAAGGGATTGCCGATGGCAAGAACTTTCTGGCCGACCTGAAGAGTTCCGGAATCGCCGAGGCGGAGGGCCACGAGTGGCTTGCCCTTGGGCTCAATTTTGACGAGCGCGACGTCGTTGCGCTGGTCCGCGCCGATGAATTTTGCGGCGTATCTGGATTGGTCGCCCAGGACGACTTCGATGGATTGCGCGCCTTCGACGACGTGGAAGTTGGTGAGGATGTAGCCGCGGGGATCAATGACGAAGCCGGAGCCTGCGCCTTCGACGGGGACAGGATCCATGAAAAAATCGTATTCGGTGGCCTTGGTTAAAACATTGGCTACCGCGGGCGAGACCTGCCGGTAGATGCGCACGTTGATGGATTCGTCCTCGGTGAGTGCGGCGTCGCGTTGGACGGCTGTGGTAGAGCCTGCGCCGCCAGCTTTGAGCGGCACCGCCTCCACGTTGGTGGGCTGGCGCTGGCCGAAGCGTGCGCCGGCCCAATAGGCTCCGAAGAGAAGCACCAGCGCGGCGAGAATAATACGAGAGCGATTGGATGAGTTTGCTGCGTTCATGGGCATCGTCCCCCCGTGTTCCAGTCCATCCCAATAGTATAGGAAAAATCGTGGAGAGACTCACCGTGCCGTTCGGGAGGGTCGGAGCCTGGCGGCGAAAGCTTCGACCTGGCGGCGGGTGCGTTCAAGGGACCCCGAGCAATCGATTTTTTCGGTGGCGAAGCGCAGTTTTTCTTCGACCGGAAGTTGCGCGGCGATCCGGCGGCGGGCTTCGGCTTCGCTGAGGCCGCGTGCACGGAGACGCTCAAACTGTTGCTCGGGTTCGCACCAGGCGACCACCAGGCCATCGAGTGTCTTGTGAATGCCGGCTTCGATGATGAGGGCCGCTTCGACAAAAGCAACATCGCGCGTGCCCTGCCGCTGCCATTCCTCGAATTGACGAGAGATGACTTCCGCAACGCGCGGGTGGACGATGGCGTTCAGGCGGTCGAGCTTGGCGCGATCGCCAAAAACGATGGCGGCAAGTTTGGCGCGGTCGATGCGGCCGCCGGCGCTGTTGATGGAAGGCCCGAATTCCTGAAGAACTTCGTCGTAAGCAGGCTGGCCGGGCTCGATGAGCCTGTGGGCGAGGGAGTCGGCGTCGAGGACGGAGAAGCCCAAGTCGCGGAGCATGGCGGCGACGGCGCTTTTGCCGCTGGCGATGCCTCCGGTGAGTCCGAGTCGGAGCATGATCGTGGTTTACCGAGCACCGGCGATGGTTTGCGTGGCGGAAAATCTGGGTGAGGCGCGGCGGAGGCGCGCAGCCTTCACGGTGTTGCTCATGAGCATGGTGATGGTCATGGGGCCGACGCCGCCGGGAACCGGGGTGAGCGCGCCGGCGATGTTGACGGCATCCGGATGAACGTCGCCGACCAGGGCGTTTCCTTTGGCGCGGAATTTTTCGAGGCGCTCGGGGAAATTGCGGAAGAGGGTCTCGCCTTCCTTGGCATCGGTGACGCGATTCGTGCCCACATCAATGACCGCGGCGCCGGGCTTGATCCAGCCGGCCTCGACGAAACCGGCCTTGCCCATGGCGGCGACGAGGATGTCGGCGCGACGGACGACTTCGGGGAGGTCGCGCGTTTTCGAATGGCAGATGGTGACGGTGGCGTTGGCGTGCATGAGGAGAAGGGACATGGGCTTGCCGACGATGTCGCTGCGGCCGAGGACGACGGCGTTGGCGCCTTCGATGGCAATGTCGTTGCGGCGAAGGATTTCCATGCAGCCGGCGGGAGTGCAGGCGACCAGGCCGGGGCGGCCGCTGACGAGGCGACCGAGATTGACTGGATGGAAGCCGTCCACGTCTTTGTAGGGATCGACGGCTTCGAGGATGCGCTTGGTGTCCACTTGGGGAGGAAGCGGGAGCTGGACGAGGATGCCGTCGACGTCGTTGTCGCGGTTCAAGTCTTCGACGACGGCGAGAAGATCGAGCGTGTTCACCGTGGCGGGCGGCGTGAGAAGGGCGCTGGCGAGGCCGAGCTGTTCGCAGGCGGCGATTTTGCTTTTCACGTAAAGTTGGGACGCGGGGTTTTCGCCAACGAGGACGGCGGCGAGACCGGGGCGGACGCCCGCGGATGTGAGCAAGCGAACTTCGTCTTTCAGTTCGGCGAAGATCTGGTCGCGAATTTTGGCGCCGTCGAGGATGCGTGCGGTCATGCGGTGCTCACTTTCGTGGGGTGAAGAGAAATCATAGCACAGGGAAAAAGGGGACTCCTGACTGGTAAGAAGTGGCTGGGGCAGAACCGGCGGGGCGGGTGACCGATCGAGAGAGTCTGGAACTTTCGCAAATAGCGATCATCCAATGGCGAAGGAGATGCAAATGGCGTTGTTTAGCGATTTGGGGGACCGTCGGGAGTTGGAGAAGAAGGCGAAGGCGGAGGGGCGGCTGCCGCCGGGGCAGTCGTTGACGCTGAAGTGGCCGGTGCTGCACTACGGCAGCATTCCGGTGTTCGATGCGATGAAGTGGGACTTCCAGATTTCCGGGGAAGTCGAGGAACCCAAGCGGCTGACGTGGAAGGAATTTCGCGCGCTGCCGCAAAGCGAAGTTACTTCGGATTTTCACTGTGTGACGCGCTGGAGCCGGCTGGACAATCGTTGGAAGGGCGTGCTGTTCACGGACGTACTAAACCTGGTGAAGCCAAAACCGGGGGCACGGTCCGCCTCGGTGCTCGCGGAAGAGGGCTATACGGCGAATATTCCGCTCGAGGATCTGCTCCGCCCAAGTGTGCTATTTGCGTTCGAACACGACGGCCAGCCGCTGACCGCCGAACATGGTGGTCCGATGCGGCTGATCGTGCCCCACCTGTATGGTTGGAAGAGCGTGAAGTGGGTGCGCGGGTTCCTGTTGCTTGACCACGACCGCTTGGGCTTCTGGGAGCGCAACGGCTACCACGCCTACGGAGACCCGTGGAAAGAGCAACGGTATTCCGGCAGCTAAAGTTTCCAATTCGAGGGAAAGACGCCCGGCACAATTTTGCGTGTGGGCGTCTTTCGCGAGCTAGTCCGCGGCGGCTTGGGACTTGGTTGGGTCAATTTCGATGCGGCCTTTGAAGTGGGCGCCGTCCTCGATGCTGATGCGCGCCGTGGAAATGTCGCCGACGACCGAGCCGTCCTTCTTGATATCCACCCGGCCGCGCGCACGGACGTTCCCGACGACTTTACCGGCCACGACCACTTCGCCGGCATGAATTTCGGAATTGAGCTCGGCGGTGGAGCCGACGGTCAGTTCATGGCCGCGCAGCGAGATCGGGCCATGCACCTTCCCATCAATTTGCAAATCCTCGTCGCCGGTGACTTGCCCCTTGATTTCGATGCTGGCGCCAAGCCGCGACGCGCTGCGGGCATTCGAACTGCCTAGGCGCGAGGTGGAAGGAGCATTGAAAGGAACGACCGGGGACGAGAAGCCAGGCGCCGGCGAAGTGGCGGGCGGCTCCGCAACGGCTTGTTGTTTGGACCACATAATGAATGCCTCCCTTATTTAGACACAGAGAATGGATGAAGCTCCGGGTGGGAGGGAGCAGCGTGCAACCACTCTAGACGCGCGGAGCAAGGCGAAGCAACGATGAAAAGGGATGGGTTTGCGCACATCGGAAACTGACCGTACGGACAGGTCGAACCGTCCGGGGATTACACGAGTGCGACAACACGGTTCAGGAAGCCGACCAAATACTTCCAGGCCAGGTAGTAGGCGATCAGCGCCACTGGGGCAAGAATCGGCAATGCTCGTGCCACGATGACGGGGAGGGGAAAGTTCAGAAGGCCGGCAACCAGGAAACCCAGAGGCGCCAATAGAAACGGCAACAACGCGCCATGCAGGCCGATGTTCAGCTGCCACCGAGAACGCAACGCGATGAATGCGACGTTCCACAGTCCCCACAGATTGGGTACGACGGCCATGGGGAACACGATTACCCGCTCGACGGGAACCGGAAAGTTATAGACATAGCGCAAGACACAGTAGCCAGTCATTACGCCCAAAAGGACTACCGTAGGCACGGCGATTCCGGCCAGATAGGCTCGAATGTAAGTGTGCTGATTCATAGAAACCTCCTGCGTCACAAGTGGTACAGCAATGCCGGAATCATTCCCGGGAAGAGAAGAAGAACGGCACTGAGAATCGCGGCCAGGGCCCAGTCGAACCAGGGAACCTTACCCACGGAGACCGGCTGATCATCGAGCTTGCGCAGCAATTGCGGCCACAGATCGCGGCGGAGTTCGCTGTCTTTCACCGGGCCGATTGCCTGCTTCAGCAGCTCTTTGATTTCCCGCTCGTTTTCTTCGTCCATCATTCTGCGATGGCCTCCACTCCCAATGGGCTGAGCTTCTTGCGCAACATTCGCACGGCTCGGAAGACTCTTATCTTTACGAGCCCGGCGGAAATTCCGACCGCCTCACCTATGCTTTCATACGGTTCTTCTTCAATCAGCGCGAGCGTGGCCACCAGCCGGTATTTTGGCGGGAGCTGATGGAACGCGTCCTTAATCTGCTTGCGTCTCTCGCTGCGGACTGCTGGATCCTCACCCGGTGCACCGGCGAGGTCATCCGGAAGCTCGGTTTCGTGTCGGGCGCCGCGCAGATGGTCGAGTGCGGCGTTGGTGGCGATTCTTCGCGCCCAAGCGCGGAAATTGCCGTCCGGACGGAAGCGGGCTCGAGATTTGTAAATGCGCCAGAATGTTTCCACGGTCAGATCCTCGGCGATGCCGCTGTCACGGACGATGCGAACGACCCAGGCGTACACCTCCTTCTGGTGCTGCCGGAACAGCACTTCGAAGGCTTCGAGGTCGCCCGCCGCAAACTGCGCTAGCAGTTCCATCTGCCACTCTCTATACCTACTTACTTGGTTTTCCGGCGGGTGGTTACAGTTATTTTTTGCCCCCCAACTGTTTGCCCGGAGTAAATGGGTTGGAAGGGGCTGCGGAAAAGAGGAAGGCCCGGGCTCATCGAGCACCCGGGCCTTCTTGAATCGGCTGAGCTGGACTTAGTAGATGTCGTACAAAGGGCGCGATTGCAAACACAGAAGTTACTGAAAATGAATCCTAAAGAATCGCAAGAAACGCACGAATGGCAATTCTTTAGGCCATTTTTAGGCCACGGCGATCGCAGATTCCCAGAGACTCTTCGGAAGCCGGGCCTGTCCAATTGCGAAGTCTTAAGGGTCGCTGACGGCATAGTTGTCGAGTACGGCGGTCGCAGGAATACGCAGTGAACTGTACGCTCTACAAGCATTATTTTTCGCGTCCGAGTGATACGCTCAGGCAATGCACTACAATTTCAACATCGATCGCGGCCGAAAGATGTTCAACCTGAATTTCTCGGCACGCACTGATAAGCAAGCCATCGCCGACGCTACGGATTTGGTTCCTAATTTCGCCGAACTTCGATGGATACTTTGGTATTGTCTGCCGAACGGTCGCAAGTGGCGAAAGGGCATCGAGAATCTTCCCAAATCGCCTGTCGCAACGCCGGACTAAGACGACTAGCCGTCAGTCGTTTACATTGACAAAAACGGAATGCGGAACTCGTAGTCTCCCTTGAACGCAGCTTCTCTCGAAGCTGGCGGTGCTCATCTTCAAGTTGGGGAGGTCATTGATATAGCTCCTGTAGCTCATCCAAAAACGAAAAAAGCCCCCACCGGCTAGATTGGATGGGGGTTTTGCTTTTGAAGAACCTATGCGTGGACTTCAAGAGGACGAACCTGATTCTTGACCATAGCTTCCTTTTGATTCCGTACGACTCGCAAATCAAACTCCGACTGAAGATTAAGCCAGAAATCGGGAGTCGTTCCGAACGCATATCCGAGCCGAAGAGCCATCTCAGGCGAGATACCGCGCTCCTCCTTGACGATATCGTAGATGCTTGGAGCAGGAACGTGCAGAGCCAATGCCAGCTTATTAGCGTTCAAGCGAAACGGCACCATAAACTCTTCTCGAAGAATCTCGCCGGGATGAATTGGTTTCAGTCGAGCCATGTTTCCTCCCTCAGTGATAATCTGCAATCTCCACGTGGTAAGCGTCTCCGTCGCGCCACACAAAACAAATACGCCACTGGTCGTTGATGCTTATGCTGTGCTGCCCCGCCCCGCACGGTCACGTTCCAGTTGATGAAGTCTGTTACCCGGAGGCACTCTCAAATCCGTCAAACGTTCGGCCGCGTGCAGCATCAAGAGCTTTCGCCGCGCTGGCTAATCGAATGTTTACGAACTTACGAACATTCTCATCGTGGAAAAGCCTCTCCGTGTCGGGGCACTTGAAGGACCTTATCACATCCAGAGGGTATAATGCTTCGCATTAAATGTAAAGGATTAAATTAAAATTCACTGAGATGTAGTAACGCCATTCAGTAGATGTCGTACTGCTCCCAGTGGAGCGTGGCATCGGACTGGATGATGATGTGTTTGTGCGCGGTCTGCTCGAGTTCGTCAATGAGCATGGACTCGCGGGTTTTAAGCGCTTTGGCGATTTCAGGGTGGACGCGGAGGGTAAGGTTCGGGCCTTCCTGGCCGGCAGCGGCCATCTTGCGCGCTTCCGCCTGGATTTCGTAGCAGAGCGTGGGGATGGACTTGACCATGCCGGAGCCGGTGCAATACGGGCACGGCTGGCACAGGACGCGTTCGAGCGCCTGCTTGGTGCGCTTGCGGGTGATGCAGACGAGGCCGAATTCGTTAAAGGAGAGCGCTTTCGACGGCGCCTTGTCTTCTTCGAGAGCCTGCTGCAGCGCAGATAAAACTTTTTCGCGGTTGCGGCGCTCTTCCATGTCAATGAAGTCCACGACGATGATGCCGCCGAGGTCGCGCAGGCGAATCTGGCGGACGATTTCCTTCACAGCTTCGAGGTTCGTCTTGACGATGGTGTCCTCGAGGCGCGTGGAGCCCTTGCCGACGAATTTGCCTGTGTTGACGTCAATGGCCACGAGCGCTTCGGTGTGGTTGATGACGATGTAACCGCCGGACTTGAGCCAGACCTTGGCACGCAGGGCTTTGTCCAGCTCGTGCTGGATGCCGAACTCCTCGAAGATCGGCGTTTCCTTGGTGTAAAGCTTGACGCGGCTGACGAGCTTGGGCTGGAAGCGGCTGACAAATTCGACGATCTTGCCGTATTCCTCTTCGTTGTCAATCCAGATGGCGGTGAAGTCGTCGCTGACATAGTCGCGCAGCATGCGTTCGACGAGATCGAGGTCGCGGTGGAGCAGGGCGGGTGCTTTGCGCTGCTCGCTGCGCTCCTTGATCTCGTTCCAGGTCTTGCCGAGGAAATCAATGTCCGTGCGGATTTCGTCGTCGGTGGCGCCGCCAGCGGCCGTTCGAACGATGAAGCCACCGGGATAGCTGTTGCCGGCTTCGCTGACTAACCGGCGCAAGCGCGAGCGATTTTCCGCAGAGATGATTTTGCGCGACACGCCGGTGTGATGAACGGTCGGCATGTAAACCAGGAAGCGGCCCGGGAGAGCGACGTGGCTGGTGATGCGCGCGCCCTTCTTGCCGAGAGGCTCCTTGGCGATTTGGATGACGATATCCTGCCCAGCCTTCAGCATTTCCGAGATGAGCTGCGGACGACGCGAGGGGCCGGAACGGCCACCCTGATAACCACGGTCGTGTCGCGGGCCGCCGCCGGGCCGGCGTTCGAATCGCGGTCCACCGGGACGACCTCCGCGATCGGGACGGCCGCTACGACTGTCGGGACGTCCACCTCGACTATCCGGGCGTCCGCCGCGCCCGCGGTCTCGTCCGCCACTGCGGAAAGGCCGCTGGAAGCGCGAGCGCGGATTACCGCCGATGCGCGCGGAGTCACGAGGGAACTCTTCGCGGGGAGCGCCGGGCGCACTGCTGCGCGGGGAACGGGTTTCACCGGGAAGCAGAATGACATCGTCCTCGATGATGGCCGCTCCGGCGACGGATTCACCCGAGGAGGCAGAGATCACTTCCTCTTCGACGTGCTCGATTTCGAGGTGCTCGTGTTCGGAATGTTCGTCTTCAGAGTGAGCATGCTCATCGTGTTCCTGCTCGCCGTGTTCCATCTCGGCGTGTTCGGCATCATCGTGTTCCTGCTCGGCATGCTCAGGATCGGCGTGCACGGACTCGCCCAGGGCTGCGGCGTGCTCGGCGCTTTCTTGCGCGACGTCCGCGGCGAACTCTGCGCGGTTGGCTGCACGGCCTGCTTCGATTTCCTCGGATTCTTCCGCAGAGAACTCCGATACCTCCGGGGCGTCCGTCGAAGGAGTCTCTTCCGCTTCGTCCGACTCTTCTTCGTTCTGATCTTCTTCGAATTCGGCTCCGCCGACGACGGCATCGGCTTCCGCTTCTTCCTGCGTCTCTTCGTGTTTTGCTTCAACGAAACCCGAAGCTAGCGCGGCGACCTGGTCGTCATTTAGTTCGGCATCATTGCGCACGGGTTCAGATTCGACGACGGCGCTCGCGGCCGCGGAAACTTCTTCCGCTGCGTGCGCAGCTTCACTCGCCGGGCTTCCTTCCGCTTCTGTGCCGGCCTCGGCCAGGAGCCATCGAGGCAGACCGCCGGAGAAGCGGCGTGGAACGTTGCCACCGCCAGGACCCGTTGCGGGGAGAGGAGACGAGGCGCGCGGCGCATTCTCCATCGGTTCGGGCTGCACATCATGAGTTTCATGCTCAACGGCTGGCGCCGGCGCAGACGCCGCCGCGGGCTTGCCGCGATACTTTGCCAGGGACTCACCCGGAAGAAGAATCGGCTCCTCGGCCGCTTCCATCGAAGACGCCGTGCTTGCGGGCCGCGGGCTTTCCGGACGCCGGTTGTCGTAACTGCGCGGCTGTGCGCCGCGATTTTCGTAGCCTCGCGATTCGCCGCCCTGCGGTGAAGCATACTTGGAAGGCGGCAGGTTGCGTGCGCCACCAGGACCACCTGGCGGGCGGCCGCCGCGATGGCGCCCTCCGCGGCGTCCCCAACGCCCACCACGGCCGCGATCGCCGCCGCGATCGCCACCTCGGTCTCCGCCACGGCCATAGCTCTGGCCCGGGCGGTCGCCACTGGTGCGCGCCGGATAGCTCTGCGTGGGATTGTAGTGGGGCGAAAAATTCTGCGGCGCAGATGCGTTGGAATCTGGCTGGCGCTCCTCGGGAGCGTCGGAGTGAGCCAAGTCCTGTGCTACAGGCTGACTTTCTTCGTGATGTTCCTCGTGGGGTTCGCCTTCCGAGCCGTGCACATCTTCGTGAGAGGAATGTTCTTCGACATGCGCCTCTTCGGGATGAAACTCTTCGTGATGCGCTTCGTCGTGATGCTCGCTGGCGCGCGCTAAGGATTCGCCCGGCAGAAGTTCGACCGGAGCACTGCTCGCGGGCGCCAACGACGGCACGGCTGATGGCAGCTGCTCGTGCGGATGCCCGTGGTCGTAGTCCTCCAGGTTTTCGAAAACATCACTAACGTAGAGGAAGGCGTCGCCGTCGAGACCAATATCCACGAAAGCCGACTGCATGCCGGGAAGGACGCGGGTGACTTTTCCTTTGTAGATGCTGCCGACGAGGGCGAATTCTTTTTCGCGCTCGATGTAGATTTCGACTAACTGACCTTCTTCGAGAATCGCGACCCGCCGTTCGTGGGAGGCCGCGGAGATAACCAATTCTTTCGACATGAAAACTCCTTATGCGTGACCCCGGCCTTGCCGGAGTTCACTGCAGGACGCATCGCCGCGAGCTTCTGCCCGTCGGAGGTCCGAGATATCGGCGCCGGCCCGGTTTGCACCGGGACACACGTTGGCCACACTGGTAGGGAAGTGGCTTGGTGTTCGAAGCCAGAGGGGATGGCCACGACCGGGTCGGGGCCACTTACTAGATGATTCCTCAGTCTATCGAGGCTGGTCCGTCGCCGGAAACGAGCCGGGCGAACGGCGGACGATGTTGTCCTCACTCTAAAAATCCTTCTTACGTACTTGTGATCCCGGCCGAACCGGGATCAACAAATCCAATTTCTTTTCCGGTGCGTTTCGCCGAAGCGGAAGCGTCACACGGCACTGGCGGTTCGTCAGTTGACGAAGCGGCGAAGCCGGACATTCATCACCAGGCCAATCGCCAGGAACACGAACAACGTGGCGGAACCGCCGTAGCTCATTAATGGCAACGGGATACCAGTAACCGGCATAGCGCCGATGACCATGGCCACGTTTACTAACACATGGAAACCCAGCGCCGCCGCCACACCCATGACCAGAAACATTCCCGCGCGGTCTTTCGCGCGTTGTGCATTCTGCACTAAGCGTAACAGAAGCGCCATATATAGTCCTAGGGCCAAAAGCACGCCCTTGAAGCCCTGTTCTTCAGCCCACGCCGACATGATGAAATCCGAATACCGGACGGGGATGTAGCCCAGTTGATTCTGACTGCCATTACCGAA
>Ga0210403_10001088_pt1 | contig 26344 bp, 17 predicted proteins | sample IncBWC19MmetaG_FD_150863 | JGI IMG/M metagenome (GOLD analysis project Ga0210403, IMG submission 150863) | Forest soil microbial communities from Barre Woods Harvard Forest LTER site, Petersham, Massachusetts, United States - Inc-BW-C-19-M | ecosystem: Environmental > Terrestrial > Soil >... | reverse complement strand
TCGCGTAGAGCCTCGGCAGGCTGATTCTTTTGGACCAGGAGAATGCCGAGATGGTTATGTGCTGTGAGCAGCGCAAGGGATACGGCGAGCAAGAGGGTGGCGTGCGGTTGCGGCCAGGGCTTCGCGGCGGCAGTGGGAGTAGCCGGAAAATCGAGCTGGGCGGCAGCCGAGAGCGCGGTCATTTTTTTACCAGTTCGTAATAGTCTTCGATCAGCCGGTGGCCTTCCTCGCGAAAAATGTCAAAACTGGCAAGATGGAGCTTTTGCAGCCGGAACATCAGTGAGGTGGCCAGAACACCGAATCCGTATTGCAGGCTGCGGCGAAAGTTGATGGAGGAAGCTTCGGCGAAATACCGGGTGGGGCAGGAAATCTCGCCGATGCGGAAGCCGAAATAAATGATTTGGGCGAGCATTTGGTTGTCAAAGAGGAAATCATCGCTGTTTTCTTCAAGCGGCAGGGATTCGAGGACTTGGCGGGAAAAGGCGCGATAGCCGGTGTGGTATTCGGAAAGCTTGTAGCCCAAAAGGAGATTTTGAAAGAGAGTCAGGAAGCGGTTGGCGATGTATTTGTAGCGCGGCATGCCGCCTTGCAGAGCGGAAACACCGAGGATGCGGGAGCCCAAGGCGGCGTCATATTCCGAGTAAGCGATCATGCCGACGAGGGAAACGAGCAAACGCGGGGAGTATTGGTAGTCGGGATGGACCATGACGACGATATCCGCGCCGCGACCGAGGGCCTCGCGGTAACAGGTCTTTTGGTTACGGCCGTAGCCGAGATTCTTTCGATGCACGAAGGTGACCAGGCCGAGTTGGCGGGAGAGTTCGGCGGTGCGGTCCTGACTGCCGTCATCAACCAGGATGACCTCATCGACAAATTCGGTGGGCAGATCGCCGTGGGTTCGTTCGAGGGTCTTGGCCGCATTATAGGCGGGCATGACCACTACGATTTTTTTGCCGTTCAACATACGGTGAAATTAAGGCCGAGAATCAGGCGCTGGATTGGGAACCATTGCCAATTAATTATCCCGTGCGAGATGGGCGGTGGCAAGAACGTGAGAGTGGTGAACAGAGCAAAGGGTCAATACCCCCACACCCAGAATCGCGACGGGAATCCCTGCGAAGCAAGGGTAAAGACATGGAACCCGCGATACTCTTTTTGCGCGACGAGGTTTGCCGGAGTTTGATCGGTCGATCACCGTCCGCAGAGACCCGTACGCTAAGATTTTAGTCGGAAGCCGCGGCTGTTGCGGTGTCGGGGAATTTTTTGTGTTCGCGTATGACCGCGATTAGGGCCTGGGCGGCGCGCGGGAGGCTACGGTCGCGGCGGTAGACCAGGCCGAGTTCGCGCCAGAGATCGACGCCTTCTACGTTGAGGAGTTTTACTTCGCCGGCTTTCACTTGATCCCGGGCGAAACTTTCGCTAATGAAGGAGACGCCGGCGTCGGCGGCAACGAAACGCTTGATCATGCCGATGCTGGGGAGTTCCATGACGACGCGGAGGCGGGCGCGATAGGGGCGGAAAAGCTTGTCGAGGACCTGGCGGGTGAAGCCGGTCCGGGGAAAAATCAGCGGCTGCGCGGCGACTTCCTCCAGGGTGATCTTGGAGCGGTGCGCGAGGGGGTTTCGCGAGCTTACCATAAAACGCAAGCGGTCTCGCGAGAGGTGGTGGACTTTGAGCGTAGGCGATTTGATGGGGAGCGTGACGATGCCGACGTCAACGGAGCCGTCTTCCACGCGCTGCAGAATTTTGTGGCTGAAATTTCGGTAGATGCTGATGTGGACTTGGGGATAGCGGCGCTGAAAATCCGCAAACATGTCGGGAAGAAGATAGAGGCAGGTGGCTTCGTTGGCGCCAAAGACTAGCGGGCCTTGGACTACGTCGCCGCGGTCGGCCACTACCTGGATGGATTCGTCGCGTAGGCGAAGAAGGCGCTCGGCGTATTCAAAGAGGACTTCGCCTGCGGGAGTCAGCTCAACGGATTTGGCGGAACGGTCAAGGAGACGGGCGCGATAGGCTTGTTCGAGCTGCCGGATCTGCGCACTTACGGCGGATTGCGAGCGAAAAACTTTTTGGCCGGCGCGCGAGAAACTTTTCAGCTTGGCAACGTAGACGAAAGTGGCAAGTTGGTCGAAGTCCATGGGCAAGTGGCTCGGCAATGATTATAGCGGAATGCCTCCGCTAAATGAGCGCAGAATCTTGCTCCTTTCATGCGGGCAGAGTCGCCCGCGAAAACGCCACACTTTGCGGCGGCGCGAAAACCCTTTCCGGGTGCTTCAAGCGGGCTAGCAGCGGCTCCCAGGTGGCTTCGAGAGTGCCCTGGAAATGAACGGGCTGGACCCGCAGGAACGGAAGCACGCCGCGACGCGAAAGCAGGCGCGAGGCACGCGGGCTGGCGGTGAGACGCAGGTGTTCTTCGAGGACGGCGCGCAGCCAGGCTTCTTCTTGGGCATCGATCTCGGAGAGGGCCACGAAATCGCGGTGAATGACTTCGTCGGCTTCCCCGCGCAGAACGTAGGAGAGGCCGCCGGTCATGCCGGAGCCGAAATTCAGGCCTAGCGGGCCGAGGACTAAGACCACGCCGCCGGTCATGTATTCGCAGCCGTGCTGGCCGACGCCTTCGACGACCGCCAGCGCGCCGCTGTTGCGGACGGCAAAGCGCTCACCGGCGCGGCCGGCTACGAAGAGCTGGCCTGACGTGGCGCCATAGAGAACGGTGTTGCCGGCGAGAACGTCGCCTCGGCGAGAGGCGGCGGAGCTGGCGGCTATGGCGATGGTTCCTCCGGAGAGTCCTTTGCCGACATAGTCGTTGGCTTCGCCGGAAAGCACCAGAGTGATTCCATCGGCTAGGAATGCGCCGAAGCTTTGTCCTGCGCAGCCGTGGAATTCCTTCGTTATTTCCTGGGCTAGCGGGCTGTGTTGGCTGCCCGGACGGCGGCGGCGCATCAGTTCTCCGCTCATGCCGGCGCCCACGCTGCGGTCGGAATTCTGGATGGCCTCGGGTTCTGTTTGGAGCTCGAAGCCGGCACTGAAGTGCAGGGCGTCCTCGCGTGCGGCGGCGTGCAGCACGGGAGATTGATGAGGAGCGACGCGGCCGGACTCGGACATAGGAACGATCAGCAGGGGGTCCATGCCGGAACGCGCGCAGAGGCGGTCGTACCAACCGGTGAGCTCGCTGAGAGAGCGGGCGCCGAGTTGGGCGAGACGATTGCGGACTTCTTCGGCGAGAGAGCGGAAATAGGCAGCGACCATTTCCGGCTTTCCCGTAAAGCGGGTGCGAAGCTTTTCGTCTTGCGTGGCGATGCCCACGGGGCAGGTGTTGAGATGGCATTGCCGGGCCATGACGCAGCCGATGGCCAGGAGCGAGGCGGTGCCGAAACCGAACTCGTCGGCGCCAAACAGTGCGGCGACGATGATGTCGCGCGAAAATTTCAGCCCGCCGTCTACGCGCAGAGACACGCGCGAGCGGAGTCCGGCGCGGACGAGCGTGTCGTGCGTTTCGCGGAGACCGATTTCCCAGGGTAAGCCGGTGTTTTTGATGGAAGTGAGCGGCGAGGAGCCGGTGCCACCGTTGTGGCCGCTGATGGTGATGACGTCGGCGCCTGCTTTGGCGACTCCTGCGGCAATGATTCCTACGCCCGCGCCGGAAACCAGTTTGACGCCAATGCGCGCGCTGGGATTGACGGCTCGCAAGTCGTGGATGAGCTGGGCGAGGTCTTCAATGCTGTAAATGTCGTGGTGCGGCGGAGGCGAAATGAGGGGCGTGCCGGGAGTTGCGTGTCGAATGCGCGCGATGTATTCAGTGACTTTGCGCGCGGGGAGCTGGCCGCCTTCGCCAGGCTTGGAGCCTTGCGCCATTTTGATTTCAAGTTCCTCGGCGTGGACCAGATAGTCGGCAGTGACGCCGAAGCGGCCGGAGGCCACTTGTTTGATTTTATTTGCTGCGGCGGGCTCGAAGCGATAGGTGTTGGGATCCTCGCCGCCTTCGCCGGTATTGCTGCGGCCGCCGATCATGTTCATGGCCAGCGCCAACGTGCGGTGGGCTTCCGGGCTCAGCGAGCCGAGGGACATTGCTTGCGTGCTGCAGCGGCGGAGAATCGTGTCGGTGGATTCCACCTCCTCGATGGGAACAGGGGTGCCGGGAACGGTCTCTAGCAAATCGCGAAGAAACACGGTGCCCTGGTGCTCGGCTAGTTCTTCGAAGGCCGCGAATTTTCCGGCTTCGGGGGCGCGGATGTGGGCGTGCATGCGGCGAACGACTTCCGGAGACGTCGCGTGAAGTTCGGCGCCTTTGCGGAAACGGTAGAGTCCAGCGTCGGCAAGTTCAGCGGATTCGCACGAAAATGCCGCGGCATGCATGCGCACATAATCCGCGAAGAGATCGTCGAGAGTTTTTGAGCCGGGGTAATCGGCGGCGTCCTCGAAGAAGTCGGCGCACAGGTCTTCGGAGAGGCCGACGATTTCGAAGAGCTGGCTGTTGCGATAACTCGCCAGGGTGGAGACACCCATGCGGGCGAGAACTTTTCGCAGGCCCGCGGTGATGGCGGTGCGCATGCGGTCGGCGCCCCCGGGCTCAAGCGATTCCGCAAATTCGTCGGCGAGATAGGGGACTACAGCGCTGGCACCGGCGGCGACTAGGAGCGCTACGTGATGCGTGTCGAAGACTTGCGCGGATTCGACGACTAGCGGCAAGTCCCAAAGACCCTCGCGAACCATCGCTTTCCAGACGGCGGCGGTGGCCAGTAGCGCGGGAAGAGCGGCGTTTTCCGCGTTGATGCCGCGATCGGAAAGGAGGAGGAGTCCCGGGCGTCCGCTGCTACTCAGAGGGGTAGAGGATAGCTGAGCAACACTGCAGCGCGCGCCCGGGACTCCCAGGGCGGAAGAGAAAGTCATGTCGATGCGATGAACGGGGCCGAAGAATTCGGAGAGTTCGGCGAGCTGTCCGGCGTCAAGCAGAGGGCCGGAGAGCGTCACGCCGTCCTTGAGATGCACGTCTAACGACATCACGTGAGTTTCGCGGAGCGGATCGATCGGGGGATTCGTGACTTGCGCGAAACGCTGCTTGAAGTAGTCCCAAAGTGTTCGAGGGAGAGTTGAGAGAAAAGCGGGTGGGGCGTCGTCTCCCATGCTCCAGTCGGCTTCTTTGCCGTGGGTCAACGCGGAGAAGAGAGTTTTGAATTGATCTTCGGTCCAGCCAGCGGCAGCGGCGATGCGCTTGGGCTCGCTCGTGCTTGGAGAGTGTGTCGCTGCGGAGAACGCCAGGCGCCGCGGCGGGGGCATGGCGTTGCGCGCTTGATGCATGGCCAGGCGCTTCAAGATTTCGCGCCAGCGGAGGAAAAGGCCGGTGGCCGGATTGGCGAGAATCATTTCGCCGGGTCCCAGTCGCTGGCGTTCCGCGATGCGGGATTCCTCGAGGTCGATCAGGCCCGTTTCGGAGCCGGCGATCAGAAGACCGTCGTGCGTGAGCGTGTAACGGAGCGGGCGGAGGCCGTTGCGGTCGAGCTTTGCGCCGACGAATTGGCCGTCGGAGAAAATTAGCGCGGCGGGACCGTCCCACGGCTCGCTTTGCTGCGAGAGCGAGGTTAAAGCGGCGCGGATGTCCCGGGAGAGGAGCGGGTCGTTTTCAAACGCTGGAGGAACCATGGTAAGCATGGCTTCATCGGTACCGAAACCCTCAAGGAGTTTCAGCTCGAAGGCGTTATCGAAGCTGGCGGAATCGCTGACTTTTTCTTCAAGCGGCGCGAACCAGGAGCCCACGGTCAAGCGGGCGCGAAGTTCGCGCTGCTTGGCGCGCAGCCAGCGGCGGTTGGAGACAATGGTGTTGATCTCCCCGTTGTGGGCCACGTGGCGGAACGGTTGAGCGAGATGCCAGGAGGGTTGCGTGTTTGTGGAATAGCGCTGGTGGAAGATGGCGAAGGTTGTGGCAAAGGTAGCGTCGCGCAGATCTTCGTAAAATTGCGGGAATTGCCAGGGCGTGAGGAGGCCCTTATAAACCACCGTTTGCGAGGAAAGCGAACAGAGATAACAGCGATCCGGTAGAAGCGATTCGGCGCGCTTGCGGAGGATAGCCAGCTTCCACTCGAAGCGGGCTACGCCACGCGAGGCATGAAACGGCGCAACGAAAAACTGCCAGATCTCGGGCATCGTTTCCAGAGCACGGCTGCCGAGAGCGTTCGTATTGGTGGGGACGCGGCGCCAGCCGAGGATGCGAAGGCGTTCGGTGTCAGCGGCGGCTTCCACCGCGGCTTTGGCGTCCGCCGCTGAAGCAGCTGGAAAAAACGCGAAGCCTAAGCCGAATACTTCTGGGAGATCAATTCCCTGCTCTCCTGCGCGGGCCCGGAAAAAGGCTTCAGGGAGGGAAGTCAGCAACCCGGCGCCGTCGCCGCTGGCGCCGTCGGCATCGACGCCACCGCGGTGGGTCAGGCGTTCGAGAGCGGTAAGGGCAATGTCGACGATTTCATGGCTGGCGGGCCCTCCGAGGCGCGCCACAAAGCCCGTGCCACAGGCATCGTGGTCGGGGTGGCCCCAGTTTGGGTGCCGAACGCTGTGGGCTGGCACGCACCGTCGGTACATACCTGTTTATTAAGCTGCTGACGTGCGGATGTACAACGCAGAATTTGCATCTATCAAATCGGTTTTATGGGGGAGGAGATTCTAACATGTGGATTATTAAAACTTTGTAACTTCCGAACAGTGAAAGCCGCGAACCTTCATCGCCGGGACGACCATTTCGAAGGCTTCTTCGCCGGTGGCGCGGACGGCGGGGCCGAGTTGCTCGACGTTGCGAAGCAGCTCGAGAATGGACTGATTGAAGCGGAAATTGCGGACGGCGCTGGTGACTTTGCCGTTTTCTACCAGGAAAAGGCCGTCGCGAGTCATCCCGGTCATGACTTTTTCGTAGGGATCGACTTCGCGGATGTACCACAGGCGGGTTACAAGCAAGCCGCGGTCCGTGGAGGCGACCATTTTTTCCAGGGAGGAATCGCCGCCCGCGAAAACAAGGTTCATGGGGGCTTCGCCATACTCGTTGGGGAGAGCGAAACCGTGGCCGGTGGGTTTTTTGCCGGCGGACTTGGCGGTGCTGCGGGCGAAGACGAGATTTTTTGGCACGCCTCGATCGACCAGCAGAACCTGCTGGCGCGGCATGCCTTCGCCGTCAAAAGGGGCGCCGAGTTGCAGCGGGTGGTAGGCGTCATCCGTGATGGAGATGTTTTTGCCGAACAGAGGCTTGCCCATGCGGTCGTTGAGGCAGGAACGTTTGTCTTCTAGAGCGGTGGCGGAAAAGTCGTAAAAGAGGAAACCGACGAGATCGAGCACGGCGGCTGGCTCGAGAATCGCGGTGTAGCGGCCGGGCGAAAGCTCGCGGGCGTCAACCGCCAGGTGCGCTTTTTCGCTGGCGCGCTGGGCGAGTTTTTGCGGATCAAAATCCCGGACGCTGGCGGCGTTCGCTTTGGCCCAGCTTGCGGCGGGATTTTCCTGCATGGTGATGGAAAATTCGGCGTGGGTCTCGCGGTAGGCGGCGAAAAGTCCGCGCGAATTGCCCATGGCGGATTGTTGCAGGCCGCTGGCGAAAATGCCGGCGGCAACCTGGCCGTTCTGGATGGCTAGATCACAGGCGAGGCGGACGGCGCGGGCGCGCGCTTCGGGTGTTAGCGCGGCGGTCTGTTTCACGAAGCGACTCACTTTCTGGTAGCGCTGTTTGCCGGGGAGGGGAAGCAGATGGGGATCCTTGGGTTGGCTGTGCGCCAGGGAGAGAGAGGCTTCGATTGCGGCGCGGAGGGAATCCTCGTCGACACGATTCGTCGTGGCGCGCGCGGTGCGGCTGTCGACAACGGTGCGAATCGAAACGTTCAGGCCATGCTCGGCAACGTTTTGGTGGATGGCGTTGTTGGCGAAGCGCGTGAGGGAGTCGGCGGTCTCGTCGACGTGGACTTCGGTTTCATCGGCGCCGGTGGATTTGGCGAGGCGAAGAACTGCATCGATGATGCGGCGCAATTCGTGTTCGGGGAACAATTCGACGGAGGACACCGCGCTCTTTCCTGCCGAGGACTTGGCGAACTTGCGGGTGGCGCTCATTGATTTGAAAAGGCTGAGCCGATCTTGACGTTGCGGAATCGCGCGGGGGCCGCGCCGTGTCCGGTGCCCATGGTTTGCATGGGCTGCCCCTTGCCACAGTTCGGCGTGCCCCAGAGCGTCCAGTGATTCCGCGAGCAAATCGCATCGCAGGAATTCCAGAACTCGGTGGTGATTCCGCTGTAGCTGGGATTTTTCAGCATGCGCGCCTTTTTGCCGCCCTTGATCTCCCAGCCGAGTTCGGTCGAAAACTGAAACTGGTAGCGGCGGTCATCGATGGACCACGAGCGGTTTGTTTCCATCAGAATTCCGTCGTCTGTGTCGGCGATTAGATCCTCAAAGCCCCACTTGCCTGGGTTAAGGCTGATATTGGTCATGCGAATGATCGGCAGGCGGTTCCAGCTTTCGGTGCGCATGGTCCCGGAAGAGCGCGGGAGGCCGATAAGGTGCGCCGTTTCGCGACTCGAGAGATAGCCGCGGAACTGGCCGTCCTTGATGATGTCCGTCGACTGTGCGGGGACTCCCTCATCGTCGTAGGCGAACGTTCCGAGGCCCGGGCCGTGCTCAAGGCGCGCGTCGGCGACGACGTTCACGATGTCCGAACCGTAGCGCAACTTGTTCAGCTGATCGAGCGTGAGAAAGCTTGTGCCGGCGAAATTGGCTTCCTGTCCGAGCACGCGATCGAGTTCGATGGGATGCCCGACGGATTCATGAATCTGCAGGCCGAGTTGGCTGCCACCGAGAATAAGCGTTCCAGTTTTCTCCGGACATTGCGCCGCGGAACGCAAAGCGGAGGCTTCTTCGCCCACGCGCGAAGCGTGCTTCAGGAGTTCGAGAGACTCGACCAGCTCATAGCCCTCTAGTGCGTGCTGGCCGCCGAAACTGTTGGGATAGGATCGTTTCTGAATTTCTTCGCCTTGAAAGGAAGTGGCGGCAATGCCGCAACCAGTGATGAGCTTCCGCTGATGAATGCGCGAGCCGATGCTGGACGCAAACCAGGAATCAATTTTGCGAAATTGCATGCCGGTTTCGGTGAGAGTGACCCCTTTGACGCGGCGCATTTCGGCGTCTGCGGCGAGCAGAAGAGCGAGCTGGTTTTCCAGCGGGAGTTCGAACGGATCTTTGCGAAACGGACTCTGCCAGCTGTCGATGTAGGCATCTTCCGGGACCATGACCACGTCTCCGCGCTTGGCTAACGCGGAGGCTTTGGCGATGGAGACGGCTTGTGCGGCGCAGGCGGATACGCTTTCGCGGGTGAGCCGGTCAGTGGACGCGAAGCCCCAGGCACCACTCGCCAGGACGCGAACGCCGATGCCGATTGATTCGGATTGTGCGAGCGTTCCTACTTGGCCGTTTTTGGTGGTTAGGTCGCGCTGGCGCAAATGCATCATGCGGACGTCTGCGTACGTCGCGCCTCGGAGGCGGGCGGTGTCGAGCGCGTTAGTCGAGAGATCCCACATGAAAGCTGAAACCGAAATAAGTTTACAGGAAAAGGGGGCGCAGCCTATTGCGCCCCGAACCAAGGACAGCAGGACAGCCAAGACTGCCAGTCCCAGCGAACCGCGGTGAAAGACACGAGGACCGGCGAGAGTGTCTGCCCTTCCTAGGTGCCTTCTTGCCAGGAAGCGAGATAGTGCTCTTGCTCGGCAGTGAGCTTGTCCAGCTTGTGGCCCATGCTATCGAGCTTGAGGCGGGCGATTTCTTTGTCGAGATTCTCGGGAACAACGTAAACCTGCGGTTTCAGTTGCTTGTAGTTTTGGCGCAGGTATTCGGCGGAGAGGGCTTGATTGGCGAAGCTCATGTCCATGACCGAGGCCGGGTGTCCTTCCGCGGTCGCTAGATTGACTAGGCGGCCTTCGCCCAGGAGATAAACTTTGCGGCCGTCTTTCAGCAAATATTCGTCGACAAGCGGGCGCACTTCGCGCTTGCCGGACGACAGGCGGTCCAGCGACGGAATGTCGATCTCTACGTTGAAGTGGCCGGAGTTGCAAACCACCGCACCGCTCTTCATGGCTTCGAAATGTTCGGCGCGAATGACGTTCTTGTTGCCGGTGACGGTAATGAAAACGTCGCCCTGCTTGGCCGCCTCTGCCATGGGCATTACGCGGAATCCGTCCATTACCGCTTCGATGCCCTTGGTCGGGTCGATCTCGGTGATGATTACGTCGGCGCCGTGGCCCTTGGCGCGCATCGCGACGCCGCGTCCGCACCAGCCGTATCCGGCGATGACCACTTTAAGCCCGGCAATCAGGAGATTGGTAGCGCGAATCACGCCGTCCAGCGTGGACTGTCCGGTGCCGTAGCGATTGTCGAAGAAATGCTTGGTTTGCGCGTCGTTGACGGCGATGATGGGGTACTTCAGCGTGCCGTCCTTGGCCATCGCGCGCAGGCGGATGACGCCCGTGGTGGTCTCCTCGGTGCCGGCGATGACGTTGGCCACCAGGTCGGTGCGCTTGGTGAGCAGCATGGTCACCAAATCCGCCCCGTCGTCCATCGTGAATTGCGGCTTATGTTCGAGCGCTGCGCGCAAGTGCGAGTAGTATGTTTCATTGTCCTCGCCCTTGATCGCGTAGGTCGGGATGTTGTAGTCACGATTCAAGGAAGCGGCGACTTCGTCCTGCGTCGACAGCGGATTCGATGCGCAGAGAACCGCATCGGCGCCGCCATCGCGTAAAGCGATCATCAAGTTTGCCGTTTCGCTGGTCACATGCAGGCAAGCGGAAACGCGTAATCCCTTGAGCGGCTGGTCCTTTACAAAGCGCTTACGGATAATTTCGAGTACGGGCATCTGCTGATGCGCCCACTCGATCTTGCGCTTGCCGGCGTCAGCCAGCCCGATATCCTTGACATCACCTTTTTTTAGTTCTGCTGTAGCCACACTCGTTCTCCTTAGACTCTATTTTGCGCGGCGAATTGACTCCGCAGGAAAAAAACGAGACTCCGGCGCAGGCGCCAGCTTCTCTAGATTATGCCCTAGCGGTGTGCGGCTGCTTCCACGGCAGCCGCTGTTCCGAGGCCCGCCGCTTTGCGAAGAGCATCCGCACGGTCGGTGCGCTCCCAGGTGAAGCTCGGTCCGCTGCGTCCGAAGTGTCCATAAGCGGCGGTGTCCTTGTAGATCGGGCGGCGAAGATCGAGTGCTTCGATGATGCCCTTGGGCGTCAACGGGAAGTATTCGCGGATGAGCGCCGTGATTTTCTCGTCGGAAACAGCCGCTGTGCCGAATGTTTCGGCCATGACGGAGACGGGCTCGGCAACTCCGATCGCATAGGCGAGCTGAACTTCGACCTTGCGCGCCAGCCCCGCCCGAACGACGTTCTTGGCGATGTTGCGCGCCATGTAGCAGGCGGAACGGTCCACCTTCGAGGGATCCTTGCCGGAGAAAGCGCCGCCGCCGTGACGGCTGTAGCCGCCGTACGTATCCACGATAATTTTGCGGCCGGTCAAACCGGCATCGCCCATCGGCCCGCCGATGACAAAGCGGCCGGTAGGATTGATGTGATATTTGGTTTTGTTGTCGAGCATCGCCGCCGGAATGATCGGACGGATGACATGCTCGGTGATGGCGTCGCGGAGATCGGCGTTGGAAACCTTTTCGCTGTGTTGCGAGGAGATAACCACGGTATCGACGCGAACAGGGCGGCTGTCGCGATACTCGATGGTCACTTGGGACTTGCCGTCAGGCCGGAGAAAATCAACTTTGCTGGATTTGCGAACATCGGTGAGGCGCTGCGTGAGGCGGTGGGCGAGTTGGATGGGCATGGGCATCAGTTCTTCGGTTTCATCGCAGGCGAAACCGAACATCAGGCCCTGATCCCCGGCGCCGCCGGTATCGACGCCCATGGCGATGTCCGGCGATTGGCGCTTAACGGTGCACATGACGGCGCATGTTTCGGCATCGTAGCCGTATTTCGCGCGGTCGTAGCCGACGCCGCGGATGGTGTCGCGGACCAGCTTGTCGTATTCGATGTGCGCGGAGGTGGTGATTTCGCCGGCGATAACCGCGAGGCCCGTGGTGACCAGGGTTTCGCAGGCAACGCGCCCCTTGGAGTCCTGCCTGAGGACTTCGTCGAGAACCGCATCGGAAATCTGGTCGGCAATCTTGTCGGGGTGGCCTTCAGTCACGGACTCCGAGGTGAAAAGAAAGTTGCGTAAGGCTTCGCTCAAAAGACATTCTCCTTCGTGAACCGCGGCGGCCCAGCGGCCCGGTAGGCTATGCGCCTGTGCGTTGGATTAACCATTCAAAAGTACCATCGCCGGGCCTGAAGAATCAACACATTGAGCTTAAATGACTTATAGGCGCAGCGAACGGTCGAAATCGCAGCGTGAACGGCGTTTGCGTGCAGCGAATGGAGCCGGGATTAGGCGGCATCCTCATCGTCATCGAGCTGAACTTCCAGCTTGCCTTTGGTTTTCTTGGCCATCAGATAGGAGCGGATGAAAGGGTCGATGTCGCCGTCCATGACACGGTCTACGTCGCCGGCGCTGAACTTGGTGCGGTGGTCCTTGATCATGCGGTAGGGCTGCATAACGTAGGAGCGGATCTGGCTGCCAAAAGAGATGTCGAGCTTGCTCTCGTCGAGCTTGTCGGTATGCGCTTGGCGCTTTTGAATTTCGAGGTCGTAGAGGCGCGAGCGTAACATCTTCATGGCGATTTCGCGGTTTTTATGTTGGCTGCGTTCCGCCTGGCATCCCACCACAATATTGGTTGGCAGGTGCGTGATGCGAACCGCGGTTTCCACCTTGTTGACGTTTTGGCCGCCCTTGCCGCCGGATCGGAAGGTATCGACGCGCAGGTCTTCGGGGCGAATGTTGATTTCGATGCGGTCGTCGATTTCGGGAATCACGAAAACGGACGCGAACGAGGTGTGGCGGCGGGCCGCCTGATCGAACGGGGAGATGCGCACGAGGCGGTGTACGCCGGTTTCTCCCGCAAGCAGGCCGTAGGCGTTTTCTCCGGCGAACTGGATGGTGGCGGACTTGATGCCCGCTTCTTCGCCGGGAGTTTCGTCAAGGACGGTGGCGTTAATGCCTTTGCGCTCGGCCCATCTCAGATACATGCGCTCGAGCATGGAAGCCCAATCCTGCGACTCGGTGCCGCCGGCTCCGGGCTTAATGGTCATGATGGCGTTGAGGTGATCGGTTTCGCCGGCGAGAAGCGTCCTGGTTTCGAGCTCGCCGACATAGCTCTCCGCGGCAGTTAGCTCGCGGTCGAGATCTTTCAAGAGTTCGTTGCGCTGCTCGGCGTTGCTTTCTTCTTTTGCCAAGCTGATGTACGTCTCGATGTCGCCGGAGATGGAAGTCAGCTTGTCGTCGGCGGCAATTTGTTCTTCCGCGCGTTTGCGGTCGCGAAGAACGGCTTGCGCTTCTTCCTGATTGTTCCAGAAGTCGGGTTGGGCGACGCGCGCTTCGAGTGACTTTAGGCGATCGCGGTATTGCGGGGCGTCAAAGATAGCTCCGAACGAGCGCGGCGCGTGGTTTGAGGCCTTCGTAACGGTGTTGCAGGTCTTCGAGAATCATGTGGTATTCCGGGAGCGTCCCGTAGTCGGGTGGGAACGCCAGACTGCCTTTCTGAAAGTTAGCGCTAACAGAATAACGGAAACGAGCACACAGAGCCAGGCGAACCAATCGCCGAATCGCGTGTAGAGCGTTCGGTCACTGCGGAAGTCGTAGGGCAAATCGGCGGCGGCGCGCACGTCTTGCGGCAGAGGACGGAAGATGCGGCCGTAAGGATCAATTGAAACGGTGACGCCGTTGTTTGTTGTGCGAACGATCCAGCGGCGGTTTTCAACCGCCCGTACACGCGCCATGCGCAGGTGCTGCTCGGCGGCGGCGGAGTGGCCAAACCATCCGTCATTCGAAATATTTACGAAGAGTTGCGCGCCGTTGGCGGCAAAGCGGCGAATCTCGCCGGGATAAATGGCTTCATAGCAAATGAACACGGCAAACGAATAGCCGTTCGTGAACTGCCCAACAGAGTATGCCGTACCTTTACGGAATCCGCCGACTTCGCTTGAAACATTGGACACCACGCGGTGAATGAGCGGGAACGGCTCGTACTCGCCGAATGGCACGAGATGCACCTTGTCGTAGGAAAATTCACGATGCCCTTGGGCATCAAACATAAGCGCGCTGTTGTAAGGCGCCATAATCGTGTGGGAAGTTCCGCCAGCGGAAACGCTCTCCTGCTTCCACTCCACGACGCCTACGATGAACGGGTGCTGGAACCGCGTCGCCAGCGTGGAGGCGAGATGAGCGAATTGCCCGTCCTGAAATGAAAAGGGAGCTGGAGCTTCCGGCCACACCAGTAGATCCGGATGGTTGCCGGAAGGCGCGAGGCTGAAGCGCTGTAGTTCGTCGAGATCCGAAGCGTGCTGCGTGAACCAGTCGTTCGGATAGTCCTGGGCCTCGGGAAAATTGAGCTGTACGGCGCGCGCGGCGTGGTTGGCTACAGCTTTTGGCACCAAGTGCGGACCCACGGTCATGGTCGCAAGCACCAGAACCGTGGCGCCGGCCAGAATTGCCAGCCGCTGTCTGGGCGAATGCTTCGTCTCTGCGTCGCTCCACGCGAGGAGCGCATTGAATGCAGCGACGACGAAGGACAAACCGTAGATTCCGGTGAACGTCGTGAGCTGCACGAGGGCCACATTTGCGGCGGCCGGATAGCCCAGCAAATTCCACGGAAAGCTGATTTCCGGCAGGCGGTTGCGAATCATTTCGAACGTAACCCACAGGAACGGCGTGCCGATCGAAGCCCGGGCGATGCTCTCGAGCGAAAGGCGATGGATAACCCAGGTCACCGCTCCGTTTACCGCGCCCCAAACTGAGGCGATCAGCAGTAAAACGGCCCATCCACCGGCGCGCGACAGCCCGCCGTGCACGGCGAGAACTTCTGCGATCCACGGGACGGAGGTCAGCACAAAACAGATGCCGTGCAGGAATCCGCAGCCGTAGGCCACGCGCGGGCTCGCACCGAAAAGGGCGATCAACAAAATTCCAACGCACACCCACGAATAAATGCTGAGGTAAAAACCGCTGTAGGAAAACGAGAGGGCAGCGCCGGAAACCGCGGCGATGAAAAGCCTCATCCATGCGGGAGTTTCGCTTCCGGGATGCGGACGGAAATAGCCGAGCCAAGGACGCCCAGGCATTAGTGCTTCACGATGGCCTTGAAACCGGCCACCTCGAGGCCTTTCCTGGCGTTGTCGACGGCTTTCTGGTCGGCATAGGGCCCGACCAACACGTGGTAATACCTGTCACCCTGGGGAGATTGTACAAACGTTGGAAGTCCCTTCTTGCGAAGAGTATTCGCAAGCGCCATGGCATCGGATTCTTTGGTGAGCGCGGCAACCTGCAGGCTGGTGCCTCCGCCGGCGTTCAGTGGTGTGGCAACGCTCGTTTTCGAGGCGGCATTGACTTGTTTGGTGGAGCTGCCGCTTTTTCCTACCGCAGGGACTTGCGACGGATTGACGGCCGGCTTCAGCTGATCGTCGGTCTTGTTCGAATCGCCGGCGTGGTAAAACTCCCAGTCGGAATTTGCGGGGGCCACCGCGTCGGCCCCGGGTGCGGGTGCCGATTTTCTGTTCAAAGGCTTCGGCGCGACCTGTGGCTTTGGCAGAACTGTTGAGTCCGGCAAGCCGCGCAGGTTCGTCGACGCGCGCACTTGGCCGTCATATTGGTTACGTCCCATGACGTAACCGAGCGTGAAGAACACGCCCGAAAACAACAGCATCAGCATGAACAAGCCGATGACGTGCCGTCCTTCGAGCACGCGCTCTCCGGCGCTCCCTCGTTTTCCCCCAGAAGCCATTGTTACTTTTTCTGTCCCCCTAAGGCTTGTACCCAACTATTAATGATATCGATGGGCAAGGGGAAAACAATCGTTGTGTTCTTTTCGACACCTATCTCCGTCAAAGTTTGCAGGTAGCGCAGCTGGATTGCCGACGACTGGGTCTCCAGGACTTTCGCAGCATCGGCAAGTTTCTGCGACGCTTCGAATTCGCCCTGGGCGTGAATCACCTTGGCGCGCCGCTCGCGTTCCGCTTCCGCTTGCTTGGCGATAGCGCGCTGCATCTGTTCCGGAATGTCGACTTGCTTTACTTCCACCTTGGACACCTTTATGCCCCAGGGCTCGGTATCCTGATCGAGGATAATCTGCAGTTTGGCATTCACCTTGTCGCGCTGCGAGAGGATTTCATCGAGCTCAAACTGGCCTACGATGCTCCGCAGCGTGGTCTGCGCTAGCTGCGAGGTCGCGTATTGGTAGTTTTGCACCTGCGACATCGCGAGATTGGCGTCCACTACACGAAAGTAACAAACGGCGTTCACCTTCACGGAAACGTTATCGCGCGTGATGATGTCTTGCGGTGGAACATCCAGGGTCTCCAGGCGCAGATTGATGCGATACAAAGTCTCGACCGGCCAAAAAACTAGCCGTACGCCCGCGCCTTTAGCCACCGGCAACAATCTCCCCAGCCGCAGCACTACGCCGCGTTCCCATTCCTTGATGATGTAGAGTGAATTCCAAATCCAAATCAGAATTATCCCCACAAAAACGGCGAACCCAAGAAGACCGATGTCCGGCATGTTTACCCTCCAAGTTGTGCGTGCATTCTACTTGTTTTCGGTGACCGCCGCTTCCCATGGCTCGACGTGCAGCTTCAGACCCTCGACACTTCGAACCCGCACGGGCTTCCCTTCCAATACCGCTCGCGGCGAGATGGCTTGCCAAAGCTCGCCATGAACGCGAATCATCCCATTCATGTCGGCACGCAAATCGGAGATCGCAATTCCCTCCTCGCCAATCAACTCTTCCCTGCCGGTCGTCGATTTCCAAGAGCGCGAGCGCAGCACGAGCCGCATCAGAAATACTGTGATCAGCGCAAACGGCAGCGTGGCGGCCAGCGCAACTCCCAGACTCACCCCCCCGGAGGTAAGCGGCGAGCGAATCAGGAACATCGCGCCCAGCATCATCGACACGATGCCGCCAACGGCGAGGACCCCGTGGCTGGTGAACTTCGCCTCCAAAATAAATAGCGCAAGAGCCAGCAGCAGCAGCAGCACACCGGCAAAGTTCACCGGCAAAAGGTGCATAGCATAGAGCGCCAGCACCGCGCTGATGCCTCCAATTACGCCGGGCGCGACCATCCCCGGATGAGTGAATTCGGTGTATAACCCGAGCACGGCAACCATCAGAAGAACAAAGAAAACGTCCGGCTCAACGATGCGGGCGAGAAAACTCTGCCGCGCCGAAAGTTCGAACGGGGTAATCGCGGCATTTTTCAGCGAGAGCACTGCCTTGGTTCCGTCGAAACGCGTGATCGTGCGGCCATCGAGCTGATGCAAAAGGTCTTCAGGCGAGGAGGCGATCAAATCGATCAGTTTGCCGTCCAGCGCTTCTTTTTCCGTAAAGGCCTTTGCGTCCGTCACGGCGGTTTCCGCCAGCGTCGGATTGCGCCCCCGCTTCTCCGAATAGCTCCGCAGAAAAGCCATGGCATCATTCAGAATTTTCCTGCGCATGGTCTCGTCAATTTGCAATTGGAATCCGCCGATGGCAATCACCGGAGACGCAGCACCGATGTGCGTCGCCGGAGCCATGGCCGCGATGTCCGCGGATAGAAGAATGAAGAAACCCGCCGAAGCGCCGCGCGCGCCGGTGGGCGAGACGTAAACCACCACGGGCACGGTTGACGTTAAAATATGCTGGATCATGTCCTTCATCGACTCGCCCAATCCTCCGGGCGTATCCATGGTGATCAGAATGAGCGCCGCATGCCGGTTCGCCGCGTCGGCAATCCCCTCGTCGATGTACGTGGCCAGCACCGGCTCGACTTCGCGGTCGAGATTGAGCCGAAGCACAACCGGATTGCTCGAATGTTCATCGGCCGTGGCGGATGGCAGCGCCAGAAACGCCGCAGTTACACAGATAGCACAGAGAAACGTCAGCGCCGACGCACCGGGAACTCTGGAGCTGCAAAATCCTTGGACTAGACGATAAGCGCTCATTGTGCGCCTCCCGAAGGCTTCACTTTTTGCAGATGTTCCAGCAATTCTTTGGCATCGGAATACTTGGGCGCAAGCTTCAGCGCGCGTTGCACTTCGGTGCGCGCCAGATCCAGTTTCTTCTGCTCCAGATAAACGCGTGCAAGCGTTGTACGCACTACCGCGGAGTCCCGAATCCCGAGCGAAGCCTCGAGTTCTCTGGCGGAATCATCCAGCTTGCCCCGGCGCCTGCAGACCTCAGCAAGTCCATTGTGCGCGGACGCACTCCCGGTATCAGCCGCCAACGCCGCGCGAAACTCACTCTCGGCAGCATCCACGCGCCCGGCAGACAGTTCTTGCCGGCCTCGCCGTATATGCGCCGCGGGAGTGCCCGCGGCTTCGCTCGCCTCCGCCGCATTCGCAGAATCGCCCGCCGACACAATCTCCAGCCGCAGCGCGGTGGTATCCATCTCCGTGCGCACGCGCTCCAGACGCGTCAGTGTATCTTTCTTGGCATCCCATCTGACTTCGGGAAGCGCATCGGGACCGAACGTCTCGGCCGCGGTATCACGCTCCTGATCGGCTTCCGCCTTCTTGCCCCCCTTCTCGAGCGCAAGAATCATCAGCGCGCGGTTTTCCGCCTTGTCCGGCTCGCGCCCCGAGGCTTCTCGAAAATAGTCCGCGGCGCCGGCGAAGTCGCCGGCTCCTAGCGCCAACAATCCCAGATTGAACGGGTAACCGTCTTCGTCGGGATCAAGCTCCACGGCCCGGCGCAAATCAGCGACGGCCGCCGGCGTTTTGCCCTGCCGCGCGCGCGCCAGGGCGAGATTGTTCAGAATCTCCGGCAGGTCGGCGCCGGAAACCAGGTTGTGCCGCAAAGCTTCCTGCAGCGACGCGAAAACCTCTTCGGCTTTCTCCGGCTGATTCATCAGCAACCGGCAAACACCCGTGGCGAAGACGGATTCGACGTAGCGGTCATGCGTCTTCGGAACCTTCGCAAACCAAATCAGCGCCGATTCGCAATCCCGGCGCGAATAGTAAGCGTCGCCGATGGCAAAGTCCGGATCAGGCCACTCGGGCTCGAGACGCGCCGCTTCCCGAAGCTCGCGCAACCGCGGATCGTCGTCGCTAGCGAGCAGTCCACGGACGTAGTGTTCGAACGCATCGAGCCGCAGCGGCCTCTGCGCCTTCGAGAAATCTTCGAGACTCCGGGTGTAGGTGTGATCATTTGCGGTAAGAAGTCGCCAAAGCAGCCGCACATGCAGGTCCATGAGCGAATCGAGCGAGCCCGTCTCTCGAATCGCAGGAAGCAGCTTGGTCGGGCTCAAGCGCAGAATTTGAGACTCGACGATTAGCGATTGCCGGTCTGACGTAAATCTGCCCAAAATCACAAAATCCGCGTCCATGTTCTGCGCGATGCGCAACATCGAAGCCCGGCTAAGTTTTGCAGTAGACGGAAGTCCCGAACGGTCCAGTTCGCCCGCGCGCCCGGCATGCGAATAGACTTGCTGCCCCGCTGCGGAAAGCCGTTGAATCGTCAGTTCTTCAAGCCCCTCACCAAGCCAATCCAATCGCGGCGACGCACCTTCATTTTCGAAGGGGAAAACGAGGTAAATGCCTTGTTGAGAAGCCTCGGATGCGGCCACCCGCGCACTCGTGGGAGCCCCCGCCCCGGCGGAAGGTTGTTGTGCAACAACGGAAGGAGGAAGCACGCAGCAAACGGCAACTGTGCAATATAGAACAAGCAAATGCGTGATGAAAACAGGCCGCTTCATGCTCGTTTGATTGTAGCAGAGCAGCAGCGTCGCAACGCCTTATAAGCGTCACTTTGCGCGATGATCTAAACTCCGACCGCGAGCCGGTCTAAGGAGACTCCCAGTAGAAAAACTCGACGCCAACTCCGGAACTTTCCTTGGGATCGTCGTACGATTCAACGTGGGAGATCCGGCCGGTGAAGACTCTTGCGGTCGCTTGTGTTCCCGCGATCCGTTTTGGCATTCGCAGAAGCACGTGAACGGGCAGCCCCACAAATACCGGATGCCTGGTGAAAAAGTAAACCCCTCGCGACGATATATTTATGGATTTCGCTGAGTGACCATTTTTTAGGAGAGACTGAACCGCGCAAAAAACCAAAGGAACTTTCAATCCATAGCGGTGTGAATAGCGACGATCGGGTGTGGTCATGGCTGCCCCTTGTCCTCTGTGGCGGCACGCGTGGGTCGAGACCAATTCCGCCTTCGCTCGCTTGCCTGGGAGTCCAACTCTTGCCGATTCTGCTTTAGGACCTGCGGCAAGCTCCGAAAGTATCGAAATGGCAGCCGAATTCACGGCCGTAGCTTCTTCGGCGTGCAACTGCGGCCGCGCCTGGCCTCGCCAAACCTGCAGGAAGAATGTCTCTTCAGATGATAGCTTGTTGTTCACTACAGAACATAGGCACTAAATGGGTACTTCAAAACTTCTGGAGTGCCGCCAATCCGGGACAACAACGAGCCGGAGTGTCCGCCGGCATGGACTGTTCACTATTGCACACTCAGCAGGATCATGCTATTTTTACACTATCGTGTCCTCCCCAGTTCGGCCGGTTTCGGTCAAAGCTCCTCGCTACAACAAAAAAGCTAATTCGGGAAATCCTGCATTTAACGTGAAATTGTTCCTGGACTCCGCCGGTCTGGGAAGAAGGGTAGCCAAGTTTCGTGCAAAAGAAACGGTCTTCGCGCAGGGCGATCCCGCGAAGAATGTCATATACATTCAGGAAGGCAGTTTGAAGCTAACGGTGGTCAACGAGACCGGCAAGGAAGCCGTTGTGGCGATTCTCAAGCCCGGCGATTTTGTGGGCGAAGGGTGCCTGGCGGGCCAGTCCATTTGCATGGTGACGGCGACCACCATTGCACCAACCACCGTGCTGGTCATCGGGAAAGACGAGATGACTCGACTGCTTCACAAGGAACAGGAGTTTTCGGACCGCTTCATCGCCTACATGTTGGCGCGAAATATCCGAGTCGAAGAGGACCTCATAGACCAGCTCTTCAACTCCAGCGAGAAACGGTTGGCGCGCACTCTGTTGCTGCTCGCCCACTATGGCGAAAGGGGCCAAACTCAAAAGCTGCTTCCCAAAGTATCGCAAGAGGTGCTTGCCGAGATGGTCGGCACCACGCGGTCGCGCGTCAATTTTTTCATGAACAAATTCAGGAAGCTTGGTTTCATCAAATACAATGGGGGACTGCAGATCAATACTTCTCTCTTGAGCGTTGTGCTGCACGAGTAAGTCAACTCTTGCGCGCAACTTGCGGTGAAACATCTACTTCAAATAGGAATCGTAGGGCAAATACCGCGCGCGGTGAGGCGGACGAGAAAGGGCACCTCTCGAGCGGCGACGAGCTTGACGAAACAGCACTACCGCATAGGGGTGGTTCGCGCGGCGTTTATCTGCGCGGTTAGGGCCGCCGTTCGGCGTTACAGCTGTGCGGCGTCCGCAGGTTTCGGCACAAGCAGCTCTTGAACGGCAGGATCCTTGAGCGCCGCTCCAAACGCCGGATCTTTCTTTATATCGGCGAAGTTTTTGTAACCTTCGTCCTTGGCCTTGCGAAGGTAATGGATACAGCGGTCGAGGTCGCCAGCCTGCGCGTAGGACTTTGCCAGCATGTAATAAAACCGTCCGCGATCCTCCACCGAGCGGTCTTGCAGGATCGACCCGCTGCGCGATCCATTGTGCTCAAAAAGCTGAGGATCAAGGGTCAAGGCTTGCCGGAACGCGAAAATCGCCTGCTCGTATTTTTTGTCCCCAAAATACGCGTAACCCAGATTACTGTAGAGCACCGCCATGTCGCTGCGAATCGCAATAGCCTTTTGGTAAGCCTTTATGGCCTTCTCAAATTTCTTGCGCTGATACCAAATGGTCCCGACATTGTTTTCCGCATCCGCATAACGCGGATCGACTTTAACAGCTCGCTCATAGTATTTCAGCGCCAATCCCAGCGCCGCCTGCTGATGCAGAGCGATGCCCAGCTTGTTCAGAAATACGGGATTTCGCGGGTCCTGATCGGAAAGCTTCTTGAAGAGCCCGGCAGCCTCGCGAAACTGCTTGCGGACCATGTAGAGGTCACCCATCTGCTCGTCCGTGATTTCCGGACGCACGACGATGACGGGGTCCTGCGGCGAAGGCAATTGCGGCACGCCGGGCGCCATCATCATGGACCGCGTTTCCTCGAGTGTTTGTCCTGTTGCGGGAATCGACAGACTTAGAAGGAGAATACTGACTGGAAACGCCACTCGTAACTGAGTCATGGCGAGTCTCCCTTCTCCGGCGGCGGCTTGTCCGTTTGAGGCTTAGCCTTGTCGGGGTCCTTCTTCTTGCCCCCAAAGATACCAAAAATCTTCTGCAAAGGGTTCTTTTTCTTTTCGGTAGGGGGGGTGTTCGGATCAACACTACCCTGGCCGGTGGCATCGGGCGGCCGGTTCGCATCATAGGTCGTCAGCGGCTTGCCCTGGGCATCGGTTTGCGGCTGTTTGGGTTCGCCGCCGCCGCCAAAGACCCGAGACAGCCAGGAACCTGAGGAGGCCGCCGCGGCGCTCCCGCCGTGCAGCCCGCAGAAAGCCGTGGGGGCCGAGCCCGCAACATAAACTTCCTCGCGCGTCGTGGGACAGTTCGGGGTGGCCAGCTCCAGCGATTCCGGATCGATCAACACCGACTGCACGCCATCGGGCATGCTGAAGTCTCTGACGTCGCGGTACGCCGGCAGGGCCGTGGCACGCAGCATAAAGTCCGCCCAGACGGGAGCGGCGGTGGCACCGCCGGGCAGGCCAAGATCGCGATTGTCGTCAAACCCGATCCATATCACAGTTAAAAGATTCGAAGTGTATCCGGCGAACCAACCGTCGCGCGAAGTGCCGGTCTTTCCCGCCGCAGGAAGTGTAAACCCTCGCGCGCGAACTGCCGCGCCGGTACCCTTATTTAAAACGTCTTTGAGCAAGCTGGTGACCAGGAAGGCGACGCGCGGATCCAGCACCACATGCGTCTGCGGCGTAAATTTCTCAAGCACGCTTCCGTCGGCACTCACCACGCTGTGCAGGAATTGCGGCTCCGCGCGCGTGCCGCCGTTCGCAAACGCCGTGTAACCTGCGGCTACGTCCACCGCCGTCATCTCATACGCGCCCAAGGCCACCGCAGGCGTCGGTTGAATATTGTTGCCAAGCCCCATCTGCCGCGCGATCTGCACCACGCGCCCGTAGCCGATCAGCTCGGCGACTTTCACGGTCGCCACGTTCAGCGAATTCGTCAGCGCATCGCGCACCGTTACATGGCCCATGAACTTCTCGCCGTAATTGTTCGGGGTGTACTCTTTGTTGTCGAATTCGAACGTCGTGGGCTCGTCATCGATGGTCGTCGCAGGTGTGATCACCGGTTGCACGCCGTCCACAGCGTTGTCAAAAGCCGCGGCATAAACAAACGGCTTGAACACCGATCCGGGCTGCCGGTGGGCTAGCGCATGATTCAACTGGCTCTGCCCGTAATCTCGCCCTCCTATCAAGGCTTTGATCTCGCCGGTCTTCGGATCGATCGTCAAAAGCGCGATCTGTACCTGTGGTATGGCCTCGGTGCTTCCCTTCTTCGCCGCTTCCTTGCGCCACTTTTCGTATTTTTTCGCCAGCAGCAAATCGACGTTCTTCACTCCCGCGTCCACCGCCGCCGCCGCCGCTCGCTGTAGCGCCGGATCGAGTGTCGTATACACGCGGAAGTTCTGGCTCAGCAGTTCGTTCTCGGAATATTTGTCAAGCAAATGGTCTTTGACCATATCCACAAAGTACGGCGCTTCACTCGCCGACCCCGCCGTGTGCACGATCTTCAGTGGCGCGTGCTTCGCTGCCTCCAGTTCTTCTTCGGTGATGTACTTGTTCTCCAGCATCTGTGTCAGCACGCGGTCGCGCGCTTGCGCCCCGCGCTCCGGATGACGGTCCGCAGATGAATAATAGTTAGGCGCGCGAATGATTCCCGCTAGGTATGCGCACTCGCTGAGCGACAGCTGACGAAGGTCCTTCCCGAAGTACGCGACGCTAGCCTCAGAGAACCCGCGAATTCCAAAACTCCCGCGGTTCCCGAGATAAACCTCGTTGGCGTAAAGCTCGAAGATCTGTTGCTTGTTGAACCGTTGCTCCAGTTCGACCGAAACCATCGTCTCGGCCACCTTACGCCGCATGGTCCGCTCGTTGGAAAAGAAAAACGTGCGTGCCACCTGCATCGTGATGGTGCTCGCACCCTGGTAATGCGAAGAGCTATGGCGAATGTCGGCCCACGCCGCACCCACGATTCGAATGAAGTCAAACCCGCCGTGATCGAAAAACCGCTTGTCTTCCGCGGAAAGAATCGCGTGCACCAGTTCCGGCGGCACATCCTCATATCTCACGGGCCGCCGCTTCTCGCGCGCGCTGTCGAAAAGATTGGTAATCAGTTCCGGCTCAATCTGAGCCGTGTCCAGACTTCCCCCGCCGGAGAGCGGACGAATCGAGCGGATCGATCTCCCGCTAAACTGCACCGCCAGCGCGTTCGAATCACCGAAATAGGAAAGCTTCGAAGGCCGAATATCCACCGTGTTGCCCTGCACGGTGTATTGCCCCATCGAATTGTCATCCGCCTCGGGCCGGTAGCCGATGCGCGTCAAATACGTCGTCAGATCCTCCGCGCTCCAAGCCTGTCCGGAGGAAATATATTGCGGCGCGGAAAAAATCTGCGTCGTGTTTTGCAGCACCTTGCCGGACAGCCGGGCATCAATCATCCGCGAATATTTGATGTAGTAATAAGTGAAGATCCCGCCCGCAGTGAGGAATAAGGCGAAGACGACGCCCAGAATCGTCAAGCCCAGTGCAGAAGTGAAAAATTCTTTTCGAATTCGAATGCGCAAGCGATCGCTCCCAGGGCTGAACTTTTATTGTCTCGCAACACCACGCAGTAAGAAAGGCGGAGTTCGCAGTGGGGACCTTGGCTCGGATGGGCCGGTCTCCGTCGACACCCGAACAGATCCACGCGTAGCCGCAGTTCGAAGCCGTAATCCAGCCAGCCGAACGGAAAGAGCAGAACCTCTAGTAAAGAGCTTTGTTTTCACTGGAAGGTGAGAAGTGTAGTTCCGTGCTGTAAACCAGCAAATCGACCGGCACCGTATACTCCAGCGAAATCTTCACGATCGCCTGAGTCACGGTCACCTTAATATCTTCGCGCTTCACTGGAATATCCAAATCCTGAGCAACCTTAAAGATATTTTCGCGAACCTGCTCGTCCGTGTACCGGTTCACGATGCCGAAGCGCGCCTGCTCCTGCATTTTATCCTGCAACTGATATTCGGAAACATACGGCGGCACAACTTTGAAAGCCGCATAGAGCGCCAAAATAGCGATGGCAGTGAAAGCGATGGCTTTGAATTTGCCCGCGCCAAGCTGCGAGCGGCGGCTGCGGTAGCCTATAGAAGTCCGTTCAGGAGTGTCGTCAAAGTGCACGTAAATTTTCTCCGGGCGCCGCCAGCCACTGCCTCCAAATCGCAGCAGTGCGCGGCGGGATCGAGCCTCTCGGTCTTAATTAACGCTAGCATCCTGCTCAAGGAGTGTCGAGACGTTGCCGCAGCAGATGTTCCCGGAAAGCTACGGGGCCAGCTAGCCCAGGCTTCCGCCAGTGGCCTTCGCCTCTCGCGCTGAATACCGCGTGAGATTAGGGCCTTAGTAAGCCCGCGCAAAAATAGCCCGCTCGGCCGCTGATTGGCCGCAATAAACGCAAGCCCCAGCTCCGTCACTCCGCGCATTCCCATCGCCAAGACTCTGGTCGATCGGTATGCACCGCATGGTAGCCCGCGTCTCTTCCTTAATCTTGGCTTCGCAATCCGCGCTCCCGCACCAATACGAATAAGCGAAGCCCATCTCTACCGCCTTCTTCAGATCATCGTAGGTCTTCGCATCTTGAGTATTAGCTTTGCGAAAGGCCAAAGCCTTGTCGTACAACGCTTGCTGAATCTCAACGAGCAAGTTCTCGAGGGTATGCGGCATTCCAGCAAGCGGCGCGCTGACCTTGCTCTCTCGACCAGGACGATCCCGCCGCGCCAACACCGCTGCCGCCTTGGCCACATCCTTCGGGCCCAGCTCCACGCGCAGCGGCACGCCGCGCATCTCCCAATCGTTAAATTTCCAGCCAGGACTCGGCCCCTCGCGCTCATCCAAAGTCACGCGCACATTGGCCCTAGCCAATTCCACCTTCAATTTCCGCGCCGCTTCCATCACCGGATTCTTCTCTTCGTCCGTCTTGTAAATCGGCACGATC
>Ga0210403_10001084_pt1 | contig 26478 bp, 23 predicted proteins | sample IncBWC19MmetaG_FD_150863 | JGI IMG/M metagenome (GOLD analysis project Ga0210403, IMG submission 150863) | Forest soil microbial communities from Barre Woods Harvard Forest LTER site, Petersham, Massachusetts, United States - Inc-BW-C-19-M | ecosystem: Environmental > Terrestrial > Soil >... | reverse complement strand
TCTTCTAGCTTCTGGTACTCATCCTGCGCATTGTTCACTGACCTCTCTTCATGCCACCGATAGGGTGTTTGAATAGACACAATTTCCTGCCATGTCCTTAGCAATCACGCGGTAATATATCGGCGACGCGCCCAGCTTGATACCATTAGGCGCCGCAATGGTAACACTATGGCTCGTGCCGTAGCTACTTTCAATCTCTGAGGGAATATTTGTCGGCCACGGCTGACCAAGCTGCGAGCTTGTTCCTGCCATTGCGCATCCGATACAAGAGGTATCAGTTGTCCACGTTACGGTGAGGGATTCAAACCCGCCTACGGGCGCATTATGCACCGCGCTTAACGTCAGGATCAACGGCGGCGTAACGTTAGCATCATCCGCACCCGGAACAACCAAAGCCGGCCCACCAACTAATCCACTACCAAGCAGAGTATTTCGCCTAATAAAATAAATCAGATCCCGCATATCATTGCCGGTGATCTCAGGGCGCGGAACTGATCCGCCCATGCCGGCGCGGATATAATTCGCAAGTGCAATATCGCCTGCGTCGCCTGGGGAGCTTGACGCAAAGCTTCCTAATGCCGTGTTGTGCATTAAGTCATCCCAAGTGTGTCCCAGGATTTGCCCGTCACCCCAAAAACCCCAAAGTGCGCTAAACGCCGGTCGCGCAGTCCAGGGAAACGCCGTTACGGTGCCCTGATTCCATATATTATTACCATTCGTCCATTTCGCGAAATCAATGTTCTGACTGGTGCCGATATTAACTACTACATCGCCAGGTTCCATAATGCGGTGAAATGCGGGCGCCGCATTTGCTGTACCGGTCGAGATTGCGCGGCCTTGTGTGCGCGAGAATGACCATGCCCAGGGGTAATGTCCCGCTCCCGCTAAAAGTGTCGATGATTGGCCAATAGTTGGAAAGGAGCCAAAGTCACTGAAGCTCCCTTGAGTATAGGCACTTCCGCCATTGAAACCAGTACTATCAAACCCTACGCGCCAGACGTAATGAGCGGCGCTCGCGTTGGATTGGAACTTAGCTAAGATAATATCATCAACTGGGCCAAGCACTCCAGCATAATCACAGTCCATCCCCAGCCAGCTACCCGGCGCCGGATCTAACGCCTGAATGCGATTATCAAACGTTCCTATACGCCTGATTGTATTCGCCGCCAGATTGATGTCCCGTACATTATCTGTCCAAAACTCTGACAAAACTAAATGCTGTGCTGAACTCCATCGAATAAAACCGGGGAAAGCAGTCCAGCCGGCTGGCCCGGTTAGCGATACGGTGCCGGGCGGACTGTACTTATCAGAAGCATAGCTAAAGATTTGAATGGTCCCGCCAAAGAGCCCCGGATTGAAGTCAACACCAGAAGTCCCCGGCATAGCAATAGTAAAATGGGTATTATTAGTAAACCCATTTACATAAAACTTTGGCGATCCCGCTGGTCCGCCATCGCTAGAGTTTACGGGAGCCGATCCTGAATTCACCACACCTAGAAAAGCTACGGAACACCCAATCGCGGAAACATAGGTTATCGGCGTAGCTGATACGATAGTCCCCGTCCCGCCGCCCGTCGCGCTCCAACTCATCGACGTAATGGTGATTACCGTATAATCGTTGACTTGCGCTCCAGTTGGCAGCGTTGGGCCTACAGTACCGCCATATAGCGTATCAACAGTTAAACCGTTAGCTGATATTCGGCGGATGGCACTATTATTTGGGAGCGCCGGATCAGCGCTGCCCTGATCCGCAATGTAGATCGTACCGACCGGATCGCCGTTAGGCGCCGCCGTATTGCTTACTGTGCCAACGATTACTAAGCTAATGGGTTGAGAAAACCGTGCGTTCGTCGCGCCTGTTCCGGGCGCCTCGACATATGCATCGGGCGCTCCCGGCAAGCCAGCATAAACAGTTACTGCCGCTGTCACACCGCCCGCCAGACTAGTCCCCGTCAGCGTGATCTTAGCAAGCCAATTGGCAGCATTCTGACATAGCACATAAACAATATGATCATTTCGCGGATCAACAACCAGATCAGTCGCGCCGCCAAGATCAACGTCCGTTGGAAACGTGCCAATTAAAACCCGCGTAAGATCGGACTCACTATCGGTGCTATTAGTTGGATCTACCGTTAATACTGTGCGATCGCGCGTATATCCCGCTAGAGTAGTCGTATTACCAAACTGGTCGGTGATGAAAAATCGACCCTCAACACTGCACCCGAGCCACGCGCCAGCACCAGTCAACCACGTTGGCGCCTCAACGAAAGTACTAATATTCGCCGTTTGATTATTTAGTCTCGTGCCATCTGGATAATTCTGCCGAATTACATAGGGATACGCGCCCGCATTACTTCCAGCGTCAACTAGCGGATCTTGATGCCCAACAAACACTCCGCCGCTGCCGCTACTTGGTAGCGTCGTGCAAAACTGTGGCGGCCCAAGATATTCCCCGCCTCTTGGGGCATTAATGGCCTCGGCGCAAATTGTCGTTACATCTCTAAACCGCGTCAGATCGCCGCCCCGAGCCGTAGCTGTCGCCGAAACCGCATAGGGATATGGATACGTAGCATTCACTGGATTGGGAATGCTATTATAAGCGACACTATCAGGCTTTGGCACCTGTGAGCGCGGCCCTATTGAATACTGCGATGTCCAAATGGTCTGATTGCCAATATTAAGGCTCCCATTCGATACAATAAAGGGTTTCCCCCACGATCCCCATTGATAGCACGAAAGAGCAGGACTGGTCCCGCTATCAATAATCCGACAGTAAACCGTATGAGCCCCATCTGGAATCGTAGTTGTATCTAAAGTATAAGTAAACCAACCTGGTTGTCCGTTGAAATGTCCACCAGAGATTATCGCCCCAGTCGATGTAATGGCGGGACTTATCGGGATCTCGTTATCTCGCATCCACTGTCCAGTGACGGATACGCCGGGGAAAGACAGCTCAGGCCCTCCATTGACCCAAGTCGCGTTCATAATAACGGCTGATCCGCTGATTACAGTGCCGATCCCGCCGGAGGTTAATGTCGGATAGAATAGCGCCTGCGCATTGTTAACTATTGGCCCGGCCACCGAGCCAGGGCCACCCTGTATTGTAGCAACCGCCGTGGCGCCAACCGAATAGATAAAATCAAGCGGCACGTAGGCATGATTCCCGCCACCATTCGGCGTTACGTTCTGATTAAACGCAGGGCCGTTTACGAAGACGGGATAATTTACCACTGCATCAGCCGTTGATGTAACAGCGCATCCTTGATCGAACCAATGATCGCCGCCATTAGTTTCAGTACTGATCAGAATATATTGATGTCCCGTGAGGAGCGTAGTTGGACTCACTACGCTGCCATATGTGAACGTATTGACTGTTGCACTGCCGATATTGACCGATGCTGAACCGCCGGCCACAACGCGATATTTCCCACCTGGATCTACAATTGTAGGATCTAGCAGATATAATGAATGTGTTTGGTTATCGCCCGAATTGACCTTATAGCGACCAAGAGCAGAGACGGTAATGGGTGAGCTGCCAACTGTGAACGCAAACCCGAGTGGGAACCCATACGTGTTCATACTCGTGCTGGCAGTGACCGACGTAATAAAATTAACACCTGCAGGTGGCGCCGTGATGTTCAGTGTCAGATTATTTGTAATCGTGGTCGAGTGTTCTAGGGCACTAATAGTAAAAAGCGGCGTGCCAATATCAGCGGGCGATAGATTTCGTGTTAGGTTAAGATTACTTCCAGAAAATACCAGCAATCCGCCCGGATTTGTCGGTATCCCCCACGTTCCGGTGAATGTGGATGAATCTGACATCGTGACAGTAGGCATATTCACTGTCGCGCCGGACAACGCTGTGTCATAAACCGTAGCTGGCGATGCTGGATTGAATGTTATAGCTACTGGCGTCGCAACAGCAGTTGCTGTTATAGTTTTTGTAAAATGTGTTCCTGATCCTGTGTAAGCCACATTTGTCGGCACAAATTCCACATCATTATAAACCCCTGGCGTAATATCAGAGCCACTTACGCTATAAACGCCCGTCGATGAATTGATTACAAAATGGCTTGCATCAGTTCCCGCTAGGCTCCAAACAATACCACTTGCACTTGGGCTCGATGGTGAGAGCACAACGGTTGCGGTCCCAATTACCGTATTGGCTGATCCGGCGCCACCCACAACGGTATTACTCGATAACGTAACGGCTGTAATAGTCTGCGTTGGTGGAGGAGCCCCCGCACCGCCGCCGCCATGTTTAGGCCGCGCCAAAGCGATCTTCGGGACCAGCAACCCCGGACTAATCTTTAATAGATCACGGCGGCGCATCTAAAAGCTCACAGATGATATTTAAAATCACATGGACCATAATCAGTATTAGCAATACTGGTTGTTGTCCATGTTCCTGTAGGACTAGAACCTGATATTATCGCAGACTGCGTAATAGACGCGACAGTAGTTGTTGTGACGACTGTCGTCTGATCATACCATTGATCTCCGCTAGCGGTCTCTGATGAAACAACAAGATATTGATGACTACCTGCTAGCGTTACAGGCGAGCCCAATGTTGTATAATTAAACGCACCTATTGTCCCGCCAGATAAATTAACAACTGCAGAGCCTAGAGATGTGCCGGGGTTAGTCATTCCAGCAGAGCCGATGTCAATTATATAAATCGTATGCGTTAGACTATTACCAGATATTTTCCAGCGACCAAGATCCGTAATCGTAATGGGCGTTGCTCCTGTCGTCATAATAAAGCCGAGAAGATCGGTGACATTATTATTCAACACGCCTAACGTTTCACCTGTGATAAAATTTGTGGAGCTACCACCACCCGCAGCAGGCATCATCAATAAGTTAGCTGAAGCCGGACGAATAATAGCCGGAGCGGCGAGCGCACTTGCGATAAGCCTACGTCGTGTAATCACGCTTTTAAACGGCTCTTATCTATATGTGTACTGACAGCGGCCGGAACCTGCTGTAGAACTACCGCTAATAGTACTTCCAACAGAGTAAGCGGCAGGTACGGGAAGTGGGCTTGATGTCAAGGTAATCGTTTGTTCCAATCCAAGATTTGCATTCATATCAAATGGCGCAGAAGAGATAGTAGTTCCCGTAGCCATCGTTCCGCCTGCATCAGTCTGATACTTAAACGTCATAGTTTGTGCAGTGCCAGCTAGCGTATTATTCTTACACTTGACACCGTAAACCACACGTGGCGTCGCAAATCTTACGAAATCAATTCCACCCGTGTTAAGCGATAGATCTGCTCCAACTCCCCAAGATAACGGTGCGTATTGTACCGGCCCAAGAGGAATTGAAAACGCCGTTACGCCTGGGGTTCCGCTATAAGTCACTTGCCCTGAAAAATCAGCCGGTAGCGTGATTGCCGCATTTGCAGCGCCGCCGCCAACTTGACCGTTATCAATCGCGTCACCTGAAGCGCCGGTTGGTGCAAGTTGCGCCGTTACACCAATCGTCGTGATATTGACACAGCCACCTGTCGGGAGCCCGGTTGAAGTTGGAAGCGTAATCGTCTGCGCTGCAGTCGTGATAACATACGACTGGCATCCAACCCACTTTGGTAGAGTTACCGTATCAGTAGCAAATAATGGCGGTGCAGCTACCTGTATAGATTGGTAGATATAATTCGTACCATCATAAATAAAACACGCAGGTTTAGCGTTTGGGATCTCGCCGCCAGCTAATGAGACAAGCCCTGTCGAAGTTAGAAGCTGAATTGGTTTCGGCCCGGTCGTATTTGGATTAAGCGTGGGATTTGCGCCATTCGTTGGGGTAAATGATGCAGTGCAGATATAATTCCCAGCATTGGTTGCATACCCTGTCAGTGCTAAGGCATAGACAGTTGGGCCGCCCGTCGTCGCCGCGTTGGTGGTAAAGAAATTGCCTGCGACGCCACCATTGGCAGCCGCCGTTATGCGCCCTGTTGCGCTCACCGTAATATTCGCGCTGGTATAACTCCCAGCCGGCCCGAACCCTGCTGGATTAAGATTCGCGTCTGGCAATAGACTGGATACATCAGTGCTAAGATTGACCGGGCCGTATGTTGCTGGGCCTGCCGTATTACCATGCAATATAGTTGTTGGCGTTCCAGAACTCGGAAGGCATGAAATTGTGGTGCCAGTCGAGGCGTAATAACCTAGCGCATAGATAGTCGAGCAGCTTGAAACTGTACCACTGCCGCCGCCACTTGCAGGCTGCCAAGATGCAGTAGTACCATTCGATGTAAGAACATAAGTATTCAACCCAATTCCTAATGTTCCCCAGACTCCGCCAGCACCAATAACTAAGGACCCATTAACAGGTGCAAGTCCTGCAGGCGAACTAGTTCCATTAGAAATAACAATATCATTTGTTGCTGGCCAAGTTATACCACCGCCGCCAGATGTCGCGCAAGCAACGCCGTTAATAAAGCACCCTGCCATATTAAGTGTTCCAGGGCCTTGAAAACTACCAGTAGGTGTGCCTATCACAGACCCATTACTAGAAAATCTGGCTGCTTGTGCTAACGTTTGAGTTCCTGTATTTGTAATATCAATATCAGTCTCGGTGCCTTGTGCAGTATCGGTCCAATTTTCAGTAGCGAGGACTCTCATACCACCACGGTTGCTGAAGGAATACCCGGTTGCACCATAACCAAAGGAATTAAATCCGCCGATATTATCCCCTAATTGCACTGCCGATGGCGCACCGGGAGTTCCGCGAGCGTAACGTGTTGTCCAGTTAGGCCCAAATCCTACTCCCCAAGAATCTAGCTCAGCCCTGACATTGTTTCCAGTAGGCCCAGCAATTTGGTGAACTGTTCCAGGAAGCGGAGTCGGCAGTGTTGCTCCGCTATGATTGAAGATAGCATTAGCACTGGAAAACCTAGCGGCTTGAATTAAATTCAGCGATCCTAGATTTATAGTATCAATATCGACTTCGGTTCCTTGAGCGCTATCGTTCCAATTTTCAATTGCGACTACACGAAAACCACCGCGATTGCTAACTGAGTATCCACTTGCGCCGTATCCGAAAGAATTAAATCCGCCAATGTTATCTCCACTTTGAACCGCCGACGGTGCAGCAGCAGTCCCCCGAGCAAATCTGGTGGTCCAATTAGGTCCAAATCCGGCGCCCCATGCGTCTACCTCGGCCCTTGTAAGGGTAGAATTCGGCGAGGCAATCTGTAAAACTGTTCCACCAAGAGGCGCCGGTAAAGTTGAGGAATTATAATTAACAACTACCTCGCCAGCCCCATTGAGTAGATTTGATGAACCGCCAAAGGCGCCAGAGTTATTAAATTGAAAACTATTAGTAATTCCTCCTGGAGATCCACCGCCCCCACCACCGCAAGGAGCACCATTAACAAAACACCCTGCCATATTAATGGTCCCTGGGCCTTGACTTCCTCCAGTAACTGTATCTGGAACCAATATTGCTCCATCGTTAGTAATTTTAACTCTATTAATCCTTGTAGTGGTTCCATTTGGAGTTGTAGTTAAAACCGTCTCCATGCCTCCGTGGCCGGATGATTGATTTTCAGATGTGAAAAATCCTATGCCAGCCAAAGGACCAATAGCAGAAGTACCATTGTAAGCAAAGACATCATAACCACCGCAATTGGTTCCGCCTAATACACCAGTCCTAGAAGCAAAAGTTCCCCCGTAACATACCACATCATGCTTCGCTGGTGTATTAAAAGAATCTACTTCAATTCTTGCGGAAACACCATCAGTACCGATTACTTGTAGAACAGATCCAGCAGCCGGAGGAAGTGTCAAATTAGACGCATTATAATTTAATATTGTCATTCCCCCTGGAATGAAATTGCTTCCTTTTACAAGAAAGGTCCCATTAAGATAAGTTCCAAGTGCTACTGGGTTTGTTGTCGTCATAGGGTTGTTACCCTGAAACATTGGAATCAACTCTGATCCAGTCAGGGAATTACCAGGATTTAATGTGTTAATTGTACCATCAGCTAACGCTGGACTTATAAAACCCAGTGAAGCAAATACGAAAGAGATTAATTTCTTCATACTATTAAATTTCCTCACTGAATCAATAATACACTGCCAGTTTGAATTAATAATTTGCTTCCAGTTTGAATTAATAATGCGTCGCCGCCCCCGCCTCCGCCACCACAACTTGAGCCGCCAAGCGATATTAATTGCCCGCCATTAATTGATAAACAAAGCCCTGGAACGCCAGCGCCGCCAAGACCATTAAGAGCTAAAACAAGATTATTACCTTGCCAGCTAAATACGCCTTTATGATACGCCCCTGTAATTGGAGCGTCGATAATCCCAAACGGCCCCATAACACCAAGGTCGGTAATCATAGGGAGGCCATTAGCAATTGTACTCCCAGCACTGCCGCCAGCACGAGCAATCAAGCATTCAGTAATAAAAACTACCGGAGCACCATTTATTACAGTTCCATTCTGAACCACGCGCTCACAGGTAGCGTTAGCTGAAGTTGAAACTAACGCTACCAAACAAGCTAAGACAAGAGTCTTAAAGATTAGTTTCATTTAACTCCAACTTTATTAGGATCAGGCAATGCTTTCCAAACTTCGGCCCACCAAGCTGCAGTTTCTTTAGCTTGCGCCCGATCACGAAGAATTGTCATAGTAAGGAACTTATTCTGTTCATTAAGCAACGTAAAACGTTGCGAATCATATTCTGTATCACTAGGAGGAGTTTGTGGAACATCTTGAGAAAGAGCAACCTGACTGAAGCCTAGCGAAACTGTAAATATAACTCCGAATATTGTTTTCATAGCCACTACACTCCATGATTAAAACGAATTTAACGCGACACGTTTCCAAGTATTTATAGCTACACAGCTATAAAAGAAACTTGTGTCCTGAGCAAATTCACCCGGAACACAAGGCGATACCGAGCTTACTGGCGCGGTAGGTTGAATAAGCGAACTTGAGACACCATCAATTGTCCAAATGGGATTAGTAGGAGGATCAGAATCATTAGCTGGAGCAAGTACGACTTTATAAAGCCCTGCAGCAAGCCAAATACCAATAGATCCATTCGGTGCTCCTGCTTGTGGCTCCCCGCGAGAATTCATAATAACCGGATTTGTATTAGTTGTAGTCCCTGTACTATCAATATAAGTCGGAGTTTTTGTAGTTGTTCCAGCTTGATAAACAAACAATTGACACCCAGCACAAACAGAACCATTGGTAAGAAAAAAATGTTGTATAAACTCCGGCGCAACAAATACTGGAACTTGAGCATGAGCAGAAAGCGATATCATAAAGACAAGAAATAGAATTATTTTTAATTTCATTTATGCGGCTTCTTTCTTTTCTATATTATCTAATATTTCTTTAATCGCCTCTAAACGATTTAAAATTGAGCTTGGATAATCTTTAGATAAAAAATCACCTTTAGGTCTAAAAAGGAATTCTTTAAATGCAAAATTATCAATTACTTTATAAGCTAAACTGATACATTTCGATAATGAATCTCCACATCCACTAGCGTAACCAAGAATTGAATCTTTAAAACATCCTGTATTTACAATAACCCCTTCTTCATTTTTCCTTATCTGATACAACCATAAATATTCATCTGCCGCTCTTCGCCAATAAATCGGCAAACAGTCACACTCCAACGACGCAAATTTCTTATCAGGGAGGATATTATATAAACTAACCGTAGCACCATATTTATAATGAAGAGGACTCTTTCCAGCACTTACGCGCTCAAAATATTCGGTCGCATTTCTATTCTTATTAGTTGCCATAGATAGTTCCGAATAGATTCCACCCCAACCCCATCTATTCCCTGCGAACTCAGTAAAATAAAATCTTGAATCATCTTCGTCATAAAGTATCCCAGCGTCGAAAATAAATAAGCCCGAGCGTTTCTTTGCCATCTCGAAGATAATTGGGGGGAAAAACATAGCGTTTATTTCGTCGTCTAGGTTGGTTTTGACGACTAGATTTAAAGCTCCTCCACCGTCGGGGCCAGTGTCTCCGGCCCCAATTGGCTTGCATTCTATTTCCACATGTGAGTAAATCGGCTCACCGTTCCAAAATGCAAGCTGTGGAGTAAATTCGATAGGCGATCTAAGTTTCCTTTCAAGTATATATCCCTCCTTTTCATAATCCTTTGAGTCGCACTTGAGTGCGCCTATAATTACCATATGATTAAGTTGGGTATCAGTAGTTCGTGGAACTATGGTATCACCGATATTTCCATTACTCTTAAGAACCCAGAGCTCATCAGAATCTTCGACTAAATCAATTCCATCTTGGGCTTTCTTAAATTCTTTTGATTCAGGCACTTGAAGTAAAGAATAATTTTTTTCAACAAAATTCTTCGCCGCCGTTCTTTCTTTTTCCATTGTATAATCTTCACGAAGCGGGATTAAACCGATATATCCCATCGAATTTAATTTTTCACCGTATTCGCAAAGGTTATTATGATCAAGAACAACAAAGATATCCTCTTTGTCCTTGTTAAAACGAAGATTATTTAGTAATTTATCGGCGTCTTGTTTTTCAATAATTCCATCATAAAGTGAAAGCCGGCGGCGTTGTTCCTCTGGAGTCTCTTTATGGGCCTGCCAGCCTTTGACATTAAGCTTTTCGGGCCTTGAAACTTGACCGACCTCGACTTCATTGCCCTCATCAATCAACCGCTTGGCTATCGGTAATGAATGCCCAGAGAATGTAAAGAAGATATATTTCATTACATTAGGGCTTTTATAGAAGCCTTCGCCAAGATTTTAGTTGAATCTAAAATAGTCCTATTCCCCCAACGATTCATATTTGAACAAAGCGAAAGCTCAGTACAACCAAGGATGATAGTAGAGCAATTAGAGAACTCAGCATTTAGCATCAAACTAATATCAGGGTTTTTCCCATGCTGAACAGCTTCAATCAATCCATCGATTGTAGATTGGTTTGGGTAATATTGTATATTATACCCACTCCTTTCATATAACCCTGACTCTCTGGTCTGATTGGAGCAAAGAACGCCAAGATTTTTATCTCGACATTCTTTTAAAGTCTCATCAATAATGTTAATCACATGCTTATCGGTTATAAACTCGTGAACTGTGTTGCAAGGAACAGCTATATAATCTGCGCCGGCTTCACGTAGCCATTTCAAGCCATTATTAACTTGTGCGCTAACATGATCTTTATTTGTCGATCCCAAAATTCCCCATTCTTGTAAAGGAATACTTAGCATAATTATGGTAGGAAACGCACTATCTTCCGTAACGCCAACTTCAGTAATTTCTTTAACCAGACAATCAAGAAAATTACTTGTTGCTCTAAGGCCCATACCGCCTAGTATGCCTAGAGTAGCTTTAAACAGAGGCATTACTTGAACTCTGTTTAGAATTAGAATAATTCTTTATAGCACGTTCGCACGACTCACAATAGTCTTTCCAAGAGGCGCGGAGCAGGAAACAGAATAAACGTTCCATTCGTGCCCCCCAAACGTGCCCACGTCGGTACGGACACCGGCGATCAAAACCTGCTTCGGTATTAATATCTTGAATACCTTTCTTAATCTCACTTTCCCAAAGCCCGTCAAAATCATCGCAAGCTTGAGTTTTAACTCCCATTGATTGACAAATAGCCCATTCAGTTAATTCGTGAATCAAGACCAAAAATTCATATTTCCAATCATATAAATAGGAGATTGAAATTGTAAAATTCCCATATTTATCTTCATACCAATCACCAATAGTGGTGAATCGTTGATATTCGATAGGGACGATAATTATTTTTGGTATCATTGATTTGGCGCATAGTTTTGCGTGGCGGAATAAGTAGCAGCTGGACCATACGGAAGCGTGTTTAAGATATTTTGGCGGCGCGCAGGTAAGGCTGGCGATTGAAATAAATTCTTTCCTGACGTTGCAATATTTGCATTAGGATCTGTATAAAGCTTACTAATCTCGGTTCCTCGCTTACGGCCCATAAATCCACCACCATAGGCCATATAGTCTAAAACATTTCTGCCAAATCTAATAGCTTGATATCCAGCTCCATGAATACCATGTCCCATAGCAGTGCTCATACCGATATGACCAAGAGATTCAAGCGCCCGTCGGAATGGCGCCCCAGCTCTTCTTACTGCCCCAGGTTCATTTCCCAAAGCAGTAAGCACATTTTCAGCCCCGGCAGTTACCTGATCCTCTAGTGCCATCTTACGCATAAAACCCTCAGCGACTTGCATTGAACCAAGTGCTGAGGAAAGTTTATTTTTCATATTTTGTGGAATACTAACCTTACTGGTTTCTGTGCCAAGCTCTCGTACACGCCTAAACTGATCTCGAACTGCATCACCAACGCTAATTCGATACGCATCTAATTGTTCGGGTTTCGCTTTAGCTACAAATTTGTCAACATCCTCCGAACGGACATTTGGAGAAAAGATTTTTTGTCCCTCTTTAACTGCATCAAGTGAAGCGTTGTCATTATCAATCTTTTTATTAAGGTCTTTAACCTCAGCTTCACGCCTATTACGCATTGTACGCAATCTAGCTACATCAGGATCAGCTTTGATTTGCTTTGAAGGTACTTTAATATTCTTTAATGTATCTATACGATCTTGTAGTTGAGTTTTAGATTCATCTAATAATGTCCTAGCTTGTCCTAATAAGCTAGTATTTTTAGTAAGATTTTTATTTAAAGCTTCACTTATATCTCTAGCTGAGCCTGACCCGAAAGCATTAGTAACATGGGCATCGCCACGTTCTAGACTTCCACCTACACGTTCTTGCGCCGGCGAAACTTCTGTACCTCGTGTTCTAGCTTCTGATACATCTCGTATTTGTTTACGAGCTTCAGGAGAGTTTTCTAACGCATGAGCTAACCGTACATTTTGCGCCTCACCTGGCAAGAACATATCTTTAGGAGTTAGTGGGATTCCAGCCCCTTGTGCTTGTGCCATACGGTTAGCAATTTCAGTATTAGCTACACCACCGGCCGGAAGCTCACTTCTGTAAGCTGCATTGGCGGCCCGGACGGCACCCATTTCAGGCGTCTGTAAAGCTCGATTAAGTATAGGTCTAATAGGCGCCGTAGCTACACTACCAATTCCAGGAGCTAAAATGGAAGCTGGAGCTAAGACATCCATAACTGGAGTTAGATATTTAGTTTTATCTCCTAAAACTTGTTCAGCCGCCCAACCTAACAACTGCCCCGGAGCGCCAAAGAATTTAGAAATCTTCCTCCCGGTCTCAGTCTCCGGTAATTGTGTCTCAGCTAAAGCCTTGTCTCGCGCAGCTTTCCATTCATCAAAACTCATCGGGCGATTACGGAGCCCAGCTATACCTGCCATGACTCCAGTACCTAACATCGGACTTAAAGCATTTACAATAGGCGGAATTACATCTTCAGGAGTTGGAACATAAGATTGGCGCGGATTTGGTCCGACTGGAGCACCAACTGCAAAGTTTCCAGATTCAATAGGGGCGCCAATAGCAAAGCCAGAAGAAGGAGATGTTTGTGGCGATGAAACGGGAGGAATTGGTGCAGAAGCCGATGGTTGATTTGGACTTAAACCTACACTACCTTCAGCAGCTTGAGCGGAACCGATAGGGTTAATTGCTGATAAAGCCGAAGCCAATACATTTCTTGACGGTAAGCCTACTTGACCCGCACTTGACGCATTAGCATTTGCAATTCGCTGTCCGGCAGTTATATCGGTCGTTGGATTCGGAACAGCAACCCCACGATAGCCTTGAGAGGCAGGATTAATTATGTCTTTATTAATTCCTGCTACGATTTGTGGATAAAAATCAGGCTTAGATGGAGTCTGTGGGGCCGGTGGAATAGGAGCAGTAGCTACAGTTGGAGAAGAGGGTTGTTGTGGAGCTTGTGTAACTTGTTGCGGCCCGATTGGCCTTGCTTGTAACTGGACCGGTGCTTGTACTGGTGCTTGCTCCAGTTTTGAAGCAACCTTAGTAAAATCAATTGGAACAGTTGTTTTTCCAACTAGATTTTTAAAACCTGCAACGTCATCCGCACCACGAATTGAAACAGGAATTGTATCCAATCCGGCTTCAATAGCTGCTTGTGCCCTATGTCTCCCATCATGATCAACGACTTTAAGATCATCCCCTTTAGATTTTACTTCAAGCGAAGGAATTTGTTCAATTTGATCTCCTGAAGCTAGCGACCTTTGTAAATTATCTCGTTTTGCTAAACTAGGTTCATCTTTAGGTATAGGAGGGAGAAGTGAAAGAAACTGCTCTGGGCTCATATCAACTACATCAGTATTAGATCTTCTTTGTTCTGACGCAATCGCATTATTGCTTGGTGTCCAATCAGAGACACCTATTAGTGGCGCCCCCATTACACGAGCAGTACTATTAACATAATTACTTATGGTAGTTTTATTTTTGTCGCTCGGATCACTTTTGCCAGCTAAATAATCTTCGACTCCCTGCACCCCACCTAAATGTGCCCCAGCTAAGATTGCCGCTCGTTTTGCTGGATCTGCTTCTTTAAAGGTCTCATTTTTCATTAACTCTTGAGCATGCTGCACTGTATAAGCATCAAACAAACGCTCTTGAAGATGGGGATTTTTCAAGAATTCTTCTTTAGAAGGGGCATCAATACCTAAATGCTTAGCTGCTGAAGCAATTTCTTCCGGCCCCATCTGATATTGACCGCCAACTTCAAGAGTAGTTTTGCTTCCTGTTTTTTCAAAAGGTTTACTATAACTAGGGGCCTCACGTTTTGCCATATGATGTCGATAAGTGTCATACTGTTCTGGACTTAGGCCCGTAGTTTTTAATAAATCGTCGCTTGGGATATATTGAACTAATATTGGCGCATCACGCTCACGTCTAGATGGCAAAGACACATCAGCTCTAGGCGCGCTTGCACTAACCCCTAATGTGCTAGGATCATCAATCGGAGCGCCTACAGCATAAGCCATTTAAGGCACTCCAGGTGGTTTTGGTACTTCAGCGCCATTTTTATAATAATGAACTTGTCCGGTAGATTTATCTTGAACCGGATATGTTCTTCCATCTCGCGGAAGAGATTTCATAGTTTGATCTAAAGTATCGAAATGTTCTTTACCAGGCAACGGTGCAAAAGCTGAGCCGGAAGGGCTTGAAGGTTGAGTTTGACTCGAACCGCTTCCTTCGCCTTTCTTCTCTTTAGGCAAATATTCATCTACCGCTGCCAGAGTATCCGGCAATAACTTTTCTCCGAATTCATCCTTCTTAAGCCCTACAGAAGTCCATCGTTTCTCTAAACTGCCCACTTGGCCGGCCATTAATCTTTTTATCGTAACTTCAACATCATGCAATTGTTCAGGTGATCTGGAGCCGGATAAATTCTTTGTCATTCCTTCTCTATCAAAAACTGCGCCTGAACCTATTACAGCCTTGATCACTTCATCTGCAACTACATCTTTAGCGGCATTAAAACTCGTAACTTCTGGATGTCCAAGCTGTGTCTTAGCATAATTGACAACACTATTAACTGCATTAACATCTCCATTTTTTAGAGCTTTGCCTAAATCATCAAATACCTCAAGATGCTGTGTTACGGTATTTAAAGCATCGATCCGTTTCGATGCTGCCCCACGAGCAAAGTCTTGTCTTACAGAGTTTGCTTGGTAATATTTTTGTGCATTATATTCAGGATTGGCTTTCTTAATAGCCTCCATTATTTCCGGCCCATTTCCACGGACCTGAGCATAAGGGCTCAATGGTGGTGTTCTATAATCTGCTATGGACTCTGCAGTGGCATCAATTGCTTCTTGTCCGGCCTGTTCGCCTTTAGTTCTGACTTCTCCTAACTGTTCTTTTGGAACTTCTTTGCCCGCATCGGGTCCACCTGCAAATACAGTCCTTACGGTTCCATCTGGCAATTGTTCTTGGCGTATTCCTCGCCGCTCTGACTTACCAGTATCAGGATTTTTTATATCGGCTTCTAATGGAGCAGGTAAATTTTTAGGTCCGGCGCCCTTACCACCCTCTACTCCAATTCTCTGTGGATTTGTAGGTTTATAAGGTTCATTATCTTTCAGATAAGTATTATTTAACGGATCAAATTGAATTGGGACCTTAGTTCCATCTGGTTTTACATCAACCATAGGTTTAGGTTCTTGACCAGCAGTACGCGCGGCCCCAACCGGATTATAGGGCGCTGTACGATCCTGATTAAAAGCTCCTGGACCTAAAAATTCGTTCAACCAATACACAGCGCCTTTACTATCTGTATACGGCCCTTTCCAGCCTTTAGCTATATCCTCTTCGCGTTTCTTAAAACCTTCCGATCCTAAAGGCCAACGTACAGGATCATATTTCGTATCAAGCTTATTCATAGTAGAATCAGAAAAGCCTTGACTTTTCTGCATGTCCTTCATAAACTCTTGGCGTTTTTGTTCTATCATTACATCTTGTTGATCTTGTGGTATATTTTGTGTTTGTAAGTCTTTAGCGTAAGTCACCAATGGCGTCACAACTTGCTTATCGAATATACTCCCAATCTTCTGATTTGCCATTAAACCTGTAACTTGCGCACGCTGTTGTTCTTCATTAATTTTTTGTGTGGCAGCCATATATTCAAGTGCGAGCTTAGGATCTACCTGACCCACCATTCCAAGAGCTTGAGTATTTGGTAAGCCTGTGTTTGGATTTAACATATTTTGATTTTGAAATGCACCACGGAGCGCGTTTTGTCCAGCCAAATCTTGCTGCTGCAACACATTTCTATAAGCCTGGTTTTGAGACTGATAAATTTGGCTCATATCAGGACCAAAAGGCCCTGAAGGCTTACCAGCCCCAAGTATAATTCTAGGATCTAACTGGGTATCGTAAGGCATAAACTAATTAACCACTAAAATCCGCATTGGTATTGCCACTCAGCGCCCCTGTACCACCCAATCCGCCACCAAAGAGAAATTGGAAAGCACTATTAGCGTTATTATTAAAATTTGGATTTGGTGCTGAAAGTAGATTAGTACTTAGATTATTTATGCCTCCTGTTATTGCATTGGCAGAACCAATTTGTCCGGCACTTAGGGCATTCGCGGCCCCAATCTGGCCCGATGCAAGCGCATTACCTTGATTCTGCAAGATATTACTGGCATTATTAACCCCGGCTTGACCAAATGCGCCTAGTGATGCTGCAGCATTTTGTCCAGATCCTGTCCTTGCTGCAAGAATATTATAAATATTACTTTGCTGTTGCCCAACACCGCCTAACTGCTGATTATAATAATTACCAAGGACATTCTGTGCATTAAGGAATTGATTATTCTGTGCACCATAAGTATTAATCGCATTTTGATTTGTAGCATTATATTGATTTAGATAATTCTGGACGTAATCACTATAAGCTTGGTTAAAATCTTGAGTAGCTAAGCCTGTAGCATTTTGCTGTAAGCCCTGGAGCATATTCCCAGAAAGCGCTCCGGTTCTCCCTGCGGCCGAGTTTTGCACTGCATCTCGGCCTTGATTAAGTAAATATTGATAATCCGGACTTGCCTGAAACTGTTGTAGCCCGAACTGGGGCATATTAAACTGTGGAAGATTTAAACCCGGCGCGTTGCTTAAGTTATTTATTTGCGGATTCTGACCTGTAAGCGCAACTGGATTCTGAAACAACAACCCATTCGGGTTAGCATAATTATTTAAATCATTAAGTGCATTCCCGCCTGCATTAAGATAAGGTGATAAATTATTTTGTGTATTTTGATATTGTAATTGTTGTTGACTTAAAGCTTGCAGTGCAGTTTGCTGCTGGAGTTGAGCAGCGTTTGTAGCAGCTTGAGCTTGTGTATTTGCAGCACTAGTAGCAGCATTAGAACTGATTCCAGCCCCAACTATAGATCCTACACCACCAAGAAGCCCACCAATAAAACCAAAAGGCATTTAAATTACTCTCATTCGTAATCAGTTAATTGGTGCTCTTTAAGCACTCGTACTTGCTCTTCTCCATGAAGATTATGAATACAATAAATAATTGTATCATCCTCAAGAGACTGAAATAAATGCTTAATTCCTGCCATAATATAAATTGTAGTTGGCGCAATATAGCGCTGATCTAATTTACCATCTTTCCAACAAAATATGCTACCCCTAGCAAGTAGACTTGTATGATTCCAGACATGTGCATGTTGTGGAACAAACGAACCCGCATTACGGATAAATATCTGCTTTATAAAAAGCCCATCAACCGTTTTAAATTCAATTTCGCGAGGCTGAGTAATATTTACCCTTACATCTTTTGGCAATGGTAACTCTAACTGTATCATTGCGTCCACCCGCTGCCGACGCAATTGATACTAGTAGCTGTATTTGACTCTGCCACAATTGCGTCTCCGACTACAAGAACAAGATTAGCTAACTCTTGCGCGATATAGGCTTGCCCAGAAGTCAATGCAAATCCTGCCGCTGCGGCACCAATAACAATATTAGTCGCGCCTGCAGCGTGGCCTGATCTAACAATCCAAACAGTTAGTGCTACTGTTCCCGCTGTCACATTCGTAAACACGACTTCTTTAACAAACCCAATTCCAGCTGGTTGAGTGTAAAGCGTTACCGGCACATTACCTATCTGTATCGGCCCAAAAAGAACTACTGGCGTAATTGTCACTTATCACGCCCCTAACATTAAGCTAAGAAAAACTGCTTGGTTTAAGTCAGGAATTACTGGGTCCGGCTTAAGCAGAGCTTCGGTGCCAATATCTAATGCACTAGACGCTTCGAGTTGAGCTGTCGTTGCTGTCGCTTGTGCTGCTACCGCAGCCGTCTGCGCTGTCGCTGCTGCCAGATCGGCCGCATTTGCAACACTTAACGCATTATTAGCAATACCTATAGCCCCATCTGAAGCTGTTTCAATCTGGTTAAAAAACCTCCACCAGGGGCGTGTAAACCAAAACGTCTGTCCTTCTATTGGAGGTTCTCTAGGTGGTGGGATATTTGTTCCCATTATATCAAATCCGCACCAATTATAGTTACAGGAAACATATCAGAGCTGGACAATTCAAATATTCTATCCAATCCTGCATTTCTTTTAGTAGAACCAAGGCGATTAATTTTAACTCGCCGAGCAGTTTCGCCTAACTTTCCGGCTGGAATAAAATGCTCCATAGACCAGCTATGTCCGCCATCGTCAGACCAACGTAATTCAACTTGAGGATCGGTATCAATTGGAACATCAATCCCAGTTTGCATATCAATCTGTAAGGCATTAAACCTAATTGGATCAAACGAAGCTTGTCCTGGCTGTCTTGCCCGCCACGAGCGCAACCATTTCCTTTGCGCCCCGTTATCAGTTAAACCATTAGGTTTATATGTATATAAATTTCCATTTCTATAATCACCTAGGATCGTCTTCCCTGATAATAACCCTCCTTGAGTTCCACTGCCGGTGCTAATTTGGGCAATGTGCCTATTAAACCTTCCTGAATCAAATTGCCCGAGTTGAAACCAGACTGGAACTCCGAGCAAATCACTATCAGTTATATTATATCCCCAAGTAGAGTTTCCAGATGGGAATGATATAATATAATATCTCCTACCGCCTAATTGATACGCGTAAGCTATAGCATTGGTTACATCAGAATATGTTTGCCAAATAGTTGTAACTGCAGTATCTGAAACTATTCTTGGTTCATAGCCACGTAAACGGACAATGCTACAAATCCCATCAGTATCCTGTGAGAGCCACATAAGCTCTTCGCCAATTTGAACAACCGAGGCCGGACTTAAAGTCCCTTTCTCAATATAAACTCCATCAAGCCTTGCAAATGTAAACGGTGACGTTCCAGCATTTATCCAAACCTCAGTATTATACGTCTCTATAACGAAAATCTCTCTATGGATTTGTTGCATAGAGGTAATAGCTGTTGGATTACCAGAAGCCGAAGCAAACTTGAGTGGCAAAAATAGTGACATATCGAGAAGTTCTGATTGCCACATTATATAAAATAAAGGTTGAGATATTATGATAAATCCATCTTGTTGTACGGCTGAAATCTGCCCTGCAACAGGATCAAATGGAAGCGGGATTTGATACAGCCAAGTTGGAGCGCCGAAAGTAGGCGCGCTAAGTTCAAAACCACTTCCAGAGCCTGTAGTAAACGCTTGCACAAATCCAGTAGGTATGCTTGGTGTTAAATTAAAAAGGCCGCTCAAAGGCAATCCATTAAGTATAGATATACTAAATCCAGTTACTCCGCCACTACCATCTACTGAAGTTACTTCAACAGCTGCTGTAGCCGCTGCATTTCCGGTAGTTGGAGACAAGTAAATTATATCTCCATCGGTATAATCAATTCCAGCTACACCAATTGTTCCTCCCGTTAGAGGAACTCCCATTCCATCATGGCCTATTAACCAAGCACCTGTGGTAGTGAAAATACCTAATTGACCTCCGTTATCTTTAAAATTTACTTCTCCAGTAACCCCTGTTACAGATCCTAAAAATGTAGAACTACCATCGTTATCTATTGCATAAATATCATTACCAGAAGCAACATATAAAAAGAAATGAATCAAAGCTGGACCTGTTACGCTTTGATAGAAAATATGTTCTCCCCAAATAGGACCATTACCAACAGTTGTAAAAAGCTCCAATCCGGGCGATAAAAACAAAGCTCCTATTTCTTTCCCTTGCTTAGTTTCTTCTACACGAGGAATCAGATTCATACACTGCGCATCAACCAAATTAGTTGATGACGATTGTGCAAAAGGACCGAAGATAGGGGTCTTCAAGAATTAAGCCCCGTCTCTATAAACATTATAGGTAGCTCTACTTTTACTTACAAGCTCAGCATCATATTTTGCTATAGTTTCTCTAAAGTTAGTTCTCTTCACATTTCCTTTCGACGTTTCAGCGGCTTTTTGAAGCTTAGGTGATACCACGGCGTTGGGATAATACGGCTCTAATTCAAGCGCCAAGTTACGCTTGATTGCCATAACATAGCCAAGTGGGAGCGAAACATGAACCTCAAGCGACCCAAAGCGCTCAAATTGCAAATAACTATCCCAAAACGCTGTATAACCGACGTTAGGAATAGGATAAAAATTCAAAATCCCCCAGGGATTTTGAGGATCATAATAAAGATATTGCGGAATATTAGCATTAACCTGCAGTATGTTTCCTATTAAATTCCACCAATCTTGTTGTATAACCGTCAGCGGGTATCGGTTTCCCGAGGTATCAAGGATATAAGCCGCGCCAAAACCGTGCCTAATACGCAATGGCCGTGTTGTATCTAAATCGCCGCCGACACCAATTGTATATTGAAATTTGCCTGGAGTAAAAATTAATGATTGTTCTAAAGTTGCAAAAGTAGTTAATGATTCATTGCTCCACGAGCCCAACATATCATTAAGAACAGCAAACCCGCGACTCATATCGGCGTCAAGAACAGATTCTCCAGGAGAATAAATCCTTAAAGATTCAAACGCGTCCTGGATAACCTCGCGGGCATTAGCCAAGGAAAATTACTCCTTTAATTAGGGTCTCGGAGCCGCTGGAGTCTGCGGCTGAACATTACGTGCCGACATAGCACGCGAGAGTCTGTTAGTCAACGTAAGGGTCGTCTTAGATTGTTGTGCCTCTGCTATTAAATCTTGCGTAATAGTTCCTATACTAAAATAGGAATGTAAAAGAATAGCAAGATTAGAAGCCAATCCCACTTGCTGCCCTGGAGCCAAGGTTACATTTGGACTTGTTAAATTCGCCGCATAATTAACTAAACCATAATAACCACTAAACGTCAGCGTCATACCAGTACTTGGAACTGGAACCAAAGATAATAGCCCTAAAGGAAACGAAGATTGATAAAACATAGCTGTCGGTATCCCGACAGGTGGAGGATCTTGGGTGTTATAAATAGCATTCCATTCAATAGAGCTAACAGAATCCACTGGTGTAGTTGTGCTTACAACTGTAACTGAAGCTACACCAGGGCCCATAACTACCTTGACGGGCCGCGCACCTGCACTTATACTTCCGCCTTGGCCAACAGTATAAATACTTGTACCCGCCATTAAACTGGCTTCGATAGCTTGAAGAAAGTATAGTTGGATAGAATCATTGGCCCATTGATCCATAAGATCGCTAAGCATCTGTAAGCTTCGGGAAGCATCAGCAGCAGATAATGGTTCGCCAGGAGAATAAACCCCGAGCTTTTCTAAAGCATCAGTTATAATATCTAAAGGAACAGTCATAAATTATTAATCCTAAATAGAGATTTGTTTTGTTTTTGATTTAGAAGAAGAGGTAGAAATCGGTACTGGATTTTGATCTGAAGTATCAGATGCTAAATTTATCTCTTCCAAATCTTGTTCAGCTTTAATTACCCACTTTTGTCTTATTTTAAATTCTTTTTCGGGTGTTTCTGCTAATTCAGATTCTTCGCTTGGAATTCCATCTTTATGTACCCACATTGGATATTTATTCGGATCAGGCACAGGAGGAAACCGAGGATCGGGAACAATAGTCCCATTTTCAAATTTAGGATAATTTGGATCAGGACTTGAATCTAGGCCATCTGGATCATGCGCAATTAATTTCCCATCAACCCACATTGGGTATTGTGTAGCTACATACGCTTCTTTATGTATTGTTCCTGTAAGAACAGAATCCAATGCATCTTTATTATAATCTCCAGCGGGCAAATATCCCTTATCTCGCCAAGAGGTTTCTTCGTCCTCATTATTAACAGTTACATCTGGATACTCAGCTGGCGTTGCAGGAATTGTAAATGTTCCTGTGATTCGCCCATCTTCAATCTTAGCTTCTACACGAGACGGAATTGCTTCCCTATATTCCGGGTGCCGGAGGATTTTGGGAAATTCATGGTAATCTTCTTGTTGCATAGGTTCGCCATAACGAAGATAGCCTTGCGAGCGATACTGCGCCTCGTGTAAAGCGCCATTGACAGTTATAGCTGGAAATCTCTCCGGTACACCGATTTCATTTCCAGTTGCAATTTTAGCTGGAACATGTCTTGGATGAACTAAAGTCACAGGATAACCTGGTTCGACTGTCATTTATTTAGCTCCTTTGCGTTCTCGTTCCAGACAAAAATTGCATCAGCAATAAGGCGACAATATGGTACGAAGCCTTTGAGAAGCAGTAGATAAGCAAAATCTCTGTAACGACTCTCGCCTTTAAAATCAACTGTTTCTACACAAATAACCTTAGGATGGCTTGAGCTAAAATCAGTTGACTCTAATACATTCAAATCTAGCCCTTCAATATCTATCAAAAGCAAATCCGGAAAAATCCCATTACAATAAGTATCAACAGCTTTATTTAAAGTTATAGTTTCAAGCACCAAGGTATCTGAAATTTGAAAGCTAGGGTTCTCATGAACAAATCCATGAGCCGCTTCGGGATCAAATGTATTCCGGCCAGAAAATGAATCAATCCTATAAAATTCAACCTCACCACCACACGGTGTTATACCGATATTAATATTTAAATCTTCAGGCCGAGCTTTATAAAAATTCTCTATAAGCGCCGGGTTTGCTTCTATATTAACTCCACGTGAGCCGCGAGAGTAAAGCAGAGCCGTATTGCTTATAACCGTAGGATGGAATGCGCCAACATCAAGGTAAGAAGGATTTGTTATTCCAAGCAGCTCAAAAAGATTCAAGAGCAAAAAATCAGCCCCAGTCTGGGAAAAACTTATATTTCCATACCTACATTGGCTAGGTAACCCACTTATAGGATCAATATGCATCATAGGAATAATTCGAAATAATAGGAATCACTTGTTCTATTACCTCATCCCAACTACAGGACTTCGATTGGCGAATTACTTGCATAGAGGGATACCAAGGATTATCTTTTCGATCATGTTCCAACCAACGCCAATCCGCAGCGGCAAAAGATAATAGTGCAATACAAGGCCGATTTAACGCGCCAACAAGATGGAGCGGACCGGTATCGGCGCACACCATAATGTCCATTTCTTCTATACGCTCAGCAAGATCTGCAAAATCGCGGATGGAATAAGACAAATCAGTTATGAGATCCGAAACTCCAAGTCGAGCTATATCTTCAATCCCTTCAAATTGTAGGCTATAAATTGTAGCATGAGGTATTAACGTCAAAGGAAGAAAACATTCTAAAGGAATTGAGCGCCTTGGGCCACTGCCGTATTTATCAGCTTTCCAAATTATACCTACATTTTGATTCCCATTTCTATGTGGTAACGGGAAAGACTCTTTATTACCAGGAATATAAGTGCTATGTAGATAAGGAAATTCTATATTAGGAAGATCATTTAATTCAATCTTAAGCAGCGCCGGTAAAGATGAAACTGATACATGATAGTCTACGGGCGGCAAAGGTTCGTTTATATCGACTACAATATTAGTAAGATCAGGCGAATCTAATATGCGAAGCAAAGGTTTAGGGACTGCTGCAATAACATAAGCACCATAGTCACACAGCCGTTTCATGAAGCGGCTGAACTGGATAGTATCCCCATATCCCTGATAATGATGTACTAAGATACGTGCGCCCTTAAGAGCACTTATATCACCATTCCATTCTGGTATTCCAAGGCCCCAAATATGACTATTAGGGGTATTCCATTGCTCTTGAACTATTGTAAATCCTGCGCGAAGATCACCATTCTTTAGTCTTGCATACCCAATACCATATTTTATACCTGCTTTGGCTTCTTCAGGAGCATGCTCGTATGCTGGAATAAGTAAATCTAAAGCTTTGCTTGTCTGCCCTATTTCAAGCATAAGAAAACCAAGATTTTGCTCGACTTGATATCTAGATTCCAAGTCTCTTTCAATAAGCTTTGTTAAAATTTCCTCTGCTTCATCATATTGCTTAAAATAAATAAGAACACCACTTAATGCAATCAAAGATTCTTCATGAGTCGGATCAATACTTAAAGCTTTACGACAAAGAAATTCTGCAGCTAGAAATTTTCCTTTTCCTGCACTAAGAGATGCCAAACCTTGCCAAGCATTAACATTCGGCAGCTTGGCTCTAAAGCAAGACTCTATCTGTTGATGGCGTCCTCTATAGAGCCAAGAAGTGACTACCGAATGTGAGACAGACATAGTTAAGTGGCGAACTTAGGTAGCAATTAAACCCAATGCCTTTAGCGCCGTTACTACAGCCCCTGCAGAATAAGTATAAGCACCCGGCGTACCTCCATCTCCAGTAGGTTGGATTATAGGAGTGCCAAGCCCGAAAAACCCAAGGTGATCACTTGGGCCGTTACCCATAACCGTTCCTACACTATTCCCATCACTTAATTGCCTTACCGCTTTCGTTTCAACTGGAATTGCAACAGGCATAAAAATCTCCTAAATAACTAAAGTAACTATCGGGTTCGCCCAATCTTTCTCGCGGCCTAATTGGATCTGTGTTGATATAGCATTAGCAAAAGGTTCAATAATATGCACAGGGCCTTTAGGCCCTACAGCAATATTACCTTTCTTTCTATCATCAACACGCACCTGATATAGAGCAGGTTTTAGAGTTTTCTTTAAAAGTTCTCTAATCTCATGATCAGGTAGTTTATTGATAGGCTTAAAATCAGGGAAGCCATTTGGCTGGCCTCCACTGACGCGAGCAGAGGGTTTGAGTGGGGTTGAACTTGACATAGACTTAATTAACCCGTCAATCTCACACCCATTTCAGGATAGTAAGTAGCAGTGCCGTAAAGTATATCTAGACGAGCAGGGAAAACGTCATTATTAATATCGTAAGCTCTAATTATCCTCATACTAATTCCCTTATAAGTCTCCCTTGCTGCAAAATCCACCCCTTCCGGAATCTCCATTGGAACTGTAACGAGACCAAAGGTATCTTTAACGAAGCCGAGACTTTGTGGATAATTAGTCGCAGAAAGACCTACAACTGTAATAGGAGCTAGGTTAGCCGGCGCAACAGTCACAGTCTGATACGGATTCCCCGGCGGCGGACCTGCTAGAGTAATTGCGGGCGAGATTGGAATCGTTGCATTACCACTACCATCGGAATTAACTGGAGCAGTAACAACAAACTGCGCTAAGGCTCCCGTGGATTGCCGCGATTGTGGATTAATTGCAAAAACGCCAGCAAGTGTGAATACATCGCCAACGTTAAGGACTCCAGTTACATTAGCAGTCCAACCATTAGTTACAAGATTAGAACCAGTTTGATTCGAACCATTAACAATTGGAGTTCCACCAAGGGTGCCAACAGTTTGGCTCGGTGCGTTCTGATCACCATAGATTTCAAAATTGGCAATATTAGCCAAAAAACCTTTAAGAGCCGGCTCAGCAACAGAACGAACGTAAAGGGTAATTAGAGCATTATCTATGGACCAATAAGCTTTGGGCCCAAGAACCAAGCAACGCCCGTCTTGAGGTACAGCGCCTTCATCCATGCGCTGACCGACTGCAGCAACACTTGAATATGCCGCCGGCGTAACACCAGGCGTTCCTACTACGTTCCAGATACTGGTAAAATTTTGCATAATATCT
>Ga0210403_10001083_pt1 | contig 26482 bp, 26 predicted proteins | sample IncBWC19MmetaG_FD_150863 | JGI IMG/M metagenome (GOLD analysis project Ga0210403, IMG submission 150863) | Forest soil microbial communities from Barre Woods Harvard Forest LTER site, Petersham, Massachusetts, United States - Inc-BW-C-19-M | ecosystem: Environmental > Terrestrial > Soil >... | reverse complement strand
TACACCTTTTATCTCATGGACCGTTTCCATATCTCCGTGCAGAGCGCCCAGGTCCACCTTTTCATTTTTCTTGGCGCTGTCGCCGCAGGCACCATCATCGGCGGGCCAATCGGCGACCGCTTCGGCCGCAAATTCGTCATCTGGTGGTCCATTCTCGGCGTGCTTCCTTTCTCGCTGCTTCTGCCCTACTCCAGCCTTCTTTGGACCGAAATTCTGAGCGTCATCATCGGCATCATCCTTGCCTCCGCCTTTTCCGCGATCCTCGTCTACGCTCAGGATCTCATCCCCACTAAAATCGGCACAGTCTCCGGACTTTTCTTCGGATTAGCTTTCGGCTTGGGCGGTATCGGCGCCGCACTACTGGGCAAGCTTGCCGACCATACCAGCATCAACTTCGTGTACCATGTCTGCTCGTTTCTTCCCGCACTCGGCATCCTCACCGCTTTCCTTCCCGACGTCACCGCCAAGGACGCAGGGGAAAATTAAAACTAACCGTTAGCGGCTTCTCAAGCAGGCGGCATGTATTCCACCTAGCATCAAATGGCTTTGTGATTCAGATGTGAGAAAAGCCGACCATGTGGCAATGTGGGTGCCGTAAGGCTGGCGAAACGCAGCCGCACTACTCAGGAATAGAGTTTCGCGTAGATGCCGAGCTTTCTCATTCGATACATGAGAGTGGTTCGGTTGATACCCAGGCGGCTTGCAGCGCCATCGGCGCCACCGATGCGGCCCTTGCACGTGGTAAGCGCCTGTATGATTTCCTCGCGCTGCTTCCTTTGATACTCCTCGGCACCAGTGCTGATATCAGGTCGTGAGTTGCTTGCCCCACGTGCCGTTCGCTTCGTTTTGGAGACGACTGTTTCTGTGGCCGCCTCCGTTTCTATTTTTTGCAGTTCCGTGAGCGGTACCTCAAGTGCCTTGCCGCGGGTCAGACGTTTACATATCGATGAAGCGCGAAAGAGCGTGCCGGAGAACGACGGCAGACCCCATCCCTGGGTCGGTGCGGTAGTGGTCAAAGATGGCAAGGTGCTTGGTACAGCGCATCGAGGAGAGGTTCCCGGCAACCATGCTGAGTTTGTCGCGTTAGAGAGAAACCTCGCTGATGTAGCTGTTGCGGAAGCGACGGTGTATACGACCCTTGAGCCATGCACCACACGTAATCCTCCCAAAATTCCGTGCGTGGACGGGCTAATCGAACGCAGAGTGGCGCGTGTCGTTATCGGAATTTTGGACCCCGACGAAAGAATCCGAGGGAAGGGACAGCGAAAATTGAGCAATGCGGGAATCGAAACCTCTTTATTCCCGCACGACTTGGCAATGGAAGTTGAAGAACTGAACCGCGAGTTCACACGGTTTTGTGAGCAGCAGACGCTCAACGTGTCTTTGTCCGCCAAGACGCCGACTGCGGATGAAGATCAGTCTAGCTGGCCCGACGTTATTCTGGAATGCCAATGGCCTTCGCTCGTTCACGAGTCTAGGATTCCCGGCTCCCACATCGTTAGAAGAAGACCCTGGATGCTCCGGTATAGAGGCCCTGGTTCAGTCTACAATGGTTGCGTCCACCGCATAGATTTTGGCGAGTATGAAGCCTTATTTCCCAGGCGAGTGCCAACACTGACCGACACCGCGTCTGTACACCCGATTATTTGTCATAAATCAGATGGTCTGGTCATCACTGCCCACGACCTTGAATCCCTTATACACAATCCGCCTTCAGGCTGCGATGTCCATCAATATGCTGTTGAAACCGAAGGAAACGAAGACCAAGAAGTTCCGCTCAAGGCTTTCGTACTCGAAGTAGAGATTCCGGTCACGATCAGTTACGAAGATAAGAATGGAAATCAATTTAAGATCAGATACCTTCTCCACTACGACACCTATATGGAAAAGGGTGAGATGATTCGGATAGGCAGAATTGAAAAGATCGCGCCCATATAGTTCATGACTTCCTGACTTGTCGGTCGCTAGTGCTCTTAAGAGCGTTGAAAACATGTTCGGGTCGGTCAGCCAACTGACGATAAAGGGCCGAACAAAATTCAACCGGACAATCCAAGTTGTCTCCGAGTGCTGCTAACGCATCCATCTCAGCGACGGTCATGCGGAGTTTCGCGGCAATCGTGGTGAGTTTCATTTCTGGCCTCGCCTTCTGACAGGGTCCTTTCAATCACCGAAGATTCTAAGAACTCCCGGATGGGCGCTGACGGGGTGCGCCAAGCCCTTGCCGATCTGCCCTCGTGGCCTCCATTCTCTCTTCATTATCCGGGAACGAACGTGCGATCGTGGCTTTCAATCGCGTTTCCCAGTATTTGAGTGTCGGACGGCGATCTTCCGGAACAGCTTGCGCCAGATCCGTAACGAGTGCGTTCATGCGTCGCATGACCTGCACACTGGTAGCGCCATAGGCACAAATCTCATCAAAGGCCAGGCGAATGAGATCGTCCCACGTGGGAAATGGAACCACGAGCCGCAGTTTGCCATCACTGTCGCGATACGTTCCAATTTCCAGATTCCGTTGGCCCAGACGCAGCAGCAGGTCCTCGATCTGGTCAAGTGCTTGCACTGCCGTTGTAGGATCATTGATCGCCGGTGACAAGGCCTTGATTGCGATGTCCACCAGCAGGCGGATCGCGTACTTGGGATCTTGCTCGAATGTACGTTCCTCACCAATTGCAATCCCATCCCGCAGCTTTCGTTCATCAATGGGCCGGTCTGCACCAAACACCTGCAAGAAAGGCGTCAATTCCACAACCGTGTCGCCAACCGCTGCGATCATTTCGATGACTCCGCCGGACACTTTCGCCAGATTCACTAAAGCGGCGATATCGACTGCTTGTACCGAGCGAGGTCGTCCGTGATGAATGAGCGTCTGAGTGCGAGGCAAGACATGAAAATCGTCCGATTCAGTGGCTTTAGCCAGCGATTTCACTGACGGATACATTGTGGTTATCACCCGCCGTCCCTGATCGGCCGTGAAAATTAGCATGCGGTTCACCTGGAGCAAACGGATCCGCTGGATTAGGCTGATGAACATGACCACGCTCGCCAGTAGGAGACCAACCACCACCCAGGCACTGACAAACGGAACTTTCCCCGACCCGTTCCGGTCGACTCCTACGAGTGCTGCGATTGAATAGAGGAAGGTGGCGGTAAATAACCCAAGGGCATGCGATATGACTGGATCACGCGCTATCCACATGACGAGGCGTGGTGAGTAGGCAATGGCGCTGAACTGAATCATCACAAAGGTTAAAGAAAATACGATGCCCGTGAGGGCTATCATGCCCGAGGCGATCGCGGAGTAGATTGCCGTCGCAGCAGATACGCTTATTGGGGTGACAAGCCCAGGGAAGATGTGGCTCTCAAAACGTGGAAACGTCAACGCAGCCGCCATTGCGACGGCAGCATAAATTGCAGGTATTCCCCAAGCACTCGGCTGATACGTGTAGCTCTTACGAGACATTGCGGGCCCTCCTAGCGGAGAAGGTGTCGTCTGTTGCTGTTGGTGAAGTGCGCACGGAAAAGGTTGCAAAACGGGAAACAAAGCGACTGAAAGTTTCCGCGAATGGTCAATACGCATTGCGCTCTATTTATCGGAATCGGAATAGAATCGCAAGTGTGGATGCTTTTCGGTCACGTATTCCGGGATACCTGGTTAACAGCGGAAATCGGAAAAGTGGTCCCAGTACCCCACCCCCCTTCCTCTGCACACCAATCAGCGAGAACCCAATGACCGAAGAACGTAAGCACGCGATTCTGTTTGCTGCCACTTTGCTTTGCGCCCGGAAGATGATCGAGATCATGGACTCCGACAAGCCGAATTTCGCGAAGCAGTATTTCGTGGATAAGGCGATTGATGAGGCGGCATTTATTTTGGAACGGATTGATAGGAAGTGGCCAGCTCCTTCCTGAGCAAAGCCAGTAAGTTTGGAAAGCTAGGACGCTTTCGCCTGCTTTTCGTAAAACGCCTTATAGGCTTCCGCAAACTTATGCCGCGCCGTCTTCACTTCGACCTCTTCCTGTTGGCTCAAGATATTAAACTTCCGATGATTGTCGGCAAGATTTTTGGCATCTCGATAGAGACAGGCTTTATCGAGCAAAACCTTGAACTGGTCGGACAAAAAAGAAGCATTGCCCGTTTGGACATTTATCCCCCAAGCGTTCACGGTTTCCTGCGCTAGACTGTCGGCATTTCTTAGGTAGTCTTCAATTCCACTGCAACTCTTGCATCTTGCCGCCCAATACAATTTTTCGGACATCTCAAGCCTCGTAGCCGGGGAGACAAGCGGGGCAGGACAAGGATTATGTTTGGCCCCTAAACCGGGATGAGAATGTCCCACGAGTCTGGTCGGTGGTGGTGAGTCACTAGGTCAACTGGAGTCTGTGCTTCTGAAGCGTACGTGTACAGCGATTAAAAGATAATTCGAGAAGGGGAGGGACGCCTCTCGGAGGAAGAGCGTCCCGGTCGGATGTATTTTATATGTGTCCGCAGTTCTCTTCGAGCATGTCCCACACCAAAGCAGTCAAGTCGCAGGTATGGAGGAACTTGCGACCGAAATGGCTTTTCTGGAGCGGAGTTCCAGTACGAAACTTCGTACTGGTATTTCGTTTGGTTCTGTAATTCTTACCATCGAGATGTGCAGCGAGCAGCGTATTTTCCAGTCGAATTGAGTCAATCATGCATCTAACAACCATGAGGCTTGACCCTATGACATCGGGAACCCAGTGCCAAGTGAAAAACGACCTGGTGAATCAGCTCATCGCGTTGAACAACAAACTGAATACTCTCAGTTCCGCTTTGTTACACAGTGAGCAAGCGCGAGAGGAAGTCCAGCAACAGCGAGAGAACCTCTACGTTGAAATCAAGCGCCACCGGGCGAAAGGACACCGAGGCAAGCCTTGTCCAGCCGTCCAGCGTTTCCCGTTTCGATGAGAACCAACGGTGTGAGCCGTTCAGAACTCCAAATTGTCGATCATTCCGAGTTCAGAATGTCGATTGCCAAATGCGTCGTCCGTTTGAAGGACTCTCACGATACGGAACATAGCATACGCCACACGTTTCAACATTCGGAATGGTGGGTGGGACGCTTTATCAGCGTCCCGTTGGTCAGGTTGGGGGTGTAGGAGGATTGTTAGTATGGTGACGAGTCGTCACGGTCTTGGATACTGTCAGAACTCACAGCATTTTTTGTAACAGGAAATTAATATTCCGTTCAACTTAAACGTGCATGCTTGCATACCGCCGTTGTCGAAGCCATTCAAGACAAAAGATCAGGCTGAAAACCAGCGTTTGAAACTCCCGGAGCGAGAGCAGCGGGAAGTTGCGGTGGGAGTGATTCGAATCAAATAAGTAGAAGCTGTGCTGCTCGCAAGTGTTCACGGCAACCGGGCAGTGCGTTATAATTGGTGTAAGTGGGAGCGGCACCAGTGGCGAAATTTAGCAAGTCCATTCGATTGAACTTAACGTCCGAGATGTTCGAGAAGGTTCGAGCCGAGGCGAAGCACTCTGGTATCAGTGCCAGCGCCTTAATCCGCGATGCAATTCAGCGGAGTTTGTCCGAGTTGACCGCGCTGAGACGGACATCTCCAGTTCCAAGACGAAAGCCGGGAAGTCTATTGGAGCATCCGTTGGTGGATTGGACCCGTGCCGAAAGACAGTTTGCAGATGAAGTGATGCGTGTCTTTCGCGAGGAAGACCGATAATTCCGCTAGTTGAACTGAACTAGACTTCCCAATTTCCGTATGCGCATCCGTTTCCTCAACTAGCTCTCAACCAATTTAGTTCCTACTGTTCCTCAAGAACGAGCTACAGCCGACTCACTTCTTGACCGGACAATAGAATTTCATCGTGACAACATTTGTGCCGATTGCGTTTATCTGCTGGCGGTTCGTTCGTCGTACCACTTCTTCTGCATCTCAAACCACTCGCCTACGTTCCAGTGTTCGCGGCTCGCGATACTGTCCGTAAGTTCTTTTTCGTATTTCAGTGCTTTTAAGTCTCCGGCCCGACGTGCTTCGGTAAACGCTTTGGAAACGCGCGTGTGCTCTTCAAAAAACTCCTCTACGATTGCGTTTTCTGCTTGGCGCTCTTTTCTTCCCACCATGACAATCCTGATGACGCGAATCATGAGCCACAGAAATAGATATTGAAAATGCTTCCGCGCCGACCTTGGCCTCCGAATCATCCACCAGATGTAACCGCGCCGTCTGTGGAACATCAACATTTGCCCGGGCTTCTCGGGATTGGGAACCATAAAGCTTATTTTTCGCGGCCAACTGGTGATAATGCCTATAATGCCTCTCCGCATGGAAGCCTCCATTCAGCCCCACCTTCATACGGAACTACGAACCCCCTCTGTCTTCTCGGAGCCAGGCACTGGCCATCTGTTTCAAGTGAGCCAGAGATGCCCCACGGTGTTGGGCCTCAATCAGCGGCACACTCGGGTCGTCATCTGCTATGTTGCAAATTCCTTCTGCCCACTCTTTCGTCACCATCATCGCGCAAGGTGAAGTTGTTTTATCGGATTAACGGTGTGATCTCAAATTGGTGGCGGTCACGGGAAAGTTCCGCCTTCTGAAGTACAATCGGCCTGAAGGAAGGATGATGGCAAAGATGACCGAAGTTGAAGGCGAGCGCGGAGCGAAAGTCAGATTTCCCCCTCCGCTCGTTTATTTGATTTCCATCCTTTTGGGGGTTGGGATGCGGTATGCGGCGCGGCCACTTGCCGTTGCTACTTATCGGTATCTCGCGCTGGCGGCAGGTGTCGCAGTTCTCCTGGCTGGACTGTGGCTCATCTTCGGCGCGTGGACTCTTTTTAAGCGGACGGGGCAGGACCCAAAACCGTGGAAGCCCACTCCTGAGATCGTGTTGAGCGGACCTTACCGATTCACGCGGAATCCGATGTATCTGGGACTGACGTGCATTCAGATCGGTGTTGGACTGGCATTGAACAATCTTTGGATTTCATTGCTGGCGGCGTTTTCGCTTTTGACTGTGCATTTCATCGCGGTAATCCCAGAAGAGAACTATCTCACCGAGAAGTTTGGAGACAGCTACCGGGCCTACCTCGTCAAAGTGCGCCGATATCTTTAAAGCTTGGTGCCCGGCTCCATCCTGGCACACCGACCAAAGCGCCGTGCGAAGCGCACAAGAAAGCCCCAACAATCGCGGTAGCCAAGAATAAAGCAGCGTGGAAGGCCGTGTAATATATGTATGGGAGCACGGCAATCGCGTCACTGTTGGTGCGAAGATGGTGGGACATTCATGGCGATTCTCCATTTCTTTTGCGATGAAAGTGGCAAGTACCGGAAAAATCCAGTGGTTTCGATTACTGGCATCGGGGCGGATAGGCCGCGGCTAGATCAATTCGACAAGCAATGGAAAGCTTTGTAGGACTCTTACGGTTTATTGCCGGAATTGCATATGGCACGTGTTCTTCAACTCAGTCAAGCCAACGGCCCCAAAATGCCAAGCGGTCAGAGCCTTGATGAGCGCATAGATGCGCTGCTTCCATTCGCGGACTGCATTAACGACAATCTGGAAATTGGGTTGGTACAAGCGTGGGATGTGAAGGGTTACAACAAACTCTCAATGGAGGTAAAGAAGTACCTTGGCGGTTCCCACGACCCGTACCAGCTTGCGTTCATTCGCGGTTTGTTGGAGCTTAAGAACTACACTGGCAAAGAAGATGTCGTAAACGTGATTTGTGATGATGACGAAGTGACCGCATGGGATACCTACATGCACTTTCGCGCGATATTCAGGGCATTCCCGGAAATTAAGGACAGATTTGTTGGAATAAGTTTCGCGAAGAGTCAGCACTATACGCCTTTGCAAGCGGCGGATATGGTTGCGTTTCTCGTGCGGCGTGAAGCGGCGGCTTGTTTTTGGAACAAGCCGAATGAGTACAAGCGGCTAGGAGACTACCTTATGACTGATTCCAAGGCGGCGTCTCAGGGTGTCATGCGATGGTATAGTGTGTTTGCCGACGAACAGCGGTTGGCAAACCTGGCAAACGATATTTTAAATGCCAACGCAGTTCCAGCAACCCTAGAAGACAGTCCCGAATCGCAAAAGCCGGGTGTTGCGTAGTACCTCGGTGTTCCGATAAGCTTTTCTTCAGTGAACCGACCATGGGTAATCAACTGGAATTTCCAACAATGGACCAGGTCATGAAGGCTTCACATGAAGACCTGGCGCGATGGTATCGGTTCCTGCTTGCGAATGATAAAGAGCAGCAGGCCGTCCTGGACAAGATTGCCGACCGTTTCAAGAAATTGGGCGGTATGACTCCGGAGATCTCTAAGCGTATTGGCCACGGCGGGTCTTAGAACATCGGCTTGTTGATCTTGCTTTCCACTTCTGTCGCGTCCTGCACCCCTAAATACTTCTCAGTCGTCTTCAAGTCCGCGTGGCCCAGGTAAGCTTGAATCGTGCGCAAGGTAATCCCATGCGTGTGCCAGAACGTGGCGCGAGTTTTGCGAAGACGGTGCAGATAGTGCAGGCTGCAACCTTCGCTGTATGTCGCGCAGTTCTTTTCAACCTGGACTTTCGTAAAGCGTCCTTCGCTCCTGGTTGTTTTGCACTTCCCGCAGTTCAGCCCGGCGCGGAACGCGATCTTTTTAAACTTCCGAAGAAAATGGCCCTCGGGGTCGCCCTGTTCATTCGGAAATATCCATTCGGAGTTTGACTGTTTCTTGCACTCCTGGAGCATATCCACTAGTTCCTTAGTGATTGGAATCTCCCGTCGCTCGTGCGACTTCGGCGCAAATTCCCCAGCGCCTCCGTGGCTATATTTGAACTTCTTAGCCTGAACTACGAAGTGCGGCACGTTGCCCTTTAGCACCACATCCGTCCATCTCGCGTGAGCCACTTCTTTTTCTCGGCAGGCACTCATCAGGAAGAACGTGAAGCGGCAAGTCTCATTCGGGTCCATCGCAGCAAACAGCTTCTTCAAGTCTTTTTCCGAGTATGGCTCCGCGATCTCCTCTTCGACGGTTGGCAGCAAATCCTTGACGATTTTGTACGGGCTTGCGACTCCGGCTTCCTTCAGCATGAACACCACAACCATCACCTTGTTATTAATCGTTTTTGGCGCTGCGTTCTTTTCGTCTTCGAGCCAGGTGATGTATGCGTCCAGGACTTTGCGGTCCACCTGGTCGATGTATTTGGCGCTGGTCTGCTGGAGGAACTCGTTCAGTATGAAGGTGTAGTTCTCTACCGTGGACGCGTTCTTGCGTTTCTTGAGGTCCAGGAAGCTGGCGATTGCATCCGCGATGGGTACACGGCCAGCGCCGTTCTCAGCCGGGAGGGACTGGCCCCGTTCCCTCTTGTCGCGCTCCAGCCTGGCTTGATCGAACGTCGCCGCGTCCAGAGTCACCCAAGGCTGCGCTCCGTTGGCCTGGGTTGGCCGGATATAGAACGGCCCCTGTATGGAAGCCGTCTTGACGCCACGGGCCTCCTGGATGCGCCGATAACGCCATACATGGCCGTTTCCACCGGGTACTTTCAATCGCTGGTAGATCGCTAGTCCCGCCACATAGCCTCCGCCTAGGCCTTACTCAAATCCGCCAAGTAACGTAGCAGGACGTAGCATGTGTTAAAAACACGCGATTTGTCAAGAAAAATAGGTATGGCGGAGAGGGTGGGATTCGAACCCACGGTAGGGGTTAACCTACACACGCTTTCCAAGCGTGCGCCTTAAACCGCTCGGCCACCTCTCCACTCGACTGCGCAACCTTTTAACTTTAGCAGAAATTGCTCCCGGACGCATGGCGTGCCCCGCATGCTTTTTCAGTCGGCGCCGCAGAAAACGAAAGCGTTTTCCCGAAACTCGATTTTGCCTGTCGCCGCCTCTCAAGTAGACTAATAGGGTTGTCCACACCATTCCGGGGTGGTGCAATTGGTAGCACATGGGCCTTTGGAGCCTAGAATCCTGGTTCGAGTCCAGGCCCCGGAACCACTTTTGACTTTCCCGTCGCGACAAATCCCTGCAAAACGCCGCCTATTTCACAGAGAAACGCAAAATTGTAGTCGAGTGGAACGGCTTGCTCGGAAACAAGGTAGTCGACGGAAATCCCGCGTGGTTTGGCGAATCCGGAAAATGCTGCGTTTCCAGGCAAAACGCATAGCGCTGCTCGTAGACCCTGCCACCCTTCCCATGCGCCGTCCCGTCCAGAAAATTCCCCGTATAAAGCTGTATTCCCGGCTCTGTCGTCAAAACTTCCAGCACCCGACCGCTTTTCGGATCGCGCGCCACCGCCGCAAGTTCAATCCCCGAAAAACCCGTCTTACGATCCAACACCCAGTTGTGATCGTATCCCCGCCCCAGTTTCAGTTGCTCGTCCGATTCGTTGATCCGCTCGCCAATCGCCGTTGACCGCCTGAAATCGAACGGCGTGCCCTTCACATCGCGTAGCTCGCCCGTCGGAATCAATCCCGAATCCACCGGCGTAAACTTGGTCGCGTTCAGCTGAACCGTCTGCGAAAGAATGTCGCCATTCCCCTGCCCCGCCAGATTGAAGTAGCTGTGATTTGTCAGATTCACCACCGTCTGTTTGTCTGTGCTCGCGCTGTAATCAATCCTCAATTCGTTCTTCGCTTTCAGCAAAGTAAAAGTCACCGTCAGCGTCATCGTTCCGGGAAATCCTTCCTCCCCGTCCGCACTCGCATAAGTAAACTCAACCGCCACGCCTTCCTTGCTCGCAACTTCCTTCGCCGCCCAAATCCTCTTGTCAAAGCCGAGCACTCCTCCATGCAGTGTGTTCTCACCATTATTCTTGGGCAGAGTGTAGGTTTTCCCCGCCAGCGTGAACGTCCCGTGCGCAATTCGATTCGCATAGCGCCCAATCGTCCCACCGATGTGCGCCGTCCCATCCTCATATTCCTTCGGTGTGTCAAACCCCAGCACAACGTCCGCGAACTTCCCCGCCCGGTCCGGCACCTTGATGCTCTGCACCGTCGCACCATAAGTCGTAATCGCCACCGTCATCCCGCGACTATTCGTCAAAACATACAAATCCGTTTTCTCACCCGAAGCGATCGCACCGAACGGTTGAACTTTCACGGAAGATTTTGACGCAGGATCCGCCGAACACATCACATTTGTCAGCGTAAGTGCCAGTAACAATCCCATGCCTGAACGCAAAACGGACATTTCCCTCTCCTTACAAAACGCAAAACTTGATTGCTGTAACCAGAATACGAACAGAATGCCAGCCCATCCAGCAAAAGGCTGTTAGTCCCAGGCTACTTCGCGGTGATCAGTGCGCTGGTCGTCGCAACGCACTGCCAGGTTCCATTCGTCTTGATCCACGTGTCCACGAACCGCTCGCGCCTCACGTACGGCTTCCCCTTCTCCATTCCCTTCACGCGAAACACGCCCACCACCACCGCCGCGTCGCCGTACATCTGCACGTTGCTCTGCTCAATCACCGCCTGTGAAGGCTGGTAATCCGGCGCCTTGATGCTGGCCAGAAATTCGCTCTTGTTCATCACGCTGCCATCGATATCCACGGACACCATGGTGTTCCCCAGCAGCATGTCCAGCGCTTTCGAATCCTTGCCTTCCAATGCGTGGTTCCACGCTAGTTCCAGCGCCTGAATCCGCCCCGCCTCGTCGTTGGCTCCGCTTTGTCCGCGCACGGATAGGGTAACGCCTGCAATCAAAAGAACCGCGGCAAACGGGATAATTTTCTTCATCAACGGAATCCTCTCATCGTCCATTGGATATGCCCAGGAGTTGTAACGATAGTAGGCCATCCACAGCGCGTCATGTGGCCGGCCTTCGCAAGATTTTCTGAAGAATTAACGCCCGAGGATTTCGCCCACCGCGCGAAACGCCTGATCGATCGCCGTATCCGTGTAAGCGCTTGCCCCGGCATCGGAATTCGCAATCGCGATACGCCCAAATGGCTGCCGGCCCAGAACCCACGGCTCCTGCCCCGCCTTCCACTCCGGCAAATCCAGCCCGAACGGCGTGAACGCGTACCCATGCGCCCAGCGGTTCACAATGATCCCCTCAATATCGCGCCCCGGATCAAAACCCGCGCCGCCCAGCATCCGCCCCAGTTGCTCGCGAATGTTCCGCTCGAATTTTGAGTACGGCGTCTGCAGCAGCTCCGTTCGCCCTGCGCGATTCTGGTCGCGCACTGGCAGTCCGGGTTTGCAGGGTGTGCGCAGCATGAAAAGCACCGCAGGTTCTTCCGGCTTGCTCGGAAACTGATACTTTCCCAGGCTCACAGGAAAATCCAGCGCCGTGTACGTGTGATATCCTCCCGGAGCCACAATCTGGTGAATCCCCAGATTCGCGAACGGCTGCCAGTTTCGTAGCGCCACGTGCGTGTACACCAGCGGCGCTTTCACCAGGTACGAAAGCGATTCCTTCTGCGCGTCCGGCAGTTCCCGGCAAATATAAGGAATCATCACGTTGTAGCAGGCCAGCACGCAGTAATTCCCTTTCACCGTGTTCAGCTTCCCGCCGCGCATGTAAGCAACTTCCACTTCTTTCGACGCGTGTTTCGTCCCAAGATGCTTCACGTTCACAACGGTGCTGTTTAGCCTGATCCTCACGGGATTCGCGGCTCGGTCAAGCATCGCGTAATTTGCCCGCGCCGTGACCACGTCCTCCATCGTCGAGCCCGGCACCGCTTCCGGAATCAACGAACGCACCAGCAGCCGCGCCACGGAAGCATTCCCGTCAGGAAAGTGAAAAATGTACGGCTCTTCCTTCTCGTGCTCAGGAAAGCCAAGCCCGTCGAATCCCGGATACGTGAACGAGCCATAATCGTCGCCCGCCTCGTAGCACAGGAACGCTGGAACCGACTCGATTCCCACGCAAAAGAGATCATGCGTAAACGTCTGAAAAAACGGCAACGCTTCGGGAATCAGCTTGCAGTGCTTGGTCAAATAATCCGCGTAGCTGATTTTGCTGAGCGTCGCGATTTTCTGCTCGCGCGTCATCCCCTGCAGGTAATCGACCTTCTCCGTATAAACGCGCGCGATGTCCTTCTTCACCGCGTCCGAAAGCGGCGCCTTCGCCAGAAATTCCGGCCACGGCGTCGTGTTCATCCCGGTCACCAGCCGGTCGTCGCTAAACGTCTCCTTGTCGAAAAAAGCCGCCGTGCCACGCTTTTCATAAAGCTTCGTATCGTATGCTTTGTAAAATTTCTGCACCTCGATCCCAATCTCTTTCAGCAGTGCTTTTGCTTCCGTGCTGTAACGGCCGGGGCTCTCAATCGACTGCGTCCCGCCGTACGACAAAACCATCCGCCCGCTAGCTTGAAACTCATTCCGCTTTGCGTGACCGCCAAAATCATCGTGGTTGTCCACAATCAGAATTTTCGCGTTGCGCCCAGCTTTTTGCCGGAACCGGTAAGCCGCTGCCAACCCACTGATCCCTCCGCCCACAATCACCAGGTCGTAGCTCTCGCCCGTCGAAACCGCATTGCCCAACGAACTTGCCGATTCGCCATCCCGCATCCGGTGCGCGAATGTAAATGACCCGTCATGATTCCCGCGCATGCCCGTGCGGGAAGGCGGGTAATAATCGGAGGCCTTCTCTGGCGCAAACTCATCGAACGCTGCCGCCGCAAACATTTGCTCCGCCCCGATCGAACCACCAAGAAGCGTGGCACCAGTTCCAAGCGCTACGCCATTCAGGAAATCGCGCCGCGTAATCTCCCGCATCATCCCCAGTTCGCGATCCCGTTTGTCTTCGCCAATCTTCTCGTCGTCCATCGAAGCTCCCCTGTCGTCTTCAGGTGGCCCAGTATACCCTGCCCGCCGCATCCCTACACAATTTTAGCAAGGTTGCGCAAATTCCCTGGAGTGGCCGGCCTTCAGGCCGGTCACTCCAAAAAACCATTCAAACAACATTCCGACGCTTCGAATTCCTCCCCACCACTGCTACCCTGTAACCAGTTTCGAATCGCTTCGCCATGCAACCACAACCCGACACCCAGGGCGAAAAAGAAACCGGCCGCCTCGAAGCCTTCAGCGACGGCGTCTTCGCCGTTGCCATCACCCTTCTGGTTTTCGAACTGAAAGTTCCTCCCATCCCGCCCGATGGAGCAAACTCCGCCGCCCTGGGCAAAGCGCTGCTGCACCTCTGGCCCAGCTATTTCGCTCTGGTCACCAGCTTCTTCACCATTCTCATCATGTGGATACATCACCACGCCATCCTTCGCAACGTCCACCGCACCGATTCACGCCTGCACTTCAGCAACGGCTGTCTGCTTCTCTTAATCACGTTTGTTCCCTATCCAACCTCGGTCCTCGCGGCCTATTTGCGGACGCCCGCCGCAAAAATGGCCGCCGCGTTTTACTCGGGAACCTTCGTTCTCGTCGCACTCTGTTTTTCCTTTTTTATGTACGGCGCTTTTCGCCCGCACTTGCTCTCCAAAAACGCCTCCGTCAAATTTATCGAAGACACCCATCGGAGGTATCGCATGGGCCCACCGCTCTATCTTCTAGCCACACTCGCGGCCTTTGTCGACGCGCGGTTGTCCCTGGGCATCTGCGCAGCGCTGTTGATTTATTGGACGGCAGTAACTAGAAGTTAGAAGGCAGGAAGGGATCTTCAGTGATAGGTGGTAACCAGCTCGCCGTTTTCAATCCGCAGGTCGGATACATCCGAAGGCAATCTGAGTTTCTCGCGGTTCACCGGTGATTCCATCAACTGCTTCACCGCGCTCTCCAATGCCGATTGCGGAATCGGCAGCGACCCGATGTGCCCGCTCACCGGTTCGAATTTCAAATAACCGTCGGCCGCGCCCAGTTTCCCCACCAGATCTAGGCTCATCTCTTTTCCATGGAGGTCGAACACCAGGTAAGCGTGAACCTGATCCCCTTCCATCTGCACCTTGACGTCCCGCACCGACGAGCGCACTTGTTCCACATCAGCGTCCGTCGGCGCACCGGCCTCACCGCCCTGCGAAGGCGTTGCCGCGGGCGCCGCAAGGTCCAAGTGGTTCGCGAGATACGAATTCAGTTCCGTCTCATCCAGCCGCAAAGTAGCGGGCTGTCCCTGCGCCACACTCTGCTGAACCTCGGAAACTTTTTGTTCGGCCGTCGCCGCGGCCTGCGGCGTCGAAACCACGGCCGGAGGCGGTGTTTTGTGCAGGAGAAGTATCAATGTGATGAGAGTAGCTAGGTAAGTAGACCAGCGGACGATGCGCAACACCCAGCGAAATACGCCAACCCGTGGCTCCGCAAGCGGCGGCAGCGGCTCTAGTATTGGCGGCAAATTGGGAACTGTATGAGACATGTCCGATTGGGCTAATCAGACTCCTATGACTTGGATGCGAATTTTCCGCGCCTGGTTTCAACCCTATTCCCCGGCAATGCTCGCCGCAACTCCTCCGCCCCACAAGGACGCCAACTGGGCACCTGTCCACCAGGCCTGCGTATGGGATACTGATTCCCAACGAAGAGGGGCTACCTTGGCGACGGAAGCAATCATCCCGAAAGCAGTATACGCAGGCACAAAGCGCCTCCCTGCCTATCTTGCGCTTTTGGGCGGCATCGTCTGCATTGCTTGGTCGGCCATCTTCGTCCGCTGGACAGACATTCCCGGCCCTGCCTCCGCCTTTTACCGCATGCTGATTCCCGCCGTTGTGCTTCTGCCAACATTTTTCTTCGACCGCCGCCGCCCATCTCTCGACGCGCGCACTCTCGGCATCATCGCGTTCGGCGGCATTTTCTTCGCCTTCGATCTCGCCCTATACAACACCGCCATTCTCCAAACCTCTGCCGCCAACGCCACACTGCTCGGCAACAACACTCCGATTTTCGTCGGGCTTCTCACCTGGCTGGTCTTTCGCCAGCGTCCCGCCCGTGCTTTCTGGCTTGGTCTGCTGATGGCGATCGCCGGTGCGGTCGTAATCCTCTGGTCGGACCTCGCCCACCACACGCGCATTGGCGTGGGAGACCTCGAAGCGCTCGCCGCCTCAGCCTGCTTCGCTGTCTACCTCATGGTCACGGAGAAAATCCGCAACTCCACAGGCACGCTGGCATTTCTCCGCCTGGCCATGATCTCCAGCACCGTCGCCCTGCTGCTGATGAATCTCGCTATGGGCATCTCCTTGCGCGTGCCCCACGGACGCACCATCTGGGCCGTTCTCGGCCTCGGCCTAATCTCCCAACTCGGCGGCTATCTCTTCCTTACCTATGCCCTCGGCCATCTTCCCGCTACCCTCACGTCCATCAGCCTCCTAACCCAAGGCCCTCTCACCGCCGCCATGGCCGCGATCCTCCTCGGCGAACCTCTCTCCCTCGCCCAAATCCTCGGCGGGCTCCTAGTCCTTGCCGGTGTTGGCCTCGCTCACCGCCAGCGCCATCCCGAAGACGAGTGCAACGTTTAGCAACATCTCTTCACGAGTCGGAACTTCTTGTTCAGAGTTACTCGCTTGCTACGCTCCGAAACACAGGTAACATTGAGGGCGAAGAGTATTCCTTCGTCCAGCCACAACAGAAGGGGATCCACCGTGCGCCTATCACTCTCCGCGCTTTTCGCGCTCTCTCTGACGTGTCCCTGCCTCGCGCAAGAGCCGCCTGCTCCCACAACTCCTCCGCAATCCACCGCCACGACTACGGAATCCAAGCCCGCGCCCGCATCCCGCCCCAAAATCGGCGTCGCGCTCGAAGGCGGCGGCGCGCTCGGCGAAGCCCACGTCGGCGTCCTCAAATGGTTTGAAGAACACCACATCCCCATCGACTACCTCGCCGGCACCAGCATGGGCGGCCTCGTTGGCGGCTTCTACGCCACCGGCAAGCCTGCCAGCCAACTCGAGGAAATTCTCCACACCGCAAATTGGCCGCTCCTTCTCGGCGGCGGCACTCCCTACGAAGACCTCTCCTTCCGCCGCAAAGAAGACGCCCGCGCCGTCCCCAATTCCGTTCAAGTCGGCCTCAAGCACGGCGCCACTCTTCCTCCCGGACTCAACACCGGCCACCAGATCAATCTCCTCATCGACCGCGAAACCATCGATTACTCCAGCATCTCCTCTTTCGACGATCTCCCCATTCCCTTCCGCTGCGTTTCCACCGAACTCATTTCCGGCAAAGCCTACGTCTTCCAGAGCGGCTCCCTATCCGACGCCATGCGCGCCACCATCTCGATCCCCGGCGTCTTCGCCCCTGTCCGCCAGGACGACAAAATCTTTGTCGACGGCGGTCTCGTCGACAATCTGCCCACTGATGTAGTCCGCAATATGGGCGCCGACGTGGTCATCGCCGTCCACCTGCAGCTTTCCCCGGCCAGCGCGAAAGATATTCAAGGCGCGTTTTCAGTGCTCGGCCGCTCCGTGGCTTTGGTCATTGCCGAATCTGAAATTCGCGGTATGGCCGGTGCCGACCTGATCGTGAATGCCGATCTGGCGGAATTTTCCTCCACCGACTATCAGAAGACTGAGCAACTGCTCCAGCGCGGCTACGACGCCGCCCAGGAAAAAGCCCGAATCCTGAAAGCTTATTCGCTCGACGACGCCGCCTGGGCCGAATATATCCAGCAGAAAAAGTCCCGCATGCGCGGCAACCCCGGAGCCCCCGAGTTCATCCGCGTCGAAGGTGTGGATCCCGAAGGCCAGAAAAACATTGAGAATCTGCTCAAGACTTTTGTCGGCAAACCTCTCGACACAAAATCACTCGACCACGTCCTCACTCGCCTCACCGGCGTCGGCCGCTACGACAGCATCACCTACTCCGTCATCAACGATGGCAACCAGAGCGGCCTCTCCATCCGCGTCCGCGAAAAAACCTACGCTCCTCCATTCCTTCTGCCCTTCGTCGAAATCAACGGCAGTGAACCCCAGGACGTCGACTTCACGATGGGCGCTCGCCTCACCGCGATGGACGTCTGGGGTTACCGCTCCGAGTGGCGCACCGACCTGAAATTCGGCGCCACCTACGGCATCGCCACCGAACTCTATCGCCCCTTCCGGCCCCTCGACCGCTGGTTTTTCGCGCCCTACGTCAATGCCAGCCAAACCAATTTCAAGGTTTATGGCTATTCAGATCCTCGCGCCATCTACCGTCTCGACAACGTCCTCACTGGAGTCGATTTCGGCTACTCGACTAGCCGCTTCAACGAAATTCGCGTCGGCTATGGCGTAGGCTATCAGGACTACACCCTGCGTCTCGGCACCCCAGACTTCCCCTCCACCAGCGGCCGCGTCGGCGCCTTCCACGCCCGCTACACCCTCGATCACACAAACGAAGCCGTCATCCCAACCCGCGGCGTCTTCCTCAAAGCGAATTTCGAGTGGTTCGACACCACGCCCATCTCCACTCATGCCTACCCGTCCCTCGGCCTTCTCGTGCAATACTTCCAGCCCGTCTCCTCGCGTGGCTCGCTCTTCTTCACCGCCGACGGCGCCTCCACCTTCGGCCGCTCCTCTCCCGGCGCGCCTATCTATTTCCTCGGCGGCGTCGGACGCCTCAGCGCCTACGGCCTCAACGAACTCCTCGGCAATCAATATTTCATCGGTCGCACTGGCTACCTCCACAAAGTTTTCACTCTGCCTACCTTCGTCGGCAAACAGGTCTACCTCACCGGCTTTGCCGAAGTCGGCAAAATCTACGGCAATCCTTTCCCCGCCCCCAAACTTTCCGGCGACGCCGCCGGCGGCATTCTCGCCGAAACTTTCTTCGGTCCTATCCTTATCGGCGGCAGCGTTGGGGACACCGGCCACCAAAAATGGTTCTTCCAGCTCGGCCGCGTCTTCTAACCGTTAGTAATGGGGCTTGGCGGAGCCACATTCGTTTGGAAACACTCCATTCATCCCCGGTTAATCTCCGGCAAGTATAACCACTCCCTAATTTCTCGATTTTCATTCCCAGGTTTCACCCCTCCTTGCCGCCCGCGGGAGCATTTTCGCTTCAGGAAGGATTGCCATGGCCACCAGCACCACCACGGCCCCACTCGGCGTACACGAAAAACTCAATCGCCGCCCCAGCCGCATCGGAATTCTGATTTTTGGCGGCGTAATGATCCTGGGTTTGATTTTTATCGGTGCCAGCATTGCCAGGGACCTCGGCGATATCAGTCTGGGTTCTGCATGGCCCTACGTCCTGCTCGGCGTCGCCCTGCTTGTGGCCCTCGGTTTCGAGTTTGTGAACGGCTTCCACGACACTGCCAACGCCGTCGCTACCGTTATCTACACACACTCGCTCGACCCCAACATTGCCGTCGTCTGGTCAGGCTTCTGGAATTTCGCCGGCGTAGTCAGTTCCACCGGCGCGGTCGCTTTCGGCATCGTGTCACTCCTGCCCGTCGAACTGATTCTCCAGGTGGGCAGCAACGCCGGCTTCGCGATGGTCTTTGCTCTCTTGATCGCCGCGATTCTCTGGAACCTCGGCACCTGGTGGTTCGGCCTTCCCGCCTCCAGCTCCCACACGTTGATCGGTTCCATCATTGGCGTTGGCATCGCCAACCAACTGATGAACGTGAAATCCGGTACCAGCGGCGTCGATTGGGCCCAGGCGCTCAATATTGGCAAGTCCCTGCTGCTCTCCCCAATCTTTGGTTTCATCCTCGCCGCTTGCCTGTTGCTCTTTATGAAATCCATCATCAAGGACAAGCGCCTCTACGAAGCCCCCGAAGGCACCGAACCGCCGCCTTTCTGGATTCGCGGCATGCTTATCCTCACCTGCACTGGCGTCAGCTTTTTTCACGGCTCCAACGACGGCCAGAAAGGCATGGGCCTCATCATGCTCATCCTCATCGGCACCGTGCCCACAACCTATGCCCTGAACCACGCCGTCACTCCCCGTCAAACCGAAGATTTTATCGCCGTCTCGCATCAGGCTGCAGACACCGTCGGCAAATACGTGGTGGCTTCCGCCGTCGTAGGCGATCCGCGCGACGAGGTCACGGACTACATTCGCACGAAAGAGTTCAAGCCCGGCACCATGCTGGCCCTGCGCGTTTTGATCAACGACATCGGCACCGAAATGTCACAGTTCAAGCAGCTTGCCGCCGTGCCCCGCGAGCATGTGCGCAATTTCCGCAACGACATGTATCTCGTCAGCGAAGCCCTGCGGTTGATGCAGAAGTCCGGCAAGCCGCAGCTCGCTGCCGCCGATGTCGCCGTGCTCAAAAACTATAAGAGCCACGTCGATAAAGCCACTCGCTTCATCCCTCTTTGGGTAAAAGTAGCGGTGGCCCTCGCGCTCGGCCTCGGCACCATGATTGGCTGGAAGCGGATCGTCGTTACCGTCGGCGAAAAAATCGGCAAGAATCACCTCACCTACGCCCAGGGTGCCGCCGCGGAAATTACCGCGATGGCCACGATTGGCGCGGCCGACGGCTTGGGCTTACCCGTCAGTACCACCCACGTCTTATCGTCCGGCATCGCCGGTACGATGATGGCCAACTCTTCCGGCCTGCAATTTGCAACCGTGCGCAATCTCCTTCTCGCATGGGTGCTCACTCTGCCTGCCGCCATGACTCTTTCCGGCTTCCTCTTCTACGCCTTCCGCACGATGTTCAAAGGCTGATTCGCGATCCAGGAACGCCGCTCCCAAGGTGGTGTTCCCGCTCCAATTCCAGCCCGTAAATCCCCTTCTTCGCCCCTCCTTCTGGCCCGGTTCGTATTAAGAAAAACCGTCCCTTGGTACAGTAGTCGCTCTCCACCCCAAATGTTAGAAATGGACCAGATGAGGTCCTCGCGATGAAGAAATTCTTGTTGGCAACTTGCTTTACAATCGCTCTCGGCACGCTCAGTTCGGCTTCTGCTGCAGCAGGCCCTAGCTGGCCGTTCCATCGTCACCACAAAGACAAGGCTCCCGCCGCTGCGCCGGCAGAGAAGCCTGCAAAGACCAAGAAATCCATGTTCCATCGGCAAAAATCCCAGGATAAGGCTCGCGAGCAGGCCGCCCGCCAGGAAGCTGGCGTTTCGCCCGGCCCCAAGTCCGTGGGATGGCGCCACCAGACCCCCGGCCCAGCCGGCGCCGGCGCCAAGTAGCCGCACCGCTCTCTCCCCGCGCGGCCTCATCTCCGTTCCTGCTTTAGCCCTGCGCCATCCCGCCGTTTCAGCGGGATGAACGTATGCGTCCACTCACTTTTCCTTGTCAAGTTTCCTTCGTCCGGCAGAAGGCGCGGGCCTCCAGTCCGGATGGCGAGTATAATTTTGCTGCGCGAAAGATCCCGGTTGTGTGCCGGCCTGACCGATTGCGGGCTTCCGCACAGTGGAGTTGATTCCAATGCCAGCACAATTTTCTCGCGGCGAATTCTTGAGAACCTGCCGAGCGGCTTGCCTTGCGTTGCCACTTCTGACTTGGAGGGACGTGTTTGGTTCGGGTTTCCCGATCTCGTCGCCATTCCGCGTTGCGGTCATCAACGACGAGATCAGCCAGGATTTCGGCCGGGCGTGCGAGGTTGTGGCACGGGAATTCGGAATGTCATGGATCGAACTGCGTGGGATGTGGAACAAGAACATCCTCGCTCTGGATGCCAGGGAAATCGCCGAAGCGCAACGCATTCTGAAAAAGTACGAACTAAGCGCTACCGATATCGCGAGCCCCCTTTTCAAAGTGGACTGGCCCGGGGCGCCCGCTTCCAAATTCAGCCCAAAAAGCGACAAGTTTCACGCAGACTTCGGCTTTGACCAGCAGGAAGATGTGCTCCGCCGCAGCATCGAACTGGCTAAACAGTTTCGGACCGATCGCGTGCGCTGCTTCGATTTCTGGCGCCTCGAAGACCAAGCGCCTTACCGCAAGGCGATCAATGAGAAATTGCGCGATGCGGCAGCTACGGCTTCCAAATCCGGAATCCAGTTGGTGCTCGAAAACGAAATGACCTGCAACACGGCCACCGCTGCGGAGGCAGCCCAGGTTCTTGCGGCGGTTCGCGAGCCAAATTTCATGCTCAATTGGGATCCGGGAAACGCGGCCGCCGCTGGAGAGACCCCGTATCCTGACGGCTACCGCCTGTTGCCGAAGGGCCGCATCGGGCATTGCCATTGTAAGGATGTAATCCGCAAGCCCGATGGCGGCTATGAATGGGCAGCCATGGGCACGGGAATCATCGATTGGGTGGGGCAATTTCGGGCGCTGCGTGAAGATGGCTATCGCCTCGCCACCAGCCTCGAAACCCACTGGCACGGCGGCGGGACGCCAGAAGAATCCTCCCGGCAGAGCTGGGCCGGAATGCAAAAGGAATTGCGCGCCGCTGGAGATTAGTGAACTCAGTATCGCGCCAGCCAGCAGCGTCCAGAGACTTCCTGGTTCAGCTGGCCTTTCGCGCGAGCGCCATGTTCTCAAGCGCTTCCTTGCCGATGCCAAGCACGATGCGGCCGTTGATCTGGCCCTTCTTCATCCGGCTGAACGTATCGTTGATGGATTCGAGCGGCAAAGTTTCAATGGTCGCCTTCACTTTGCCTTCGGCGGCAAACCTCAGTGATTCTTCCAGGTCCAGCCGCGTGCCCACGATGGAGCCCCGAATCGTGTGGCCGTTCAGCACCATCTCGAAAATCGAAACCGGAAATTCTCCCGGCGGTAGGCCGTTGAGCACACACGTTCCGCCGCGCCGCAGCATGCCCACCGCTTGCTTGAACGCAATCGGCGAAACAGCGGTGACCAGCACGCCTTGCGCGCCGCCAATCTGTTTTTGAATCTCCTTCGCGGGATCCTGCGTCTTCGCGTCAATGGTAATTTCCGCTCCCAGCTTGCGCGCCAGCGCCATCTTTTCCGGACCCAGGTCCACCGCCGCAACGTGCAACCCCATCGCCTTGGCGTACTGAATAGCCACGTGACCCAATCCTCCCGCGCCCGAAATCACTACCCACTCCCCGGGCTTCGCTTCCGTCATTTTCAATCCCTTGTACGTCGTCACGCCGGCGCAAAGAATCGGGGCGGCCTCCACGAACGAAAGATTCTTGGGAATGCGGCCCAGATAATCGGCTTGCCCCAGCGCGTATTCCGCGAAGCTGCCGTTCACCGAATAGCCGGAATTCTGCTGCTCCAGGCAGAGCGTTTCCCAGCCCGCCAGGCAGTAATCGCAGTGTCCGCAGGCGCTGTGCAGCCAGGCAATGCCGACGCGGTCGCCTTCTTTCAGGTGCGTGACGCCCGTGCCGAGGGCGGCAACAATGCCGGCCCCTTCATGCCCCGGTGTGAACGGCGGCGTAGGCTTGATCGGCCAATCGCCCTCAGCTGCGTGCAGATCCGTGTGACACACTCCCGACGCAACAACTTGGACCAGCACCTGGCCCGGCCCCGGCATTGGGATGGGCAACTCTTTCACAACCAACGGTTCGCCAAATTTTTCGACAACTGCGGCTTTCATAGTCTTTGCCATTTCTAATCTCCTCTTCGACCCAGTGGTGACGACTCTCGCCCCCGTATCACAAGTTCTACGTCCCGCAGCCACAAAGGTCTGTGACGGGTGTCACGGGTTCATCGGAGGGCGCCAGAAGGGGCGGGGCATGGGCTAAGGGCTGGCGCGCCTCCGGCGCTTTGGGGTGTACAGAACGCGCGCCTCCCTTCCTTCGTCAGGGCAAGCGGAAGGCGGGTTGCACGGAGATGGGGGAAATCAAGAGCGGCACGACTTATCGGGTCTGGGCCAGCGATGCAAAGAAAACCTCAAGACCCAGCTATCAAACAGCGGAACCTGAGGCGCCCGCTAGACCTGGAACTGGCGGAGGTGATGGTCGAGGTGCTGATACATCAGCGCGGCCCATTCGACTGGGGTGAGGGGGCCGAAGAAGAAGTGGGGATGACTGGTGCAGATGGCGGGCCCACCGGCTACGAAGCGGTCGATTGATTCGCGCAGGCGCCGGCTTTCCAGGGTGAAATCGCGTTCGTCGGTTATGAGGCAGGTCTTATCGGTGGTTGCGTTGCGGCGCATGGGCTCGCCCTTCACCAGCAGCGACTTTTTTGCCAGCGGCCCGAGCAGGCGTCCGATGAAGATGCGCGGCGATGGAGAGGTCTTGCCCATCGCCAAGTCCATGGCGGCGGTGCAGTGGGCGAGAGCCTGTGCGGGATTCATGGAGCCCCACTGGCGCTGGCTATCGGGCCGCAGGCGCGCCAGCCGCTGCCTTACTTCATCCGCCCTTGCTGATTCAAAGAGATTTTTCATGTGGGAAGGCCTCCTCCTATAGGTGAATCGAATGGGGGCGGCGCCAATCGACAGGCCGGGTGGGAAATTATTTTAGGGGGAGGCGGGCATACGAAGATGGGGAAAACGCAAGAGGGGCACGAATTATCGTGCCCCCACGACGGCGGAGTAACCCAAGAAGGCGGCGTAAAGCCACCCCTACAAAGGCGAGGGGATCGCCCGACATGGCGCGCGGATTAGTTGTTGATGTCGGCTTTGGTTTCGAGCTTGGCTAGCATGGGCTCGAGGAAGGGTTTGTTGGCGTCTGGGGCGCCGGCGATGGCCAGCTTCATTTCCTTGGAGGCCCCGGCGTAATCGCCGGAGTGAGAGGCGAGGCGGGCTTGTGCCAGATGGCTTAGCCAGTGGTTGGGATCTTTCTTGGCGACTTGCGGGTAGAGTTCGAAGGCGCGCTTGGTGTCGCCGGAGCGCTGCAGGCCGCGGGCGTAAACATAGAGCTGCGTGGCGGTGGCTTTGGCGAAGGCGGCAGAGAGCGTTTTGGCGGCTTCTTCTTTCTTGCCCATGGCGTCGAGGATGCGCGACTTGGTTTCGAGATTCTCGAAGCGGTCTTCGTTCTGGATGGAAGTGTCTTCCCACTTCAGCGCTTCTTCGAGGTTGTAGTTGTTGTCGAGGCACCAGTTGGCGGCTTCGTCGTAGCCGGACCAGGTGAAGCCGCCGACGCTGCGGAGCTGGTTGCGAATGCTTTTGAGGACAGCGGCTTTCACGTCGACGGAGACGCGGAAGGGCACGGCGATCTTTTCCCAGCGGAGCGTGGCCGCGGCGGAGTCGGGCTTCACGTCGTCGAAGGTGTAGGTGAGCGTGTCGAAGGCTTGATCTGTGGCGGGCTTCACGGTGACGCGGAGGGCGTCTTCCTTTTCGTCGTAGCTGAAACTGCCCCAGGAGGTGGAGTTTTTGGAGAAGATGATGGTCCACTGATCCTTGTCGGGGATCATGTGCAGGCCGTAGGTGCCGGCAGGGAGAGGCTTGCCTTCGATGGAGACGTCATCGGAGAAGGCGATGGTGGAGTTTTCGTTTGCGCCGGCGCGCCAGACTTTGCCGTAGGGGACGGTTTTGCCCCAGACTTCGCGAGTGCCGGCGAGGGGGCGGCTGTACTCGATGGTGACGGTGCTGATGCCGATGGTTTGCGTGGTGACGCCGTGCTGGCTGATGCGGGGAAGATTCAGCTCTGTGGCCTGACTGCCATTTTTGAATTGGGCCTGCGCGCTGGTGATGCAGACGGCTAGGCCGAGAGAGATTGTGAGAAGAAAACGAAACGTGCTGCGCATAGATACACCATCCTGGTCGCGAACGATGGAGTTTCGCGGAAGCGGAAATTTAGTTGGACGAACACGCCCAAAGCGATAGACGGGAAGGAAGAAGGTGAGTGAGCAGGAGGAAGGAGAAGAAAGGCTGATTTTACAAATTCATTCTTGAGAGCACGCGGCGCGATCACCGATAAGATTTTGCGGCGGCCGGGATTTTAAAAGGAGAATACGAAGGTGAAAAAAGCTATTGACTTTCGCTTTTTGTTCGCCTATATTCGACCGCGGTAGAGGAAACGGGAAACGGGTGGCTTCGGCTCCATTGCCTTCGGGCTCTCCCGAGCCGGATGCCACCCGTTAAAGTAGCGCAAGAGCCGGTTCCCTGTCAGGAGCTGCCATGGAAGCCTGTGTCGAAAGAAGAAGCGAGGTAGAGGAAGTAAATGAGGTAAAGGAAGTAGAGGATTTGGCGGCGGAGATGGTGCGCGAGATCCAAGAGACGGCCCGCCTCGGAAGGCAGGCCCTACAAGAGCAGGAAGGCGGCATAAAGCCGCCCCTACAAATGCAGGAGGAAGAGACGGAGGACCGGTCTGAAGACCGGCCACTACAAACGGCTAAGCGATCTTGGTTTGGGGCGAGTTGGCTAGGGCTCGGCAAATCTCGTGCCGCAGAGAAGATGCCGAACATTGTGCATGTGGATGTGGACGCGTTTTTCGCTTCGGTGGAGCAGGTGCTGAATCCGAAGCTGCGCGGGAAGCCGGTGCTGGTGGGGCGGGGCGTGGTGGCTTCGGCGAGTTATGAGGCGAAATTTCGCGGCGTGAAGACGGCGATGAGTTTTCGCGACGCGCTGCGCATCTGCCCGAAGGCGATCGTGGTGCCCGGGAAATACGAGCACTACGCGGATTTTGCGGAGCGGGTGCGGCGGATTCTGGAGACGTACACGCCGGCGGTGGAGACGGCGGCGCTGGACGATTTTTACCTGGACTTCGCGGGGACGGAGCGGCTGTATCCGGATTTTGAGGCGACGCTGCGGCGGCTGCAGGCGGAGATTCTGGGGCGGACGGGATTGAGCGTGTCGGTGGGCGCGGCGCGGACGAAAGTGGTGGCATCGATTGCGTCGCGGCTGGAGCGGCCGCG
>Ga0210403_10001082_pt1 | contig 26490 bp, 23 predicted proteins | sample IncBWC19MmetaG_FD_150863 | JGI IMG/M metagenome (GOLD analysis project Ga0210403, IMG submission 150863) | Forest soil microbial communities from Barre Woods Harvard Forest LTER site, Petersham, Massachusetts, United States - Inc-BW-C-19-M | ecosystem: Environmental > Terrestrial > Soil >... | reverse complement strand
GGCCTGGCATGAATTGATCGAGCGCTACGACGTCGATGCCGCCCTGCTGCAGGCGCTCCAGCCCTTCGGCGCCATCGGCGGTATGCACCACCTTGAGGCCGAGCCGCGTCAGGCCGCGGTCGACCAGCCGGGCCAGGCCTTCGTCGTCGTCGATGTACAGCAGGGTGGGCATCGGTGGACTCATGCGGCGGCCGGCGGGACCTGAATGACGGAGAAGAACAGCCCGAGCTGGCGAATGGCGTTGGCGAAGCTCTCGTAGTTCACGGGCTTGGTGATGTAGACGTTGCAGCCGAGTTCATAGCAGCGCTTGATCTCCTGGGAATCGTCGGTCGTGGTGAGCACCACCACAGGTGCGCATTTGAGATATTTGTTCTCCTTCACCCGCCGCAAGATGTCGATGCCGGTCATGTCGGGCAAATTCAGGTCGAGCAGGATCAGCAGCGCCTGACCCTTGTGGTCGAGCCCGGACCCATCCTTGCCGAAAAGGTAGTTCACCGCTTCTGTACCGTTGGTGAATGGCATGATGTCGTTGTTGACGCCGGAGCGGCGGATATTCCGCTCGATCAGCCGGGCGTGGCCCTCGTCGTCCTCGATCATGATAATGGTAACTGGTTTGCTCATGCATCTCTATTCCGGTTACTGGCAGCCCATTTGATCGGCAGCGTGATCGTGAAGGTGCTGCCGCTGTTAAGTTCCGATTGCACCGACATGGTCCCACCCAGCCGCCTTACCAGAGCGCGGACATGGGCCAATCCGATGCCCTGTCCCGGTCTGTCCTGGGTACCGGCACGGCGAAACAGCTCAAAAATGCGCTGATGGTCCTTGGGGGCGATGCCGCGCCCATTGTCGGCGACCTCGAAGATCGCAAAGCCCAATTTGGTGCGGCCACGGATCGTGATGTCGCCGGGCAGGCCCGGCTTGAGGTATTTCAGCGCGTTATCAATCAAGTTCGAGAAGATCTGTTCCAGCGCGAGGCGGTCCGAGACGATCTCCGGCAGCGGCTCGATGCGAATCTGCGCGTCCGCTTCCGCGGCCTGATGCGCCACCGTCGTGACGATGGCTTCGATCAGTTCGCGGGTGTCGATCCGCACCGGCTCGAACTCGCGCCGCCCCTCGCGGGTGAGGTTGAGGATCGCGGTGATCAGGCGATCCATCTTGGCGATCGATGACTTGATGAACCCCAGCGCTTCCGAGAAATCCTGCGAGAGCTGCTTGTCTTCGCCCTCGAGGTCCGGCTCGGCGTCGGCTGCGAGCACCGGCACCTGAGCGGTGCCGACGGCGTGGTCGAGGGCTGCGATCCGCCGGAAGATGTCGGCGTGCAATTCCTCCAGTTCGCTGGTGAAGCCCATGATATTGACCAGCGGTGAGCGCAGATCGTGACTGACGATATAGGCGAAGCGCTGGATTTCGTTGTTGGCCTCGCGAAGGTCGGCGGTGCGCTCGTCGATGGTCGCCTCGAGATTGAGGTTATTGTCGCGCAGCAGGGCCTCTGCCGCGTCGCGCGCGCGCGCCGAGCGCCGCACCAGAAAGATCGAAATGCCCGCGAGCACGACAACGAAGCCCGAACCGATGCCGGTCAGCGATGCCGCGAGCGTCTGGCTGCGGTCGGCGCTGGTGGTGCGTTGGACAAACAGGCGATCTTCTTCCGTGCGCATCTGGCTAGCCAGATCGTCGATGTGTTTCATGGCGTCGCGGCCGATGCCCTCGCGTACCATTTGGGCGGCATCGTCGATGTGCTGCGTCCGCGCCAGATCGATGGTCTTGCGGAATTCCTCGATCCGCTGTTTGGCGAGCGGAAGCATCTCATCAAGCACGCGTTTTTGCGCCGGGTTGTCGCTGGTCAGTCGGCTTAGCCTCACCAGTGCCGGCGTGAGCAGGGAAGCGGCTGCCTCGAAGTCGGTCTGAAAATCCGGCAGGAGCGTCGAAAGATAACCGCGCTGGGCGCTTTCGGCGCGGCGCAGCTGGAGCTGGGCGAGCGATATCTGGTTTTCGACTTCAACGGTGTGGACGACCGCGCGGGCATCCTGCCGCGCCAGGTTGACCAGATGGACCGAACCGGCGCTGATCACGGTCAGCACCACAAGCCCCGCCGCAAGCAGCAGGATTTGCCCAATGGCGCGCCGGCGCATGGCGTCAGGCGTCACAATAATCTCGCGTCACAAGCTTAAGGAATTCAAGCTATCCCCCGGACAAGAAAGGCTTTCCCAACCAGACAAAACGTCGGTCGGAGCCGTTGGTTCCAGAGCGGGGGGACCGTTTTTTGGCGGGAATTACCGCTTAACTGGCCGGCTTGCCGTTCAGGTACTGTTCGAGCCAGTGAATGTGATAGTCGCCGTCGATGATTTCGGGTTCGCGGACCAGGGCCCGAAACAGCGGCAGCGTGGTCTCGATACCCTCCACCACCATCTCGTCCAGCGCCCGGCGCAGCCGCATCAGGCATTCGCCGCGGGTCTTGCCATGGACGATCAGCTTGCCCACAAGCGAGTCGTAATAAGGCGGGATGACGTAGCCCTGGTAAACCGCGGAATCGATCCGCACGCCGAGGCCGCCCGGCGGGTGGTACTGCAGGATCTTGCCGGGCGAGGGTCGGAAAGTCTGCGGATTTTCCGCGTTCACCCGGCACTCGATGGCGTGGCCGATGATCGCGATCTCGTCCTGCGTTGCCGGCAGTTCGCCGCCGGCCGCGATACGGATCTGCTCCAGCACGAGGTCGATATCGGTGATCATCTCGGTGACGGGATGCTCGACCTGAATGCGGGTGTTCATTTCGATGAAATAGAACTCGCCGTCCTCGTACAGGAATTCGATGGTGCCGACGCCGAGATACTTCATGTCCTGCATCGCCTTGGCGCAGGTCGCGCCGATCTTGGCGCGCGCGGCCGCCGACAGTACCGGGGAGGGGCCCTCTTCCCAGACCTTCTGATGGCGCCGCTGCAGCGAGCAGTCGCGCTCGCCGAGATGGATCGCGCCGCCGCGGCCGTCGCCCAGCACCTGGATTTCGATGTGGCGCGGCTTCTGCAGGTATTTTTCCAGATAGACCGAGGCGTCGCCGAAGGCCGATTTGGCTTCGTTCGATGCGGTCGACAGCGCCAGCATCAAATCGTCGGCGTTCTGCGCGACCTTCATGCCGCGTCCGCCGCCGCCCGCCGCCGCCTTGACCAGCACCGGAAAGCCGATTGCCTTCGCGATCGCCATCGCGTCATCGTCGGGACCGACCGCGCCGTCGGAGCCGGGCACCACGGGAATGCCGAGATTCTTGGCCGTCTTCTTGGCCTCGATCTTGTCGCCCATCAGGCGGATGTGCTCGGCTTTCGGCCCGATGAAGTGCAGATTGTGCTCGGCGAGGATTTCGGCGAAGCGGGCGTTTTCAGAAAGAAAGCCGTAGCCGGGATGCACCGCGTCCGCGCCGGTGATCTCGCAGGCGGCCAGCAGCGCCGGCACGTTGAGATAGCTGTCCTTGGACGGCGGCGGGCCGATGCAGACGCTTTCGTCGGCAAGCCGGACATGCATGGCGTCGGCGTCGGCCGTGGAATGCACCGCGACGGTATTGATCCCGAGTTCCTTGCACGCGCGCAGAACCCGCAGGGCAATCTCGCCGCGATTGGCTATCAGGATCTTGTCGAACATCGCAGCGCCTGACGTTGAGGAATTCTATTCAATGATGACCAGCGGTTCGCCGAATTCGACCGGCTGGCCGTCCTCGACGAGAATCTGCGTCACGGTGCCCGCGCGTGGCGACGGAATCTGGTTCATCGTCTTCATCGCCTCGATGATCAGAAGCGTCTGTCCGACCGACACCTTGGAGCCGACTTCGATGAACGGCTTGGCGCCGGGCTCCGACGCCCAATAGGCGGTGCCCACCATCGGCGAGGGCACCACGCCCGGATGCTTGGCGAGATCGGCGACGGCGGCAGGTGTCACGGCCGCGGCCGGCGCGGTGGCGGGTTGATAGGCCGCAGGCACCGACGCTGCGATACTGACGTTGCGCGCGACCCGCACCCGCAGGCCGGCGCGCTCGACCTCGATCTCGGTGAGATTGGTTTCGTCCAGCAGCAGCGCGAGTTCGCGGATGAGCGCGCTGTCGTCGCTTTTGGATTTTGCGGCTGTCTTGTCGTCAGGCTGGCGCGCCATGAGCTTGATCCGGAACTTTCTTTAAAGGGGATGACAGGCGGTGAGGTCAGGCTTTTGCCTTGGCGCCGATCCTGGCGGCAAGACCGGAAATCGCGAGCCGGTAACCGTCGATGCCGAAGCCGCACAGCGTCGCGAAAGCGGCGCGCGCGGTGAAGGAATGGTGACGGAAACTCTCGCGGGCGTAGATATTGCTGATGTGCACTTCGACGGTTGGAATTTTCACCGCCGCCAGGGCGTCGTGCAGGGCGATCGAGGTATGCGAATAGCCGCCGGCATTGATGACGATCCCGGCGGCCTTTTTGGCGTGGGCCTCGTGGATGAAATCGATCAGTTCGCCCTCGCGATTGGACTGCCGGCAATCGGCCTTCAGCCCGAACTGCGCAGAGGTGTCGGCGCAAAGCTTCTCGACGTCGGCGAGCGTCGCATGACCGTAGGTCTCGGGCTCGCGGGTCCCAAGCAAATTGAGGTTGGGGCCGTTGAGCACGTAGATGGTCTCGGCGGGGCTTTTGGCCATTCAAATCCCGGCAATGTGGGCTGTGGTGGCCGGGGTTATAGGTAACAACAGGCGCAAGGGGAAGCCTTTAGGCCGGCTGGGACCCGGCCCAATTGCCTCATCCAGTTCGTAAAAACCTGTGCAGAACCTACGGAAATCGCTCATTAACCAATGTTAAGGGTAGGTGCGCGGCGCGACCGGCGACACAAGATAGGGGGCGGGCATCGCTGCCCGCCCCGAACCCGTTGCCAGCGTCTGGTTTAGGCCTCCAGCACGGCCACGATCTCGAGCGTCCGTGGATCGACCACGACAATCTGGTCGCGGACCAGGAAGAACTCATAACCGCGCCACTCCGGATAAACCGTCACGACTTCCGCCGGGAGCGGGTGGAACGACACTTCGCGCGGCACACGGGTGCCGATCGAGATCGCGAAGTTGACGTTGTTGACCGGGGCGACGTGCTGATCGCGGATCACGGTGGTGATCTTGGTACGCTGCTCCGTCGAGAGCTTCGCGCCGGCGCCGGCCTGGCCGGTTGTGGTCTGCGACCTCGTCTCCGTCGCGCTCTTCGATTGCGCGTTCATATTGCCGTTGCGGTCTTCGGCCTTCATGTTGCCACCGCGGTCTTCGCGGCCTTCGGCCTTCATGTTGCCGCCACGGTCTTCGCGACCCTCGGCTTTCATGTTGTTGCCGCGGTCTTCACGACCTTCGGCCTTCATGCCCTTGGCGCCGCCCTTGGTTTCGTTGTCGGAGCTCATGCCCTTCGACTTCTGACCCTGCATGTCCTCGGCGCGCTCGTTCTTGGTCGCAGACGGCGATTTCTGCTCGGACTGCGTGGCCTTCATGCCCGACGAGGGCTTGGTCGCTTCGGGGGATTTCGATTCAGTGGATTCGTGGCTCATCTGGTCCGAAGAGGACCCGGCCGACGACGGCGCGCTCTGCATGGTCGAACCGGCAGACGATCCTCCCTCGCGGCTCCCGCCGGTTCCCTGCGCATTGGCGAAGCCGGTGCCGGCGATCAAAGTCGCCGCGGCGACCGAGATCAAAAAGCGATTAGTCATAGAGTTTCTCCTCACGTGTTTTGCATTTCCCGCACCGACAACGAAAGCGAATGCGTGAGGTTCCTCGCTTTCGCCGGTTCCATCACGTTTGTTTCTTGAACCCGTGATGAACAGTTCCGCCGCGGAAATATTAGCCAAACAAAAAGGCCGGCTGGACAGTCGGCCTTTCGATCTCAATGGTGAGGAGCGATGTGTTGTTGTGGTCGCTCAGCAGGTCGCCTTGCCGCAGCGGGCGATGCCGATCTTTTCTTTCAGGCCGTCGAGGCCGACCGCGCCGACCACGATCTGCTTGCCGATCACGTAGCTCGGCGTTCCGTTCATGCCCATCGCCTCGGCGAGCTTGAAATTTTCCTCGATGGTGGTGCGCACTTCGGGGCTTGCAATATCCTTTTCGATCCTGGCCGTATCGAGCCCGGCGTCCTTGGCGGCCGCCATGGCGCGCGCCTTGTCGGCGGGACCACGGCCGCCGAGCAACTTCTGGTGGAAATCGAGATATTTCTTGCCGGAGGGATCCTGCATGCGGACAGCGACCGCGACCTTGGCGGCTTCCACCGAGCCTTCGCTCAGCACGGGGAATTCCTTCAGCACGACCTTGAGCTTGGGATCGCTCTTCAGGAGATCGAGCATGTCGGCCATCGCGCGTTTGCAATACCCGCAATTGTAGTCGAAGAACTCGACGAAGGTGACGTCACCGTCCTTGTTGCCGAGCACGACGCCGCGCGGGGAGTTGAAGATCGTCTCCGCGTTGGCGGCAACGCTCGCTTCGTGCTTCTCGTTTTCGGCGGCCGTCTGGCGCTTGCTGAGTTCGGCCATCGCCTCTTCCAGCACCTCCGGATGCGCGATCAGGTAGTTGCGGACGATGGTCTCGATTTCGCCGCGCTGGGCTTCGGGAAAACTCTGCGCCGAAGCGGCCGGCGGCATGCCGCCGAGGGCGAGCGCGAGCAGCGCGGGAACGAGCAGGCGGAACGAAGGCATTGGCACAATCCTCTTTGGGTGAAAGCCGGCTTTCGAAATCCGGGGCGGCTTGATTTGTCTCTAGTTGTTCTTCAACGGCTTTGCCGCGACGATGTCGTCGGCCTTCACCCATCCGGGGGTGCCGACGGCGAAACGGGTTTTGGCGCGCGCGGCGAGTTCGCGCGCGGTCTTGTTGTCGCCGCGTAGGAAGGCGGCCTGCGCCGATGCGAGATCGGCCTCTGCGTAATCTCCCTTTCGGCCGTAGGCCATGGCCAGCTGCATATAGCCGAGCGGCGCCTCGGTCTCGCGTGCCACCGCCGCACGCAGAATCCCGATCGCTTCGTCGGTATAGGCCTTATTATCGGTTCCCACGAGCGCCTGCCCAAGTAACATCTCGATGAGCGGTGAATGGTTCGAGAGCACCACGGCCTTCCTTAAAGGCGCGATGGCCTCGGCCGGCTTGCCGCCTTCAAGCAGCGCCTGGCCGCGCAATTCATGGAAATAGGGGTTGTTGGGCTGCAGCTGGATCAGCCCGTCGATCTGGGCGAGCGCGGTGCGCAGATCGCCGTGCAAATAGGTCGAGATCGCGTGCGCGTAGCGCGCGGGCAGGCTGTCGTTCGACATCGGATAGCGCCGGTAGACGGTGTCCTGCCGCTCCATGAAGGCCGAGATCTTGGCTCGCACCATCTCGTGGCGCATCTGCAGGGCCGAATCGTCCTTCTTGTCCCAATAGGGACTCGAGCGCGCGAGTTCTTCCAGCGCGGCGACGCGGTCGGCGGGCATCGGGTGCGACTGCAAATAGGGATCGGAGCCGTGAGCGGCGAACAGGCTGTCGTTGGTGAAGCGCCTGAAGGTCTCGTACATGCCCCTGGCGGACTGGCCGGTTGCGGTCAGAAACTTCACCCCGGCGCGGTCGGCGTTTTCCTCCTGCTGGCGCACATAGGAGATCAAATTACGGCGGATCATTTCCTGCGGCGCCGAGACCGCAGCGGCACCGGCATTGGCCAGACCGCCGTTGCTGTTGCCGCTTCGGGCGCCCGCCACCATGGCGCCGGCGCCGAGCAGCATGGCGATGATCATCTGGGTCTGCGCCTGCGACATTTGCTCGCGCATCTTGGCGAGATGACCGCCCGCCAAATGGCCGGTTTCGTGGGCCAGCACCCCGATCAGCTGGTTGGGGGTCTCGGACTGCATGATCGCGCCGTAATTCACGAAAATGCGGTGGCCGTCCGCGACGAAAGCGTTGAACGTGCTGTCGTGGATTATCACCACCTGGATGTTCTGCTTTTCCAGGCCCGCGGCGCGCAGGATCGGCCTCGTATAGTCGCGCAGCAATTGCTCGGCTTCGGTGTCGCGGATCACGCTCGGCGGCCTGTCCTGCGCAAAGGCGGCGGACATCGGCGCAAAGGCAAGCGCCGCGGCGGTCGTGACCGCGGTCAGTTTCGAGGCTTTTTGGCGTGGCGCGAAGCGGAACAACATGAGGGTCTTTAAACGATTGGCGGCGGCCCGGATACGGGTTATGCCCTACCAAACCGTGGAATGCGGCTTGTCTGGGGCACAGGGCTCATTAGCAGATATCGATGCTTGAAGCGACACTGAGAGACCGCGCGAGGAACCTGGTGACGGCGTCCGGGCGCAGCGATGTTCCGCCGTTCATGGTGATGGACGTGATGGCCGCGGCGGCGCGCATCGAGGCCGCCGGCGGCCATGTCATTCATATGGAAGTCGGCCAGCCCTGGGCTGCGGCGCCGAAAGCAGCGATAGCGGCCGCCCACGCCGCGCTCGACGGCGCGCGGATCGACTATACCTCCGCGCTCGGCATTCCCTCGCTGCGCGAGCGCATCGCCCGGCACTACAGCGACGCCTATGGCTGTGCGGTGGATCCGGCGCGAATCGTTGTCACCACCGGCTCCTCGGGCGCGTTCATCCTGGCTTTTCTGGCGATGTTCGAGCCGGGCGACCGGATTGCGGTGACCGTGCCCGGCTATCCGCCGTATCGTCATATCCTCACCGCGCTCGGCTGCGAGCCGGTGCTGATCGAGACCTCGAGCGAAAACCGCCATGCGCTGACCGGCGAGGCCTTGCTCGCCGCCCATCGCAAGACGCCGCTGAAGGGCGTGCTGGTCGGAAGTCCGGCCAACCCCACCGGCACGATGATGTCCAGGGAGGCACTGACCGGCCTGATCACGGCCGCGGAAGGCGCGGGCATCCGCTTCATTTCCGATGAGATCTACCACGGCCTCGATTATGCGTTTCCCGCGGTGACGGCGGCCGAACTCTCTCCGCATGCCCTGGTGATCAATTCGTTCTCGAAATATTTCTGCATGACCGGCTGGCGGGTCGGCTGGATGGTGGTGCCGGAGACGCTGGCCCGGCCGATCGAGCGGCTGCAGCAAAATCTCGCGATTTCAGTGCCGACGCTGTCGCAGATTGCCGCGGAGGCGGCGTTCGAGGGCCGCGACGAGATGGAGGCGGTGAAGCACGGCTACCAGGAGAACCGCCGCATCCTGATCGAGGGCCTGCCGCAGGCCGGCCTGACCAGGTTCCTGCCGGCCGACGGCGCATTCTACCTCTATGCCGACGTCTCGGCGTTCACCTCGGACAGTTTCGAATTTGCCAAGCAAATGCTGGAACAGGCCCATGTCGCGGCGACCCCGGGCATCGACTTCGATCCGATTCACGGCCACCAGTTCATCCGCTTTTCCTACGCGCGTTCCGCCGAGGACATGCGGGAGGCGGTTGCGCGTATCGCGCGCTGGCTCGGCCGCCGCGGATGAAATTACCGGTGACCTTGAGCGGCGTCATTGACTCCGCCGGCGCAATTGATCTTGGCTATAATGGAAGGACAGCGGCCCGCGAAAACGCGGCTAGCGAGTTGTCGTCTATGGGGGGAGGAACGTCATGTCGGCGACGATTGTAACCGTGGCACCCAGGCCTGCCGCAAAACCATGGTACCGGGTGCTCTATGTTCAGGTGCTGATCGGGATCGTGCTCGGCGTTATCGTCGGCTGGCTATGGCCCAATCTGGCGACCAATGACTGGATCAAGGCGCTGGGCGACGGTTTCATCAAGCTGATCAAGATGGTGATCGCACCGATTATCTTCTGCACGGTGGTATCAGGCATAGCGCATATCCAGGATGCCAAGAAAGTCGGTCGCATCGGCGTCAAGGCGCTGGTCTATTTTGAGATCGTCTCGACCTTCGCGCTTGTAATCGGGCTGCTCGTCGGAAATCTGGCTCGTCCGGGCGCGGGCTTCGGTGGCTCGATGGCCAATGCGCAGGCGGTAGCCAGCTACGCCAAGCAGGCCGAGTCCCAGAAGACCGTCGATTTCTTCCTGCACATCATTCCCGATACGATCGTCGGCGCCTTTGCTACCGGCGAGATACTGCAGGTCCTGCTGTTTTCAGTTCTTTTTGGCTTTGCGTTGATGAGCCTTGGCGAGCGCGGCAAAAACCTGCGCATTTTTGTCGACGAGACGGCGCACGGAGTTTTCGGCGTCATTTCCATCATCATGAAGGTCGCACCGATCGGCGCGTTCGGAGCCATGGCCTACACGATCGGCAAGTTCGGCACCGGCGCTATCCTGAATCTGATTGGCCTTGTCGCGACGTTCTATCTCACGGCTGCACTTTTTGTATTCGTGGTGCTGGGTATCATCGCGCGGATGGTCGGTTTTTCGATCTTCAAGTTCATTGCTTACATCAAGGACGAGTTGCTGATCGTGCTGGGCACCTCGTCTTCGGAGAGCGCGCTTCCATCCTTGATGGAAAAACTGGAGCGGCTCGGCTGTTCCAAGTCGGTCGTGGGCCTCGTGGTGCCGACCGGATATTCGTTCAATCTCGACGGCACGAATATCTATATGACGCTTGCGACCCTGTTCATTGCGCAGGCGCTCGGTTTCGATCTTACCATCGGCCAGCAAATAACCATCCTGGTGGTCGCGATGCTGACCTCAAAGGGAGCATCCGGCGTCACCGGCGCGGGGTTCATCACGCTTGCGGCGACGCTGGCCGTCGTCGATCCGCGTCTGGTGCCCGGCATGGCCATCGTCCTGGGCATCGACAAGTTCATGAGCGAATGCCGCGCTCTCACGAACCTTTGCGGCAATGGCGTCGCATGCGTCGTGGTCTCCGCGTGGGAGGGCGAACTCGATCATGCCAAGCTGCAAGCCGGTCTCAACAAGCAGATCGACCCCTCGGATGTAGAGACGGCCATTACGACGGGTTAGCCGGGGGGCGTGGAATCAACTGCGCATGGTGAAATCCGCTGCGCCGAGGAAGGTCCGAACCTCATCGAGACTAGAGAATTGGCTAACGTATCGTCCTCCTCGGGAGCAGAAAATGGCTCTCCTAAAAAGAGAATTGTATCGTCAGGTGAGAGGCCCGGAGGTTACCCACGCGGATCGTTGTGTGCTTGTCTTCGACACCGACAAGAAAAGTCTATACGTCGAGCGCGAGGTGACGCATCTGGAGGCGAAGATTGGAGGTGCCGTCGAGTATCAGACAGACACGATGGACATCTCGGATTACTTAAAGCAGGGCGGCCAAACCGCTGGCCATCGCGAGCTGTGGCGCTTGCTGAGAACGATCTTTGACGAGCGCGCCGATCCCGACGAGTAATTTAACATGAGAGCCCCTTGATGAAATCAAATGAGCTCCAATTTGACATATCATAAAGTAAACGCATCGTTTTGTATGGGGAGTGCTGATCATGACCCATATTCATTCGCTGTCCGCCGAATGGTTGCCTGTTTCGATTGCGTCAACCGACGGCGAAGACCTTGAAGTCTGCGTCATGGACTACGATGGAATTGTCCTCGCGCTAACGTATCCGTGTCGCAGAAAGGGAGCCGACTGGGTCGATGCTTCAAATAAGAAGCTCATCGACATTCAGCCGACCCATTGGCGCAAGTGGGCCGAGCGTCGTTAGGCGAGCCTAAGTTTGTTTTCAGGCTTGCGTTTTCCACGTCAAATGCTCCTTGCCAATTCAACGGCGGCGGCGGGCTGTCAGCGATGTGCTCGAGCGAGCCTGTCTTCCGGGTGGCCGGCTTCCGGATTCTCGCTTCGCGCGGATTCGTTGTTGGCTCTGAACGCATAGACGTCCATCCGCAGGACACTGTAGGTCGCACTCGCGTGCAGGCGTTCGGCGCCGGCGTTCTCGCCGGCGGCCCCCATCGCCACGTACAAGGGCAGAAGATGCTCTTCGATCGGATGGTTCTTGACCGCAAACGGCGCCTGCCGCCGGTAGTCGAGCAGATCGTCGGTTCGGCCTGCGGTCAGCGCGGAATGGAACCAGTCGGCGAAGGCGGTGACCCAGTCAGGCGCCGGATCGTTCGGCCCGTGGCCGCGGAATTCCGACAGATCATGCGTCATGCTGCCGCTGCCGATGATCAGCACGCCCTCCTGCCGCAGCGGCGCCAGGGCGCGCCCCATGCGAAGATGGTGGGCGGTCCCCAGATCCGGCTGTAGCGAAAGCTGCAGCACGGGAATGTCGGCCTGCGGATACATCAGCAACAGCGGCACCCAGGCGCCGTGGTCGAGGCCTCTGCTGCGATCGATCCTGCAATCGATCCCGGATGCGCGCAAAAGGTCCGCGGTGCGCGCGGCGACCGCCGGCGAGCCGGGGGCCGGATAACGCAGCTCATACAGAGCCTGCGGGAATCCGCGGAAATCGTGGATGGTGTCGTTGCGGTCGACGGCGCCTATGGTCGGGACCGAGGTCTCCCAATGCGCCGAGACCACGAGAATGGCCGAAGGCCGCGCGAGCGTGCCGCTGAACTCGCTCAGGAACGACCGCGCGGGTGTGTGGGTGAGTGGCAAGGTCGGTGAGCCGTGCGACAGGAACAGGCTTGGCATGGTCATGATGTCCCTCCTGAAGCGTGCCGGCATGGCCGTTGGTTCAATGCGAGCGTACGCCGGTGAGCTTACCGACGGGACTATCACTCAAGGCACCCAGCGCAAAGGCGCCATCGCCGAGCAATGCCTGTACGATCAGCGCGATACACCAGAAGGCCGGATATTCCCAACCGCCATGCGCGTTGGTGAAGAAGAAGCCGGCCGCGCCGTGCACCGTGAAGATGGCGCCGAGCAGGATCGGCACCAGGACGATCGCGGCGATGCGGGTCCACAGACCGAGGATCAGCGCGACGCCGCCAAGCACTTCCACCGCGATGGTCACGTAGGCAAGAGCCGGCGGCAGCCCGACACTGTCGAAGAATTTCGCCGTTCCCGCCGGGGTGAAGACGAAGAATTTCAGGCCGGCATGAGCCAGGAAGAGAAGGCCCAGGCTGAGGCGCAGCAGGAGCGCCGCGTAGGGAGCGGTTCGGGGATCGATCATGGCTGTCTCCGGGTTTTGTACTTTCGATATGATCTATTCTCTGCAGGGTGATAATCCGGTAACGTGGAATGACAGATCACACCCATAAAGTGAAGTAATTGATGTTGGACCGCCTGACTGGCCTTGAGGTTTTTGCCAGAGTTGCCGGCGCCGGCAGCCTTTCCGCCGCCGCCCGGGCGATGGGCATGTCGCAAACCATGGTCACCAAGCACATTGCAGCCCTTGAGAGCCGCCTGGGTGTCAAGCTTTTCCACCGCACGACGCGGCGGCTTTCGATCACCGAGGCCGGACGCAACTATCTGGAATCCTCCGCGCGTATCCTGGCGGAGATCGAAGCCGCCGATGCCGCGGTCGCCGCGGATCGGGTCGAGCCGAGGGGATTGCTGCGGCTCAATGCTCCGGTCTCGTTCGGCACGCGGCAGATCGCTCCCCTGCTTGCCGAGTTCGCGCAGCGCCATCCGCGCGTCACCGTCGAGCTTGGTCTCAACGACCGGCTGGTCGACCTGGTGGAAGAGGGGTGGGACCTTGCGATCCGCATCGGCAATCTCAGCAATTCAAGCCTGATCGCGCGGCGAATTGCATCCTGCCGTATCGTCGTCTGCGCGGCGCCGTCCTATCTCAGGGCACGCGGCACGCCGCGCACGGTGGCGAGCCTCGCGGATCACAATTGTCTCGGTTACACGCTGTCGCAGCGGATTCCCATCGATCGATGGGTGTTTGGCGCCGGCGCCGATGTCGGCGTTCAGATCTCGGGCAATCTGCGCGCCAATAACGGCGATGCGCTGCGGGCGGCCGCGATCGCGGGGCAGGGTATCATCCACCAGCCGACCTTCATCGTGTCCGACGATATCCGCGAAGGCAGATTGGTCGCGCTCACTCTGGACCAGCCGACCATCGAGCTCGGCGGCATCTATGCTGTTTTCCTGCCGGACCGTCATCCGCCTGCAAGGGTGCGCGCGTTCATCGATTTCATCGCGAGCCGTTTTGCGCCGGAGCCGCCCTGGGATCGGTAAGTGTGCGCCGCCGCAAGGATGCGGTCGCACGGTGCAGGCGCGGGTTCAGTTGCCATTTGGTCGCGGCGGGAGGATGCTATCGGCGGCGGAAACAACGGAGAGCGTCATGAGCAAGCCGGGTCTCGACCATCGCCACCGCGACAAGGATGGCGAAATCAGCCACAAGCACGGAAACACCCTCGTGCGTACCCTGCGCAAGATTTACGGAAAAGGTTTTGCAGCCGGTTATCCTGAAACCGAGAAATTGAGCGAGGTGCTGCTCCAGTTGAACGAGACGTCGCTGAGCCAGCTTCGTCGCGATCATGAGACCGGCCATCTCGAGCACAAGATCGTTCACGCAGAAAAGTGAGGCGTGATCGGATCGGCAAGGACCGACGCCCCACAATCCGTTTTGAGCGAAAAAGCCGCCCGGTTTGCCGGGCGGTTTCTTCATTTCCAGGAGCGACTATTCGCCCTCGGTTCCGATCGCGTAAGCCGTTTCGCCGTGAACCGCGTCGTCACCCACCTTCAGCGTAGCCTCATCCATTCGCAGCGGCACGATGAAGGAGATCACCTTGAGGATGATGAAGGTCGCGATCACGTTGTAGACAATGATGAACGCCGCGCCTTCCGCCTGCAGCACGAGCTGCTGGGCGTTGCCGTAGAGCAGGCCGGTGATGTTGACGCCGGGCGCTTCCTTGTCGGTGCCGATATACATCAGCATATCGGGATTGGCCAAGATGCCGGTCAGCAGGCCGCCGGTGAGGCCGGCGACGCCGTGGGTCGAGAACACGCTCAGCGTATCGTCCACCTTCATCATGAAGCGGGTCTTTTGCAGCTTGTTCATCGAGAGCCAGGGAATGATGCCGGCGATGATGCCGATGATGATCGCGCCCATTCCGTCGACATAACCGGCGGCGGGCGTGATCGCGACCAAGCCTGCGATCATGCCGTTGACCGCGCCCAGCACCGACGGCTTGCCGTAGGCCATCTTGTCCAGCAGCGTCCAGACCAGGAGCGCTACCGCGGTGCAGGTGTTGGTATTGAGCACCGCGGCGCCAGCGTCGGCGTTGGCGAAGTAGGGATCGCCGCCGTTAAAGCCGTTCCAGCCCAGCCACAGGATTCCGGCGCCGACGAGCGTCATCAACAGACTGTTGGGCGGGAAATGGTCGCGATCGGTCTGCAGCCGCGGACCGATCACCCATGCCGCGACGAAGCCCGATGTGCCGGCGGCAAGGTGGATGACATAGCCGCCCGAGAAATCCGCCACCCCCATACCGGCGAGCCAGCCGCCGCCCCACAGGCTGAAGGCCCCGACCGTATAGACCAGCGTCATCCACACCGGGCAGAAGATCATCCACGCGGTGAAGTTCATGCGCCCGAGCACGGAACCGGCGAGGATGATGACGGTGATGGCGGCAAACACGAACTGGAAGAAAATCAGCGTCGCCATCGGGAAGGTGAGCGCCGGCATGCCCGATGCCGCCGCCGGAACGATTGCCTGGCCGGTAATAAAGGAGGCCGATGTTGCGAGGCCCGGCTTGCCAAGAAATGGGAACCATTGCTCCCCGAACGCCATGTTGTAGTCGAAGAGAATCCAGACGACCAGTACCGAAGCGAAGGCATAGATCGCCATGAAGGCGGAATTGATCGCCCATTTCTTCTTGACGATGCCGCCATAGAGAACCGTCAGTCCGGGAATACTTTGCAGACCGACGAATGTTGCAGCTGCGAGCTGCCAGGCGTTATTTCCAGAGTCGAGCCATTGTGGTGATGGTACGAGTGCCATGAGCGTTCCCCAATTTCTTTGAACGAAGCTCAGTCCGTGCACCGGCCGCACAGACCAGCAGCCAAAAAAACGCAAGGATTATACCATGTGGCCCGCGCGCACCTTGTCGTTGAGTGGTATGAGTTTTCTGGTGCGGGCCGTGACGGGGGCTGTAGTGAAATGATTAAAGAGTGTGCATTTGATCCAAAAATAGGCAGGCAAGCCGCGACGGGGCGATCGATGGTTCGGACCAGATTGGCTGCAGGGATTGGTGTGTTGGCGTTGGCCACGACTCGCGCGCTCGGTGGCGCTGCTGCGCAACATGGCGAGACCGCCACGACTTGCATCAATGTGGCAAGCGGCGCGAATTGGCAGATCAGGATAGACTACGACCGAGCCACCGTGGATTCCAATCCGGCCAGCATCAGCGACGCGCAGATTTCGTGGCGCGATGCGAACGACGGCGGCAACTACACGCTTGACCGCAAATCCGGGAAACTTACCGTCATCCTCGCGTCGAGCACCGGCGGCTCTTTCTTCTACCACCGCTGCAAGCTGGAGAATTGAGGCCGCACGCCGGCCGTCTCGCGGAAGTTGGAGCGGCCGGAATGGCTCAGCGGGTTTCCGGCATCAAGGTGAGTGTCGGCTTCGTCTCGGAGACCGGACCGCGCAAACGCAATGAAGATTTTGCCGGCGCCGTTTTCGGCGCCGAATTGCCCAAGCCGCGCCGTGACGTGGTGGCGGCGCTATCGGATGGTATCGGGAGCACCAGGGGTGGCCGCGAGGCGGCCGAGATCGCGGTGCGCGGCTTCCTCGATGGATTTTGCGATCTGCCCGAGACGATGGAGGTGCGGCGTGCCGCCGCCATCGTGCTGAATGCGCTCAACTCCTGGATCCATTCGCAAGCCCGGCGGGACCCGGAATTGACCGGGATGGGATGCACCTTCACCGCGCTGGTGCTGCGCGGGCGCACCGCGCATGTGCTGCATGTCGGCGACAGCCGCGCCTACCGGCTGAGCCGCGACCACTTGAGCTGTCTCACGACCGATCATGTACGCCACGGCCGTGGCGCCGGCCGGTCGAATATCCTTACGCGCGCGTTGGGGGTCGAGACGGAGGTACGGCTCGATTACAACAGTCAGCCGGTGGCACAGCACGACCGCTTTCTGCTGTGCAGCGACGGCGTCCATGGCTATCTCGCGGACGAGTTCATCGCCGCCATCATGCGCGAGCGCGTTTCCTCCGAAGATACCGCACGCGCACTGGTCGCGGCCGCGCTCGATGCCGGCAGCAGCGACAATTGCACCGCGCTGGTGCTCGACGTGGTGGGCCTGGAAACCGCAGACACGACCGACATCGGCGCCGACATCGCGCACTTGCCGCTGATCCCCGTGCCGCAGGGCGGCGAGACCATCGATGGCTTTGTACTCAAGGTGCTCTTGTCCGACGGCCGCTACACCCGTCTGTTCGGCGCGGAAGACGAGGTCGAGGGCGGCGAGGTGGCGTTGAAATTCCCAAAACCTCTGCTGGGCAGCGTGGACACCTATCGCGCCGCCTTCGTCCGCGAGGCGTGGGTGGGCGCGCGCGTGAGCAGTCCCTGGCTCGGCCAAATCATCGAGATGCCGCCGGGGCGGCAGAGCTGCCTCTACACCGCGATGCCGCTCTATCAGGGCGAGCTTCTGGAGATCCGGCTCGCGCGCCGGCCCGCGCTGGGATTGGAAGAAGGACGCAACATCGCGATCAAGCTGGCACGCGCGGCTGCGGCGCTTCATCGCGCCGGCATCATCCATCGCGACATCAAGCCGGACAACGTCATCCTCGAGCGCGAGGGATCGCTGAAGCTGATCGATCTGGGCGTAGTGCGCGTCCCCGGAATGGAGAACGCCCCGCCCGAGGAGATCCCGGGCACGCCGGCCTACATGGCGCCTGAGATGCTCGACGGCGAAGGCGGCAATGAAGCGACCGACATTTACGCGCTCGGCGTCACCATGTTCCGCGCCTTCACCGGCGAATTTCCTTACGGCAATCCCGACGCCACGAGCCCGCCGCGCCGCGACCGGCCGACACTGCTCTCGGCCCTGCGTCCGGACCTGCCGGCCTGGCTTCAGGCTGCGCTCGCCCGCGCGGTCGCCCGGGATCCGGCCGATCGCTTTCGCGACATGGCCGAATTCGCGTGGAGATGGAGGCGGGACCGGCGCGCACACCGCTCGTGGTTCAAAGACCGCGGACGCTTTACGAACGCGACCCGCTTCGATTTTGGCAGGGCGTAGCCGCGCTGCTTGCGCTGGCACTGCTGCTGTCGCTGCTGCGGCATTAGGGTAGTGTCGAGCTCACTCATTGTGCCGAAAGCAAGATTGTTGATCGCGCTGCATTGCGCATTGGCCAAAATTTGAGCGGCGCCAGCCTTGTCAAATCTGTCAAGCGCGGCGCAGGATTGTTGCAACGCAATATTCAGGGGAGGTCGGATCAACAGCGAAGCTGGGACGCCGGATGCGTGTAGGATTGCTGGCTGCCGCACTAACGATATCTGTGCAGACAATTTGCGGAGCTCAGGCGGAACGTGTCCTCCGGGCCATCAAATTCGACGCACCTACGCTGGCCCCGATGGCGTATACGCAGTTCTGCGTCAGATATGTCGACGAGTGCAAAGCGCGGCGGCCGATATTCAGGGGTGGCCGGATCAAGCTGACCAATCTGCGCTGGACCGAGCTTGTGAACGTCAATAGCTCCGTCAATTCGTCGATCCGTCCGCAGCCGAGCAAGGTCGCCGATCACGAATGGTTGCTCAGCCGGCGTATCGGGAACTGCAACGATTATTCCGTCACAAAACGTCACGAACTCATCGCCAGGGGGTGGCCGGCTCGCGCGGTCTTGTTGAGCGAGGTTGCGACTTTCTCGGGTCAACACCACGTCGTCGTCGTCGTCCGCACCAACATCGGTGATTCGGTGCTCGACAATCTGACCGAAGTCATCATGCCCTGGTTTCAAAAGCCGTTTCAATGGGTGCGCATCCAGATCCCCCGCAACCCGAACTTCTGGGTGTCGGTGGCCCAACCGGACGCCGCACGAGTTATAGTCAGAAGCCCGGTGCCGCAGCGGCTGACGGCCTCGAACAGATCAGGCGTGATCTGATCGGCTTGCGAGTTCCCGCTGATGAATTCGGTTAATCGACGCCGCCGATCTGACCGCGCGGCCTGGAGCATGATCGGTTCTGATTGAATCGGAACCGAAGCTCTGGATTCCTGTTTTGACGCGTTTTCTTTACGCGAACCGGTATCCACTTCGCTCGAAAACGCTCCAGATCAATCATTCAGATGGAAATGCCGTCGCTTCTCGCGCTGCACGCAATTGATGGCGCGATCGGCGGTTTTCTTGTCGGCCTGCCCGTACAGCGTTACCCGGACCGAAAAGCTGCCTGGTGTATTTTCCCGGAGTATCTGAATGCCGCCAATGGTCTCGCAGCCCGGCCAATGTCTAACGGCTTCAAGACACTCCTTTCGGAGAGCTCCGTAGCTCAGTCCGACCGTCACCCACTTCGCCATACGATGTGCCCCCGAAGCGGACATGTTTCAGTTGATTAGATTTGTGGGTGCACGCTCCGGTTCAATAGGCGACAAGCAAAAACCGCCCGGTTTGGCCGGGCGGCTTTTCGTTTTCGAAACCGGTTGTCTTATTCGCTGTTGCCGAAGCGTCGCGACCACCATCCGGCGCGGCGGGGCTGCGTGTCCGTGGTTGTCCCGGCGGCCGGCTGGGCCGGCGGCGGGACGGGGGCTGGGGCCGGCTCGGCCGGCTGGCTATGGCTGACGGGTAAAGGTGAAGCAGGCTGGGCATCGACCAGGAAGCTCACCTTCTCGCGCACGGTGGAACGTCGCCTCGCAGCGGCTCTTTCGGCTTCCTGGGCCGTCTCCGCCTCGGTAGCCATCGTCGTACCGGCGGGCTCCGGCTGACCGCGATCCACGGACGGTTGCTCGGACGCCGGTGCAATGGATTCCGATTCGGGCTGCATCACCGGCAGCGACGGCTGGGTCGGATTGCCATCGAAATCGGCCACGGCGCTGGATGCTTCCGGCGCCGCTGCTGGACCAAGTTCGTCCGCGATCGATCCGGCGAGACCATCCTCAAGCCCGCCGCGACGGCGGCGTCCGCCGCGGCGTCCGCGACGGCGGGGACGCCGCTCGCCGTTCGGCGCCTGATCGGCACGGGCCTGGCCCGGCTGCTCGTCGGATTCGTCCTCATCGATCTCGCCGTCTTCGACAACGCCGGGAGCAGCTGCCGCTTCAAACGGGATGCGCGCGGCCTCATTGTCATCACGGGCAGGCGCGCCTTCGCGAGGCTCGCCGGAACGTCCGCGCCGCCGCCGCCGCCGTTTGCGCCGGGGGCTGCCGTCGGCTTCCGCTTCGCCGCCGCCCTCTTCGCCTGCGCCGGCTTCGTCGGTCAGGCCTTCGGTCTCGTCGGTTTCCACTTCCGATTCGATTTCGATGTCGAACGGCTCTTCCTCGTCATAGGCTTCCTCGGGCTGCGACGGGTAGGCCGCCACCTGCGCCGCGAGCAGCGCTTTTGCCGCCTCCAGGGTGTGCACCTGTTCGCCGCGATCGATGATGAACGACTGCTGGCCGCTGACGGTCGGGTCGGCGATCACCGAGAGCGTGACCTTGAAGCTGCTTTCGAGATCGCGCAGATGGCCGCGCTTGTGGTTGAGGACGTAGAGCGCGACGTCGGTCCGGGTCCGTACCACGAGATTGTGGGTGGCGCCCTTCATCAGGATTTCCTCGAGCCCGCGCAGCAGCTGCAGCGCGACCGAAGAGACCGAGCGCACGTGACCGCTGCCGCCGCATTGCGGGCAGGGCTCGGTCGAGCTCTCCAGCACGCTGGCGCGGATGCGCTGGCGCGACATTTCCAAGAGGCCGAAATGCGAAATGCGCCCGATCTGGATCCGCGCGCGGTCCTGCCGCAGGCAATCCGAGAGCTTGCGCTCCACCGAACGGTTGTTGCGCTTCTCGTCCATGTCGATGAAGTCGATGACGATCAGCCCCGCGAGGTCGCGCAGACGAAGTTGCCGCGCGACTTCCTCGGCCGCCTCGAGGTTGGTCTTGAGCGCGGTATCCTCGATATGGTGTTCCCTTGTCGAGCGGCCGGAGTTGACGTCGATCGACACCAGCGCCTCGGTCTGGTTGATCACGATGTAGCCGCCGGACCGCAATTGCACGGTCGGCGAGAACATCGCATCGAGCTGGCTCTCGACGCCCATCCGCGAGAACAAAGGCTGGCCGTCGCGATACTGCTTCACCGCGCGCACGTTCGAGGGCATCAGCATCTTCATGAAATCGCGGGCTTCTTGATAACCGGCTTCGCCGGCGACCAGGATCTCGTCGATTTCCTTGTTATAGAGATCACGCAGCGACCGCTTGATCAGCGAGCCTTCCTCATAGACCAGTGTCGGGGCCTGCGACTTCAGCGTCATGTCGCGCACGGTTTCCCACATGCGGATCAGATATTCGAAGTCGCGCTTGATCTCGGGCTTGGTGCGTGACGCACCCGCGGTGCGCAGGATGATGCCCATGCCCTCGGGCACGTCGAGGTCCTGCACCACTTCCTTCAAGCGCGAGCGATCCTGCGCCGAGGTGATCTTGCGGCTGATGCCGCCGCCGCGCGCGGTGTTGGGCATCAACACCGCATAGCGGCCGGCCAGCGACAGATAGGTCGTCAGCGCCGCGCCCTTGTTGCCGCGTTCTTCCTTCACGACCTGCACCAGCATCACCTGGCGGCGCTTGATGACTTCCTGGATCTTGTATTGACGGCGCGGGCGGAAGGCGCGTTCCGGCACTTCTTCCAGCACGTCGTCGCCGCCGACGGACTCGACGACTTCTTCCTCGGCCTCGTCGCCCTCGTCTTCATCGTCGTGGTTTTCGTCGCCATGCGGCACGGCATGTTCGGACGAGGGGGTCTCGGCGCGCTCGTGTTCGGCATGCTCGCCGCCGTGTTCGGCGTGGTGGGCGTCGTCGGCATGCGCCGCGTTCTCGCGCGCGTATGCCTCATCATGTTCGCGATGCGCGTGCTCTTCATCCTCGTCTTCGCGGGCTTCTGCCGCGAGCGCCTCGACGGCGGCCGTATCGGGCAGGGTCACCGCGGCAAGCGTTTCGCCCGCGTGCGTCTCGGTGCCTTCTTCATCCGCGTGGTCATGATCCGCGTGGTCGTGCCCGTCGTGGGCATATTCATGATGGTCGTGGTCATGATGCCCCGCATCGTCGTGATGCTCGGCGTCGGCATGGTGCGATTCGGCGTCGTGGACCTGACCGGCTTCGGCGTATGCGCCCTCGGCGTGCGAGCCCTCGTGGTCGTGGCCTTGTTCGTGGCCATGTTCCTGGCCTTCATACGACGGAGCGGCCTGCGACGGCTCGAGGCTCGCGTTCTCGACGATCTCGCTCTGGACGCGCTCGCCATGGCCGCGGCGGCGCGAGTTGCGGTGGCGCGGACGGCGGCCCCGACTGGAGCGGTTCTCGCTTTCTTCTTCGGCCTCGCGATGGGCGCGCTCATCCGCCTCGATCAGGGCCTGACGATCGGCGACCGGAATTTGATAGTAGTCCGGGTGGATTTCGCTGAAGGCGAGGAAGCCGTGACGGTTGCCGCCGTACTCGATGAAGGCCGCCTGCAGTGACGGCTCTACGCGCGTGACCTTGGCGAGGTAGATATTGCCGCGCAGTTGCTTGCGCTGGGCGGTCTCGAAATCAAATTCCTCGACGCGATTGCCGCGGACCACGACAACCCGGGTCTCTTCCGGGTGGGTAGCATCGATCAACATTTTGCTGGGCATTTTGGAACTCATGACGGCGGCGGGCGCGTATCACGGTAAGCGCGTATCGCGCCGCCGGGTGACGCGACGGTCCACCTGATTCGGGGGTGAGGGGAAGGCCAAAACGCAACCCGGGGCGCCCATCCGAACGGGATCCTTGCGAAGCAAAACGACGCGCGGAGCTTTCGCTCCGCGTCGGCGCGGTTCTTCCGTGGACCTTGGTCGGCAATACAGTCTGGCGCATCAAGCGTCGGCCCGTCTAAAAACGTGGGCGGCAAAGCGCCGCCTTATTCTTTCGCTGAAAGCCCGGCGCGGCGCCAAAGCGCTCGCCGGCTGTTCGCATATCGGGCCGTTGCAGGCCGGATAATCGGTTCTGCCGCATCTCAAAGCCGTCCCTGGAACAAGCTAGTAACCTGGGACCGGACGCCGCTCGGGCTCGAAACCGCCGCTCCTTGTCAGCCGCGCGCTGCGCTGGCTGCGGAGGGATCGGAAAGACGCTGGAATTCTCGAATTCGAGAGTTCCGGCGCTGCACCGGGAGGCTGAACGCGACACAACCGGGAGTTTTAGCCGTCAGCACCCCATACATACGTGGATTGGGCCGGCCGTGCAAGGGAAGCGTCTTGGGGTCGCTGGCCGGCAACAATCTGCCGTATTCCACAGAACTGTATTAAGCTTCGATTAACCCTACGGTTCTAATGCGGTAAGAGGCTGCTCGGAGGAACGGATTCGTTGGCGAGCCGCGCAAGTTATTATGTTGTTTTGCTGGGGTGCGCGCTACTGTGCACCGCAGCATTGCTGCGTCCCGGCGGGCCGATTCTTGCCGCCGAGGGGGCGCCGCCGAATCCGGCCGTGACGTCGAATTTTCCGGTCGCCTCCGACGCCCGGCTGGCGGGTGACGCCAAACAGACCCGTTTCGTCCTCGATCTCGACAAGACCATCCAGTTTCGTGCCTTCACGCTGGCCGATCCGTATCGGGTGATCGTGGACATTCCGGAGATCAGCTTTCGTCTTCCGGCGGGGGCCGGCACCGTCGGCCGCGGGCTGGTCAAGGCTTTCCGCTACGGCCTGGTCATGCCCGGGGGATCGCGGATCGTGTTCGATCTGACCGGCCCGGCCAGGATCGCGAAGTCGTATGTGCTGGATGCGGCCAATGGTCAGCCGCCGCGGCTGGTGCTGGAGCTAGAAGAAGTCGATCGCACCACTTTCGTTCAGTCGCTCGCGCCGGACGGCCGGCCCCAGCTGAAGCCTGCCATCGCCGACGCCGTCGCATCCGTCACGGCGCCGGTGGAGGCCGCGGCTGCGCCCAGGCCCGCGATACCGGATTCCCGCCCCGTGGTCGTGATCGATGCCGGCCATGGCGGCGTCGACAATGGCACGCAGAGCGCGGGCGAAAGCGAGAAGAACCTCGTACTCGGATTTGCGCTGGCGTTGCGCGACCGGATCGAAAAGAGCGGTAAATACCGGGTCGTCATGACCCGCACCGACGATACCTTCATCCCGCTCGACGATCGCGTCAAAATCGCGCGCAATCAATCGGCGTCGCTGTTCGTTTCGATCCACGCCGACGCCCTGCCGCGCGGCGAGGGCGACGCCCAGGGCGCAACCATCTACACGCTGTCCGACAAGGCCTCCGACGCCGAAGCCGAACGTCTGGCCGAGGCGGAAAACAGGGCCGACGCCATCGGCGGGGTCAATCTCACCGAAGAGCCGACCGAGGTCGCTGACATCCTGATCGACCTGGCGCGGCGCGAAACCCGCACGTTCTCAAACCGGTTTGCGCGTCTGTTGATGGGCGAGATGAAGAACACGGTGCGGATGTACAAGCATCCGCTGAAATCAGCCGGCTTCAGGGTGTTGAAGGCGCCCGACGTTCCCTCGGTACTGGTTGAGCTCGGCTATGTCTCGAACAAGGGCGACCTCGAACATCTGGTATCGGACAGCTGGCGGTCCCGTACCGTCGGAGCGATGGCGCAGGCCGTCGACGTCTTCCTGGCCAAGCGCGTGGCGAGGGTAGGGGCCACGAACTGAAAGGATATTCGGGCGTCGCGGAAGCCCTAGTTTGGCCACAGCCACGGCCCTATAAAAAATGGCCGACACGCTGCCGGAATCGCTCAAAATGCCCTCAGGGACGGGATATGATGCGGTTCCCAGCGGAGCGGCGGATCGTTTCGCGGCGGGGCATGCCGAAGGGATGGCGATCGTCACGGCGCACGGGCTGAAACGGATAGTCGATCATGCGCTTGCTGGTGCGGTTCTTGGGTTTCCTGTTCGCCGCCGGAACCGTCGTGTTCCTGGTGGGCGTCGCCGCGGCGGCCGGGCTGATCTGGCATTTCTCCAAGGACCTGCCGGACTATTCGCAGCTTCAGGATTACGAGCCGCCCGTCATGACGCGCGTCCATGCGGCTGACGGTTCGCTGCTCGGCGAATATTCCAAGGAACGCCGGCTCTATCTGCCGATCCAGGCGGTTCCGAAACTGGTCATCAACGCATTCCTGGCGGCCGAGGACAAGAATTTCTACGAACATGGCGGTATCGACTATTCCGGCATGGCGCGCGCCGCGATCCTGTATGCGCAGAATTACGGCTCCAACCGCCGCCCACAGGGTGCCTCCACCATCACCCAGCAGGTCGCGAAGAACTTCCTCCTGACCAACGAAGTGTCGTTTAGCCGCAAGATCAAGGAAGCCTTGCTGGCGATGCGGATCGAGCGCACTTATTCAAAAGACAAGATCCTCGAACTCTATCTCAACGAAATCTATCTCGGTCTCGGCGCCTACGGCGTCGCCGCCGCGTCGCTGGTGTATTTCGACAAATCGGTGAACGAACTCACGGTCGCGGAAGCCTCCTATCTGGCCTCGCTGCCGAAGGCGCCGGCGGCGCTGCATCCGGTGCGCAACCACGACCGAGCGATCGAGCGCCGCAACTACGTGATCGACCGCCTGCTGGAAAACGGCTGGATCAAGCAGGCTGACGCCGACAAGGCGCGTAAGGATCCGCTGATCGTCACCAACCGGAGCAACGCCGCGCACATCTTCGCCGGCGAGTATTTTGCGGAGGAAGTTCGCCGGGACATCTTCGAGCGCTACGGCGAAAAGAAGCTGTATGAAGGCGGCCTGTCGGTGCGAACCACGCTCGATCCGAAGATTCAGATGGAAGCGCGCAAGACCATGGCCGCCGGCCTCGTCAATTATGACGAGGCGCAGGGCTGGCGGGGCGCCATGAGCAAGCTCGATATCTCCGGCGATTGGGGCGTCAGGCTGGCCGACGTCAAATCGTTGTCGGATATCACGCCGTGGCGGATGGCCGTGGTGCTGGAGACGAGCGACCAGTCGGCGCGGATCGGTTTTCAGCCGGGTCGGGAACTGGGCGGCGCCGTTGCGAAGGCCCGTCAAACCGGCATCATTACGCTCGACGGCGTCAGATGGGCCAAGGCCGCATCGGGACCGACGCGAGGCAAGGCGCCCAACTCGGTATCGCAGGTGCTTTCACCTGGCGACGTGATCTATGCCGATCCGTTGATCGGCAAGGACGGCACTTCGGTGGAGGGCCAGTTCCGGCTGCGGCAGTTGCCGGAGGTTTCCGGCGCCATGGTGGTGATGGATCCGTGGACCGGCCGCGTGCTCGCCATGGTCGGCGGCTTCTCGTTCGACCAGAGTCAGTTCAATCGCGCGACGCAAGCCTACCGGCAACCGGGCTCGTCGTTCAAACCGATCGTGTATTCCTCGGCGCTCGACAATGGCTATACGCCCTCGACGGTGGTGGTCGACGCGCCGATCGAGATCGACCTGGGGCAGGGCGCTGGCGTCTGGCGTCCGGAGAACTATGAGGCGGGGAAATACCTTGGCCCGATGACGCTGCGCAACGCGCTGCGATTGTCGAAGAATACCGTGACGGTGCGGCTGGCGCAGGACATAGGCATGCCGCTGATCGGCGAATATGCCAAGCGCTTCGGGGTCTATGAC
>Ga0210403_10001079_pt1 | contig 26562 bp, 20 predicted proteins | sample IncBWC19MmetaG_FD_150863 | JGI IMG/M metagenome (GOLD analysis project Ga0210403, IMG submission 150863) | Forest soil microbial communities from Barre Woods Harvard Forest LTER site, Petersham, Massachusetts, United States - Inc-BW-C-19-M | ecosystem: Environmental > Terrestrial > Soil >... | reverse complement strand
TTCACTTCCCCATTGGTCATCCGCCCGCCGTCGGGCTTGCCTTCGCCGTGATATTTCCCGGTTAGAAATCCACCCGCCAGGGGAGAGAAAGCCAGAACCCCCAAGTTCAAAGCTTTGGCCATGGGAATCAGTTCGCGCTCGACCGTCCGCTCAATCAGGCTGTACTCGAGCTGCAGCCCGATAAACTGTGTCCAGCCTCGAAGCTCCGCCAGAGTATTTGCCTGGGCGACCCACCAGGCGGGAGCGTCCGAGATGCCGACGTAAAGAACCTTGCCCTGGCGAACCAAGTCGTCCAGACCGCGCATGACTTCTTCCACAGGTGTGATCCCGTCCCAGATGTGCACCCAGTACAGGTCGATGTAGTCGGTTTGCAGTCGTTTCAAACTGGCTTCCACTGCTTGCATCATGTTCTTGCGATGATTGCCCGCCGCATTCGGATCATTGCCTGGCGCGGCGTTGGAGTACTTCGTGGCTAGAACGACGCTATCGCGATGGCCCTGCATGAACTCACCCAGGAATTTCTCGCTCGTGCCATTAGTGTAGAAATTCGCCGTGTCAATAAAGTTTCCACCTGCCTCGCGGTAGGTCTCATAGACTTTCTGCGCTTCAGCCTTCGGTGATCCCCATCCCCATTCGTCGCCGAAAGTCATGGTGCCTAGTGACGCTTCGGAGACCCGCAGTCCGCTCTTGCCGAGTAATCTGTATTTCATAATCGTGCTCCTTTCATGCAACTCAGGAATTGATTCAGATCTTTGCCGTATGCGATCGGCTGTCGAAACGCTCGTCTTCAAAAACCGTTGACACGGTGAGATGGCGCCATTTTTCGGCATCGCTCGCGCGCGCAGCTTCCGCTTGTCGCACCCGCTTTTCCGCATCGACACCGAGGATCAGCCGTACCGGCACCTCGTCGCTATTTGCCAGTTGCAGAATTACGTCCGCGATTTTCCGCGGATCGCCTTCCAAACGTCCTTCGAGGCCTCGCAATATCTTCAGGAACGAACCGACCGATGCCTCGTATTCCGGCAGCAAGTCCGGCGCATTCTGACCGGCGCGTCGTGCCCAGTTGGTCCGAATACCTCCCGGCTCCAGTGTGCAGACCTTGACTCCGAATGGCGCGACTTCCATCGCCAGAGAGTCGCTGAAACCGCCCACCGCCCACTTGGCCGCGTGATACGGCGTATTGCCCGGAACCGCGTGGCGGCCACCGACCGAAGACACCTGAAAGATGTGACCGCTTTTCTGCTTACGCATCACCGGCACCGCGGCGCGTGTTGTGTACACGACGCCGTAAAAGCATGTATCCACGATCGCCTGGAAGTCCTCCGCACTCATCTGCTCGAACGGCGCAAACTGCCCATAACCGGCATTGTTGACGAGCACATCCAGCCGCCCGAAAGTGCCCACCGCTACCTGTACGGCGGCCTTTGCTGCGGCCTCCTCGCGCACTTCCAGTTTCACGGGCTTCACCCGCTCGCCATACTGCGCCACCAGGGGTGCCAGCTCTTCCGTCCGACGCGCTCCGGTTACCACGCTGTCCCCTGCGGCCAGTGCCGCCTCGGCGATGTCCCTCCCCAACCCGTTTCCGCTTCCCGTAATCAACCAAACTTTCGACATGAGATTCTCCATTCTGTTTGTAGATAGACTATGCGGGCACAGACTCAACGGCCGCTTTCCAGTAAGCCAAATGCAGGAGTCGGCGTGTTAAGCGGTGGCTTTAGCGGATACGGAAGTAAGTTTCTCGCTTAGAGTCCAGAGAGCTTCGGCTGCAGCTTTATCCACGGCCCAAGGTCGCACACCGCTGTGGAGCTCGCTGTCTGCTGAAACCAGTTCGGCGATGTCGCAATCTTCGCAGTAAACGCCGCCTTTGCCATTCAACTGCGAACTGACCGCGGCCCAAATTGTCGTCGCAGCGCCTTGCTCGACCGTCTTGAAGCGCATGGGAACCTTGGTGACATCGGGAATCGTGAGGACACCATTCACTCGATGGACGCCGTACGCGCCTAACTCCTCGTCCGTCATGTATTTGGAAAGATCGGTGAGAATTCCGCCAGGATGCACGGCAAACGCGCGGATGCCGTGTTGCTGACCTCGTTTATCAAGTTCAACCGCAAACAGCGAATTTGCGGTCTTCGATTGTCCGTAGGCTACCCATTTGTCGTAAGGCCTCTTGTCGAAATTTGGGTCGTTAAGATCAACTTCGCCCCGGGCGTGAGCGCGGGAAGAAAGAGTCACTACGCGGGCATCGCGAGATTTCTTAAGTGCTTCCCACAACCTTGCCGTGAGCTGAAAATGCCCGAGGTGATTCGTCGCAAATTGCGACTCATAACCGCGCTCGTCCCGCATCAGCGGCGTGGCCATAATGCCCGCATTGTTGATCAGAAGATCGAGCGCGCGCTTTGAGCTTAGAAACTCCCCGGCGAATCGATCGATGGCATCGGGACTGGCAAGATCCAACCGTCTCACCTCCACGTTCTTCATCTTTGCGACCGCTGATTGTGCGTTCTTGGGATCGCGAGCCCCGATAACAACGGTGGCCCCTGCGCTGGCGAGAACGCGCGTGGTCTCCAGTCCAAGACCTGCATGGCCACCGGTCACGATCGCGACCTTCCCTCGAAGATCTGCCCCGCCAAGGGCTTCCTCGGCCGTGGTCCGCGCACCCAACCCGGATGGCAGCGGTTTTCGTTCAGTCGTCATGTTCGCTTCCTTGCTTTTCCATACAGTTGTGATTACTCACTCATTTATGAGATGCAACAGCTCGTTACTTGGTTATGCCCGCCCAGAACATTTGAAAGCCGCTATCCCGGTATTGTTTCGCTTTGGATGGGTTCGACACCGTAAGGTCTATCGTCGCCTCCACCAAAGCCGCTAACGACTTCGAGATCAGTTCCACCGGAACATCATTCCGAAAGACACGCTGCTCAATCGCGTCACGAATCATGGTTTGGAATTCGACGAACGGCGCGCTACCGGCGTCTCTAGACTCTTTGGTGAGTACCTCCGAAACCGTTAGTTGCGCCAGCACTTTGCGCTGCTTGGGATTCGCAATGCCCCAATTCACATAGCGATCCCAAACATGTCGCAGCCTGATACCAACATTCTTCTTCCGAGGGAAATCCGACATCATGGCGTCCGCGAGATCCAACTTGATCTCCCTGTAAAGGGCATTGATCAGATCATCCTTAGTCTTGAAGTACGTAAACAGGGTTCCCTCGGCGACGCCAGCTTGTTTTGATATCTCTGACGTTGGGGCGGCCGTAAGACCGCGCTCCGCAAACAGGCGGGTCGCGGCGTCGAGGATTGCATTTCGTTTGTCTTCGCTTCTAGGGCGTGCCACTGAGCTGCTCTTTTACTGAGTGTCTACTCGATAATACAAAGGAAGTAGGCTGATGGCAAGCCGGGGCGGCGCCCGGTCCCGGTTTCAAAGATAGACTCCCGGGCTCAAAACGAATCTGCGCGAGCTTTCCGGATGGATCCGAATTCGACGGAGCTTGTGCATTGGTCTGAGGGGCTAGTACCTGTACATTCGCCGGCTGAGAGGCGCTTGTTTTCCTTCGTAATTGTGCTGAAGGCGGACTGTCATGCCGGCGGTCGCGTCGCACTGCGGCCGAATTTCGATGCCGCGTTAGCAACACGACCCGTCGGGACAACCAGTCCGCCTATCGGGGCCGAAACTGCATGAACCTTCGCTGATACAAGCGACGATTCATACACCATCATTTTTTGCCGTTCTGATCGCCGCCGTGGTTATTGTCATCGCCGGAGTGGCCTTTGTCGTCACCTGAGTGCTCGCCGTGGTCCTTCCCCCCGGCCAAAGCGAACGCGAACACTTTGTTATTTCCGGTTCCAGCGATCTCCCGGTAACCGGATCCCCAGTAGAGAGTGCTGTCCACGATCGATGGCCCATCAATCACCGAGCCTCCGCTCGCGAAGTTCCACAGGATCTTTCCGGTCGTCGTATCCAGCGCATACATCTGTCCTGAATTAGCCCCGGCATACATGACCCCGTTCGCAACGCTCACCGAACCCCTGTCAATGCTGCCTGCAGTGGGGTCTGCCGTCTGCCAGAGAATCTTCCCCGTTGCAACATCCAGCGCGCTCCATGCGCCCCAGGTGATCTGCTGTCCTGAAGGCACCAGCGTGTAGGGCAGATGGTCGCTGTTCGAGATCGCAACATAAATGCGCTTTCCGTCGGTCGCAGTGCCCCACTCGATTCCTCCGAGCGAAGCGCCTGGCCCAACCGGTGTGCTCCAAACAATGTTGCCGTTATCGGGATTCAGCGCCCAATAGATGCCGCTTTTCTGTCCGAACCCGACAATATTATCCAGCAAATTGGGACCAGACCCTCCCAGATCGAAATCAGGGCTGACTGGTACCGGACAATTCGGGTTTGTTGCCCCTCCCGGGAGAATGCACGCCACCGTCCAGGTGTCGAAGCTTTGGAGCATTCGCGACCACTTGATCGCTCCTGTCTTTAAATCCAATGCCAGGGCCGTGTCGAAGAAATCATCAGCCGCGACGCAGTTCGCGAGGGGAGTTGCGTTCTGGCAAGCTTCCACGTCCGCCGGTGCCGTGTAGTTGTTTCCGGTGCCGACGAACAGCGTTCCGCGCTTTGCATCAATCGCGGGTGGCTGCCAAATCGCGCCGCCGCTGTATCCTCCAACCTGCCCGCCATTGTCAGGCATGTCGAACGTCTTCCAGAGAATCGCCCCGTTTTTTTCATTCAGTGCCACGATGCTCCCTCGAAAGCTGCAGCAGGGATATGCCGGATTCGTCGCCAGGGATTCTTCGCTCGACGACACGCCAATGTAAACCACGCCGTCGAAGATCACTGGTGATCCAGTGATGATTGCCGCCGGATGATCGTCCACCTTTGTCATCCAGCGCAGCGTTCCCGATTGGCGATCCACCGCCATCACGTTCGCACCGTTGTGAACTTTGTTGGAACTCTGGATGTCCCCGATAATCACCTCGTTGCCGTCTACCGCAGGACTGACGCGAGAGATCGCCCCCTCAACGCCATCGTAATCGGAAATCTTATGAGACCAGATCAGCCGGCCGTTCTCTTTCTCAACCGCGAAAAGATTGCCGCCCCAATCGGGAAAGTACACCGCGTTGCCATCCACCGTCGGCGTAGCAGAAACATCGCCGCCCGTCGTGAACACCCATTTCGGCGTAAGCCCGCTGACGTTGGCGGGACTGATGGTATGCTCTGCCGGCTGACTCCAACTATTATTCAGATTCTGTCCGGCGATTCGCCATTGCCCCGGCGGGGCCTCATCGGATTGGCCTTGTGCGCTTAGCCCTGAGACCAACAAAAGTCCGGCGAACAACACCGCCTTCGACAACGGCACATTACGATTTTTTCTTGACATCTTTTTCTTCTCCTTGTGTTCGATCTTGCGAATACACTCGCGGGGTTTCCTTGCCACGCGTTCGAACACACCCATGCGTCCTGCCCGCATCAGGTCACTATTCGCTTCAGCGAATAGTTCCGCGCGCGGGCCACGTTTTGGCCGTCATTGAAGCCAACTGTCGTGCTGGAGGCGTTTGATTCTTCAGGCCGGTTTTAGCGCCGTTTCAACAATCATCCTCAACACGTTCCACAAACTGTTAGATGGATGCCCCATGACCGCGGTTCAAAATTCCATGTAAACGATTTGTCACGGCAGATCACGCTCCCAGTGTGGCACCGCCAGATTTGCGAAAGCGCACCCGTTTTGTGACGCGAGAGAAATCCGTCCGCAAAAAGGATGGCCTCAAACCTTCAAATGCCAGAAATAGGAGTGGTTTCATTCTGCTACAAAATAAGGCTCACATCTGTCTATCCTCCCTCTTGCTCCCGCTCAGGTTTGAATTTGTTGACATCGATTCAAAATCTGTCAGGGGATGGGCAAGCCTGCCTGGGAACCGCGCTTCACGGTCGACTAGCCTGCTCACGATTGCGAACAGGAAGCTCGCGGACAACCCGCACATCAACACGCCGATGATGCTTTCCATCGGACCCAAAGTCCGCCACACCCACGGAAGAACGACATCGCCATAGCCGACAGTCGCATAACTGGCAGCCGAGAAGTAAAAAGAAGATTCCCAGAATGGAAAACAAAGCCAGCGATAGAAGCACGCCCAAAGCAGAATCTCCAATATGTGCAAACCAATGAACGCAGTCATCAATCGCATCACGAGCATGGCGGACCGGATCGCCCCTAACCTTAGAACGTCGGGCGCAAAACTGGGTCTTGTCCAAGCGATTACCGCCGCCAACCCAGCGCATTGCATTGAAAGCGTGAGTGCCACCAGTACAACGGCTGCGCCGGCTTGTCGAGCAAAGATCATCAGAACGAGGCACGCATTTCGCTTGAGATTCTAGTGAACTGAGACATTCCCACCTTTGCCCAGCTCGTTTCTCCTCAGAAAGAATGAGGCGGCAAACATAAAGGCCGAGGCCGCAGACAGCAGCCAGTACACCTCGACGTAAGAGAGAACTGCAGCTTGAGCCTGAACCATGGCGTACAGCCGGCCCATTGCCTGTTGTTGCGCGGCATGAATGCTTAAGCCTGCACGCGTCAGGCGCATTGCCAGAGCGGTGACAGAAGCGTGAAATGGGTTAGAAGCCGTGTATTCCGCAAGGACGGATTGATGATACTGACTGCGTCGCGCAATGAGAGTCGTAACAGCGGATGTCCCGATGCTCTGACCCATGTTGCGCATAAAATTCATGAGCCCGGCGGCTGCGTTGGTTTTTTCCGCTGGCAGGCCGACGTAACCGGCAAGCGTGAGGGGGACGAATAGAAAGGCCACGGGAATGTACTGCCACACACGTAATAAGGTGGCGGAGCGGAAACTCATGAGCAGATCAACCTGTTTGCTCGAAATATACATGCTTACCGCCAGACTGATCCAACCAAAAGCGATGATGTGGCGCGCCTGGAATCGGGTGGTGAGTTTGCCTACCATGGGGAGTATAACCAGCACCACGAGAGCGCCAGCGGACAGCACCATCCCTGCTTTTTGTGCCGGATATCCCATAAGAGTTTGCAAGAGCTGCGGCATGAGTACCGTGGAACTGAATAAGGCCGCTCCAAGCATCAGGAACATCAGATTGGTTGTCGCGACGTTAAAGTTCTTGAATAAACGCACATCCACGATGGGCTCTTTTTGAAACCATTCCCAAATGACCAAAGCAACGAGACCCGCGGCGGCGATTACAATCAACGTCGTAATGAAATTAGATCCGAACCAGTCGTCTTCCTGTCCCTTGTCGAGGGCGATCTGCAAGGCACCTACGCCCAGGGTCAAGAGAGAAAATCCTATGAAGTCGAACCCGGATAGCTGCTTCTTCAGGCGAGCTAGATAAGGTGGGTCTTCCACAAGTTGATAGACGAGAGCGAGCGCCAGGGCCCCAACAGGAACGTTTATGTAGAAAATCCAGCGCCAGGAGTAATTGTCCGTGATCCAGCCTCCCAGCGTCGGACCAATCGCAGGTGCGCAGATGGCGGTGACTCCATACAACGCAAAAGCAAGCCCGCGCTTCTCTGGAGGAAAAGTATCGCCCAGGATGGCTTGCGCCATCGGCTGCAAACCTCCCCCGAATGCGCCTTGCATGACTCGAAACAGAAGTAGAAGCCCCAGGTTGGGCGCGATCCCGCACAGAAGGGAACTAACTGTGAAAAAAACGATGCACGTCAAAAAGAAACGCTTCCTCCCAAGCCATCCGACCAGCCATCCACTTATTGGCAGAACGATCGCATTCGAGACAAGATAACTCGTTAGCACCCACGTGCTCTCGTCATTGCTGGCGCCGAGATTGCCCGCGATGTGGGGCAAGGCCACATTGGCGATGCTGGTATCGAGCACCTCCATGAACGCCGCCAGCGAAACCGCAGCGGCAATAATCCACGGGTTGCCTTTGGGCTGCCAGATCCCCTCTCCCGAGGTGCCAGGACCGGCGTCGCTCACAGGACCCTCACATCGGGTTCAGCGAATAAATCCGGTTTCAACCACCATAGACTGTGCGTCCAGACGACTCTGGCGCTCGGAAAGATGGCGTTTGGGCGAATCGTTTTCCAATTGTGCAGTCTCATGCTTTCTACTCTGTTCCCTTTGTAGTTCGCCTATCAAACGAGCCTCCTCTGAGCTCCGCTTCAGCCTGGAGCCAATCATCCACTTCATTGCCACCGAGGCCGTCACGCTCAAGATAGATTTCGTATGCGCGGCGCCTGATTTCTTTGTAACTCGGTGCGTGCTTTGCAGAAGAATTCAGTGTGAGAGGCTTGCTAGGGTTTGCATGAAGTTCCAAAGTTTCATTTCCCTTGTTTTTCTGGCTCATAAGAGAGTCCTTTCCCTTCATCGTTGAATTTCTCTCTGTCCCATCGTATGTAGGCCTCAGACCTCCGCGCCACGAGTCCCGACGGGGGAGCCGGGACTCGTGGTCATCCTGACGGTATCGCCGATTCAGAAGCGAACTACGATACCGGCGGAGGTTTGGGCGGAGTCCGTTGCAAACACGCTTGGCTCGACGAATTGCTCTTCCGAGAGAATGCTGTCATCGGGCAACCGATTCAGTGGCGACGCCGCGGCCCGTTGATCCCACCCGGCCCGGTGAAACACAGAAATCCCAAAATCGCCAGTGCCGCGGCGAGCAGAAGCGTCAACATGAGAACCTCCCCTCATCCCCGCCTTAGCCGTATGCACCGCGGGCGGCCCTATTTTGCGAGATACATCTCGCATTACCAATCGCTCGTGGAGTGTCCCTTTTAAACGTCCAAGCCGATTCGACAAACTGCTCTATTCTTTTTCGCAATCTCTTTCGCCCGTGGAATATTCGAGCCTTTACCGCGCCAACGGAAATTCCCATGATTCGAGCGGTTTCCTCCGTCGATCGCTCATCGAGCTCGCGCAGCTCTATTGCCCTCCGCGTTTTGTGCGGCAACCCATGCATGGCAGAAGACAGCATTCGCTTCCACTCTTGTTGTGAGCAGGTAGTTTCGGGATCCGGAGCCGGATCTGGGATCTCCATCGGAGTTACGGTTTCCGCATTCTCGTTCAGGTCGTCGATCGACACTTCTCGCCCAGCGCCACTTTTCCGCTGCAGCATTTGCGCTTCGTTGATTGCGACCCGCGTTAACCACGTTGAAAAGGAGGATCGCCCTTCAAATTGGTGCAGGTGGAAAAAGGCCTTTTGAAAGCTCTGCTGCATGATGTCTTCGGCGTCCTGTCGAACACGCGTGTAGCGCAGCGCCACGGCGAGAATCCTTCGCTGGTGGCGTGCGACCAGGACTTCAAACGCCTGGGCTTCTCCGTTTTTAGCGGCTGCAACCAGAGCAGGCTCATCCGCTCCTGCGAGAATGTGGACCGGTGGGACCGCTGGTGCTCGTTTGTCGAATTTTCTTACGAGTGCAGGCACAGTGTCCCTCCGGGTCCGTCCGTAAAATCAGATGCGCTAGTGCTCGATCCATTGTTTGGATTTAAGTGCGTTCTGAATTCTTGTTTCGCGCTACTCTTGCCGAGTTCCGGGTTCGCCAGCGCGGATGGCGAGCAAGCGATGACGCTTGCCAGGAAGCCCGCAAACAAACCAAGTATCCAATTGAACGGGCTGCGCCTTGTGTTGGTTTTCAGCTGTTCCAGCACATGCTTGGTATAGATACCCGCGGCAGTGAATCTCGCACCTTCCTGCGACATGGTCCGTAGCAGTCGTAGCCCACTTTTGTCGATGAACGTGACCTCACTAAGATCAACAGTGCACGTTCGTCCGTTCTGCGCCCGGTGCCTGTTTTTCCAGCATGTCCTCAGTTCGCCGACCCACGGTTGAACCAAACGACCTTCGAGAGTCCACCTTTGTTCTGTAGCCGTCTCGGCGATCGTGATTCGCAGCATTCGCGTGGCTCGCTTTCTTCACCAAGTGCCGGTGGTCCCTTCGTCACCGACCGATTTGACCCCCCAATTTCAAACCCGTCCCCAACACTGAAGCTTCATGAATGGGACGCCGTTCGCAGCCGCTTGCGCATATGGACTTCTGACCCGCCTCGCTCGAAATGCACATTGTCCATATACGCCTTCATCAGATGGATCCCGCGGCCATGCTCGGAAAGGGGGTCCGACATCAGTCCGTAACCGGCTGCCTTTTCGAAGTCGAACCCTTTTCCCTGATCCGTTATGACGATGGATATTTCCTTGCCAGGCCAGCATCGGCATCGGATGTGTACTTTTGTTCTTGGATGTTCATGGTTGCCGTGCACGACGGCATTGGCCAGAGCTTCTCGGAGCGCCATCTCAACATTGAACTCCTCGCCCGGGGCACATTGCGATCCTTCAATCAGCACCATCAGGCGTTCCACCATCGGTGAGATGGCTTGGACTTCGCTTTGCATCCAGGAGTCAATTTCCAGGACGGAGGAAGAAGGGGAGTTTTTTCGTGAGAACCGCGCTTGAGAATCCGCTGCTCCATTCAGGCTTCGCATCTCTCGCATGACGAACCCCTCATGCTCAGGGGAAATGCATAACGGGGGCCAGAGTGCGGAAGGATCCGAAAGTCGCGGAACTTACTGATTTGTACCGGGAGGGCGAGCCGCGTGAAGGCTCCTTAGATCGCCCTGCCAACGTGGCACTGCCGGATTTGCGGTAGCGTGCCAGTTTTGTGGCACACGAGACGAGCGCAGGAAAAGCGGTCGGTTTTGAATTTAGTAGGGTGAAACTGCGGTGCAAACCAGTCAGGCCGGGCGGTGGGCGATTCCGAGTTTGCGTATTCTCTGCTGCAGGGTGGACCGTTTCATTCCAAGATGTGCTGCGGCGCCTTTCGGGCCCGCTACAACCCAGTTGCTCTGCTCCAACGCCTTGAGGATCTGCTGACGTTCTGATTGCTCCAGAGCCTCATGAAGCGTCCCGTTTGTCGGCGATTTCGGAGTGGTGGCTCTTGCTGTCTCACGGCCAGCGTTAGGAAAGTTCAGGTCAGCCAAATCGACGCTTAGAGCGGGACTTGTGGAAACAATGACGGCGCGTTCGATCACATTCTGGAGTTCTCGTATGTTCCCAGGCCAATGATAACGGCACAGGGCTTCCATCGTCGCTGATGGAATTGTTTCAATCACCTTGTTCATCCGCCTGGAGAACTGCTGCGCGAAGTGCTTCACCAGAAGCGGAATATCCCCCTCGCGCTCCCGCAAGGGGGGCACGTCGACGGGAAAGACGTTGACACGAAAAAACAGATCGGATCGGAATTTCTGCTCGCTGACCATCGCTTCCAAATCGCGGTTCGTCGCGGCAATCAAACGCGCGTCTGTCCGGAGCGTCCTCGAACTTCCCAGTCGCTCGAATTCCCGCTCTTGCAGCACGCGGAGCAGTTTGGTCTGCAACTCGAGAGGAACTTCTCCTATTTCGTCCAGAAAAATGGTGCCGCCATTGGCCACTTCAAAGCGCCCGATCCGCTGCGCGATCGCTCCCGTGAATGCGCCTTTCTCGTGTCCAAACAGCTCGCTTTCCAGCAAGCCCGTCGGAATGGCCGCGCAGTTGAGCTTGACGAATGGCTTTGAGCGCCGTGGGCTCAAATCATGGATGGCTCGCGCAATCAGTTCCTTGCCCGTGCCCGTCTCTCCATAAATCAGCACCGTCGAATCTGTCGGCGCTACGGTTTCCACTCGCTTGAGGACTTTGCGTAGAGAAGCGCTGCTTCCCACCATCTGGGCAAAATTCATTTCGCTACGGATTTCATCTTCGAGATACAACTTTTCCTGCGCCAGCTTGTCTTTCAGCTCTCGAATCTCTCCAAATGCAAGCGCATTCTCCACGGCGACGGCAACCTGATTCGCGATTTGGGCAAGAAACTTGACATCGTCGCCGGTGAACGCATTGTCCTGATATTTGACCACACCGAATACTCCCAGCACGCGGCCCCGGCTAACAAGAGGAAGGACGCAGACCGTTCCAACTTCGACTTGCACCGTGTCCTTCATTCCGAGGCGCCTCGCCTCCTGGACGCTGCCGCACCAGAGTTTGCCCGTGCGAAACACCGCTCCTGAGACATCTTCATCAATGGGGACAAGGCTCTCCTCTTGGCGCGATTCGTCTTTGAAGGAGGGAAAATCCAAGGCATAGATCCGCAAGTGCGTGTTGTCGCCATCGGGAAGAGTAATGCCGGCGCCATCGCAGCCCATAACCCGGCGGGTGCTCGCCACTACGGCTCGGAGAAGATCCCGGAAGTCGAGATTGGAAACCAAGTGATTGGTCAATTCAAGGAGAAGTCCAACACGCTCGTTCTTCTTCAGCAACTTCTGTTCTGAGGCTTGCGCAGCATCAAAGTGCAGCGCGTTGTCGAATGCGAGAGCGATCTGCTCGGCCACCACTGAAAGAAAGTGAACTTCTTCGGCGGTATAGATATTCGCAGCTTTACTTGCAAAGGTGAGCGCTCCGACCTTGCTGTGGGCTGTGGTTAAGGGCAGAGTGCACACACTGTGGATTCCATACTTCTTCAAAATCTCTCGAAATTTGCAAACCTGAGCATCGTGTGCTGTGAGCGAAGTAACCAAAGGCTCTTGGTTCTGGTAGACCCACCAGGCATCGGATTCCTCCATTTTCAGTTCCGGGTCTGGAGGGATAGCTGCCTCCGTCTCAGCGTCCACGAAATGCCGGTGAAACGTATTCGACTTCTCGTCATGAATGGACACGCCGACACTGTCAAACTGCACGACCCGGTGCAGTTCCCTCACTAGCGCGCGGAAAAGATCCTTTGGATCTCGGTACGTTCCGATGGCATTCGAGACACGGATGAGTGTCTCGTACCGCGTCTCAGGTAACCTAGCTGCAAGGATTTCCGAATGGCTGCTCATGGTCTCTTCCCCACCGGAGTAGTTATGGATTTCGCCCATGTGATGCGCGATCTGGCACATTTGGTGCCGCAAATCGGGCACGCTACCGCAAATCCGGCAGCTCCACCCCGGCAGTGTGATTAAGCGGATCGTCTCTCCGCATCCTATCTGACGGCAAATCAATAAGTTCCGCTCCTTCTGGGACGCCTGGCACTTTGGCAGGCCCACTGCACTACTCCGTGTGCGGGATGAAACCAGCCGCTTGAAGAATCCAGAAAAATGCTTTGTTAAAGAGGGACCGATGCGAGAGATACGCGATGAATAGCCGTCTTAGACGCAGTTTCGTAATAGGAGGAGTGGCTGGTTTGATCATCTGTGCTCTGATCGTCGGAGCCCTGCGCCCGAATCATGCGTCAGGCGCAGGAACGGCAGCGCCTCCGGAAGTCATGGTGGCGCAGGTTGAGCAGAAGGATGTTGACCTTTACAGCGAATGGATCGGTACTCTGGCTGGAGAGGTGAATGCCAACGTTCAGGCGCAGGTCACAGGGTATTTGCTCAGACGGAATTACCAGGAAGGATCCTTCGTAAGGAAGGGCCAGTTGCTTTTTGAGATTGATCCACGGCCCTTTCAGGCGGCGCTCGACCAAGCCGAAGGACAGTTAGCTCAGGCTAATGCGCAGCTTGCTAACGCCGAAGCCGTTCTAGTCCGCAACCAGCTTGATGTAGAGCGGTACACACCCTTGGCGAAGGAGCAGGCAGCGAGCCAGCAGGACCTCGACAATGCCAACCAGAATTACTTGGCAGCGAAAGCTACCGTGGCTACGGACAAGGCGCAAATCAAGTCCGCCGAAGCCGCCGTCGAGACGGCAAAACTGAACCTTGGTTTTACGAGAATCATCTCCCCTGTCGACGGCATCGCCGATGTCGCGAGGGCGCAGGTCGGCGATCTAGTTAGTTCGAGTAGCGGAACGCTGACGACCGTTTCAACGCTCGACCCCGTCAGGGACTACTTCACCGTCAGCGAACAAGATTATCTCCAATTGAAGAAACAGTTTTCAGGCTCGGACAAACAGCGCTGGAAACTGCAGCTCATCCTTGCGGACGGATCAATCTATCCCAGGGAGGGCATCTTCTATTTTGCGGGACGCGCTGTGGATCAAAACACCGGCGCGATCCAACTAGCCGCACTCTTTCCGAATCCGGGCAATCTTCTTCGTCCCGGACAGTACGGCAAAGTCCGAGCCGTAGTCCGAACCCAGAAAGGCGCCTTACTCATCCCTCAGGCTGCTGTCACCGATCTGCAAGGGAGCTATCAAGTCGTTGTTGTCGGCGGGAGCGACAAGATCGCCATCCGGTCGGTCAAAGTTGGGGACCGCGTTGGCACCATGTGGATTATCCAGGACGGACTGAAGCCCGGAGAACGTGTGGTCGCGCAAGGCCAGCAAGCTCTCCGCCCCGGCACGATCGTTCAGGCCAAGCCATTTCAGACGCAATGAAGGCGAACAGGCGTGTCGGAAGAGAACCGACGGGTGCGTTGTTTGCGAGGGAACCAGCGTAGCCCGGACTCCTCCCACTTCCTCGCCGAAGAAGCGAGCGCAGAGCTCTCAGAGTTTGATCGAAAGGAACCAAGATTAATGTCCAATTTTTTCATTAGGCGACCCATCGTGGCGATGGTGATCGCCATCCTGATGGTGATTGTAGGGGTGGTCACCATCGCAACCCTGCCCGTGGCGCAGTTTCCAAACATCGTTCCACCCGAAATTCAGCTGCAAGCCTCTTACGTCGGCGCCGACGCGCAGGCCCTGGAGCAATCCGTTGCCACGCCTATCGAGCAGCAAATCAACGGCGTTGACAACATGAATTACATGTACTCCCTGAACGCGACAGGCAATTCGCAAACCACCATGGTCGTGGACTTTGACTTGAAGACGGACCCCAACACCGATCTCATCCTCACGCAGTCGCGCGAGCAACTGGCTGCCGGTCAACTTCCACCGGACGTGAACACCTACGGGGTCACGATCAAAAAGTCCGTGACCGCTCCGCTCATGCTGGTCGGCCTGTTTTCCCCGAAGGGCACGTACGATACGACGTTCCTTGGCAACTACGCCTATATCAATCTCAACGACCCGATCGCCCGCCTGTATGGCGTGGGCCAGACGCAGGTTTTCGGCGCGGGGCAGTATGCCATGAGGCTCTGGGTACAGCCTGACAAACTGGCGAAGCTGGGCATCACGGTCACGGACATCGTCAATGCAGTGCAGCAGCAGAACACGGTCAACCCTGCCGGTCAGGTGGGTGGTGAACCAGCCGCGGCAAATCAGCAATTCACATATTCCGTGCTTGCCCAGGGCCGCCTGACGTCCCCGGAACAGTTCGAGGACGTGATCGTGCGCGAGGCGCCCGATGGCGGGATAGTTCGCGTGAAAGACGTCGCCCGAGTTGAACTAGGCGCACAGGACTACAGCATTGTCAGTCGCTTGAATGGCAAGCCCGCCATCGTCATCCCCGTCTACCAGTTGCCCGGTTCCAACGCCGTGCAAACCGCCGCCGGCGTTCGCAAGCTGATGGCGGAGATGAAGCAGAGTTTCCCAGAAGATATGGATTACGCCATATCGCTGGACCAAACACTAGCAGTGACAGAAGGCATGAAGGAGATCGTTCAAACCCTGTTCATCGCGATTGTGCTGGTAATTCTTGTGGTGTACCTCTTCCTGCAGGACTGGCGCGCTACCCTGATTCCGCTGCTGGCCGTGCCCGTCTCGCTGGTGGGTACCTTTGTTTTCTTTCCGCTCTTCGGCTTCTCCATCAATACACTTTCGATGTTCGGGTTGGTGCTGGCGGTCGGCCTGGTGGTGGACGATGCAATTGTCGTGGTCGAAGGTGTACAACGCCACATCGAAGAGGGTCTCGCTCCCAAGGACGCCGCGCGAAAAGCAATGGCGGAACTCTCGGGTCCGGTCATCGGCATTGCCTTGGTGCTGTCTGCCGTATTCGTACCCACAGCCTTTATCCCCGGCATCACAGGGCGCCTCTACCAGCAATTCGCCGTGACCATCGCCATTTCGGTTCTGCTCTCTGCGTTCAACGCGCTGACTCTCAGCCCGGCGCTCGCGGCTCTGCTGCTGCGCCCCAAGAAACAAAACACAGGGTGGCTCAGCCGTTTTTTCGATTGGTTTAACCACTTGTTTGGACGCGCCACGGACGGCTACGTCCGTTTGTGTGGTGGCCTGATTCGCAAGAGCGCCGTTGCCATGGTGCTTCTGGCGGTCCTCAGCGTTGCGGCCGGTTTTTTTGGCAGCCGCTTGCCTTCAAGCTTCCTGCCTGATGAAGACCAGGGCTATGTGTACATCAACATGGATCTTCCGAATGCCGCTTCGCTGGAGCGCACGAGCGAAGCCGCAAGACAGGTTGAGAATATCCTTGCGAACACGCCAGGGGTCGAATACACCACGAGTGTTGTTGGCTTCAGCTTGCTCAGCTTTGTGCGGACTACGTACAACGGCTTCTTCTTCGTCACGCTGAAGCCCTGGAGCAGCCGCGAAACACGAGCGGAACAGTTTCAGGAAATCAAACAGCGCTTGAACCAGCAGCTCAGCCGGCTTCCGCAAGGGACTGCTTTCAGCTTTTCGCCGCCAGCGATCCCTGGCGTCGGCACTTCTGGCGGTTTTCAATTCGTGCTGGAAGACCGCGCCGGACGAAATGTTGCGTTTCTGGCGGGCAATCTTGACAAGTTCATGGCCGCAGCCCGCAAGCGCCCCGAAATCGGCTATATCAGCACCTCCTTCTTGCCCAGCGTCCCGCAAGAGTTTCTGGAGGTCAATCGGGAAAGGGTGCTGAAGCAGGGTGTGGCGATCAGCGACGTCTACAGGACCATTCAATCTTTTATGGGCGGCCTGTTCATCAACTACTTCAACGATTTCGGCCGCACCTGGCAGGTGTACGTGGAAGCCGAAGCGCCTTACCGGGCGAATATGGAAAACCTCGGGCAGTTCTATGTGCGCAACGGCGTGGGGCAAGCGGTTCCGCTTTCCGCGCTGACGAAGTTTGACTCGCGTTCCGGCCCCGAATTCACGATGCGCTACAACGAGTATCGCTCCGCGCAAATCAACGGCAGCGCCGCGCCCGGTTATAGCTCGGACCAGGCCACCGCCGCTCTGGAAGAAGTCTTCAGGCAGACGATGCCCCGCGAAATGGGCTTTGACTACATGGGCATGTCCTATCAGGAGCAACAAGCACGCAAAGGAGTCCCCGCCTGGGCGATCTTCGGATTGTCGTTACTGTTTGTGTTTCTGATTCTGGCGGCGCTGTACGAAAGCTGGTCGCTGCCATTCAGTGTATTGCTGAGCACGCCGGTCGCGGTATTCGGCGCCTTCGCGGTGTTGTGGCTGCGTCGCGTGGTGCTCAGCGCTTTTTATCCCGCCTACATGGTTCAGATCGAAACCGACGTCTATTCGCAAATCGGGCTGGTGATGCTGATCGGTCTGGCCGCCAAGAACGCGATTCTAATCGTCGAATTTGCCAAGGAAGAGCGCGAAAAGGGTAAGTCTATCGTGGATGCGGCGCTCGAAGGCGCCAGGCTCCGCCTCCGGCCAATCCTGATGACTTCGTTCGCGTTCATTCTGGGCTGCGTGCCCCTATGGATCGCCACCGGCGCCGGTTCGGTGGCTCGCCAAATTATGGGGACGGCCGTGATCGGCGGAATGCTGGCCGCGAGCGTAATCGGGATCTTCCTTATCCCCGTGATTTTTTATCTGGTTGAGAAATGGTCGGGCGCCGGCAAGGAACACGCTCCGGCTGTAGTGCCGGCAACGCCTGCTCCCGCGCCGGGAGATTGAGCTGGGTCATCAACTGATAGAGGAGCGGAACGCATAGTGAAACGATTCATGAAGAAGTTTGTGCCCTTGATTTCCATTATCCTGGTAACTAGTTTCGACGGCGGGTGCATGGTGGGCCCGAAGTACCACAAACCCGCCGTGCAAACGCCCGCGGCGTATCGTGAGTTGCAAGAAAACCCGCAGGCACAAGCCCAGGCAGCTTCTTTCGCGGACCTTCCCTGGTGGCAAGTCTTTCAGGACCCGCAACTCCAGGAGTTGATCCGCACTGCCTTGAAACAGAATTACGACATGCAGCTGGCCACGGAGCGCATCAATGCCGAGCGCGCGCAGTTGGCGATCACGCGCTCCTATCTTTTCCCCCAGGTGCAAGGCAGCGGTAATTTCACGGGCGGCAAGGAAAAGAATTTTCAGTCCAAATCAAATTTCTTCGCGCTCACCGCCGATGCCGCCTTCCAGCTCGACCTCTTCGGCAAGTTGCGCAGGGAAACCGAAGCGGCACGCGCCCAGCTTCTGGCTACGGAAGATGCGCAGCGTACGGTCATGCTTACGCTCGTTAGCGATGTCGCGAGCGACTATTTCACGCTCTTGCAGCTCGACCTCCAACTCCAAATCACGCGCGACACCGTGAAGACCCAGCAAGACTCCGTCAAACTCACTTCACTCAGAGTGGACCACGGCGTCGCCACAAAGCTGGATGTGCTTCAGGCGCAGCAAGTGCTCGACACCGCAAATGCGCAGATCCCGGACCTTGAGAGACTGATTGGCCAGGAAGAAGATGCCATCAGCATTCTCATTGGCGAGTACCCGCAAGGCGTCCCGCGCGGACGCCCGCTCACGGAGCAGCCACTTCCCCCCGAAGTGCCCCCGGGGTTGCCTTCCGCGCTGCTCGAGCGACGGCCCGATATTCACCAAGCCGAGCACATGCTCATCGCCGCGAACGCCGAAATCGGTGTCGCCAAAGCGTCATTCTTCCCTCAAATATCGCTAACCGGTTCGGGCGGCGGCGCATTTGGCCGCAGCAGCGTTTTCACCGGTTTGATGAGCTCGCAAACAAGCATCTGGTCCTACGGCGCTCAGATAACTCAGCCCATATTCACGGGTGGTGCGCTTCGCGGAAACCTGCATCTGGCCGAATCGCAACACGAGCAAGCTTTGATCGCTTACAAGCAAGCCATTCAGCACGCCTTTGGCGATGTATCCGACGCACTGATTGGATACCAGAAATTCTACGAGGTTCGAGTTCGCCAAGAACAGGCCGTAGCAGACCTGGAAGAGTCCGTCCGCCTCTCCATCATGCGCTACCAAGGCGGTACCGCCACTTATCTCGAAGTGCTCGACGGCCAAAGGTCGCTCTTCGCCGCGGAACTCACTTTAGCTGAAGCGCGCGGCAACGAGTATCAGAGCCTTGTGCAACTCTACCGGGCACTTGGCGGCGGTTGGCAGACATAGATCCTCTACAGGTTTCTTCTGCCTAGACTGTCCGATAGCCTCCCAGTGGACTGGCAGGCCTGTGGCACTAAGGGCGGGCTCTGCGGACGAGCAACCCTAATATCTTCCGCCTTCAGATAGCAGGTCAAGATTTCGAATCAATCAAGATCAACATCCACGATGAGGAGATGCTGCGTCGTGTTTTCTGATGCATCTTTGAAACGTTGTGCGCACCCCGTCATCCACTGGCCGGATAGGCCCCAAATCATGATAGGGCCAAACAAATCTGCAAGACGTTCAACAAACAAATCCTAACAATTGAATCACCGTTCCTATCCGCCGTGCGTTGCTTTCTTGGCGAAAATGCAATTGTCAATCGCGCTGGGACGGTTTTCGGACTTTATGTCTTGGGGCAGTCGCTCGAAAGGTTAGGAGTGCATTACCTTACGTATGGGACTACCGAGGGCGATAGAAGTGCCAAACCTCCAATCTGGATACTGACCGTAATGGAATTTTCGAGAACGATATCATTGTTGACGGACGTTTCCCGCTTCGTCATCCTCGCGTTTACTGCTGCCATCGTTTTGCCGCCAGCGTTGTCCGCCCAAACGGCAAAGGAGTTGATCGGAGAAGCATGCTACAACGAGCTCCGACATCGCGAAACGAAAACGTTGTGGTCTTATACCGCGGAGCGCCACGCTGACAACCACATCTCTCTCGAGCGAGTGATTGAAAGTGTCGACGGCCCAGTTCGTCACCTGCTTGCAGTGGATGGCCATCCACCCACAGCAGCTCAGATCAAAGAGGAGGATGACCGGCACCAAGAGTTACTGAAGAGTCCGGCTGGGAGGCGCGCGCTCCAAAAGCAAAGGGACGATGACGACAAAACCATGGAAGAACTATTGCGCATTATTCCAGAGGCATTTGTTTTTGAGGATCAAGGCAAAGAGGGAGAGTCCGAGCGAATCGCGTTTCATCCGAATCCTGGATTTAAGCCAAAGACTTATGAGCAGCGGATTGTGCACGCTTTGGATGGGATGGTTTTCATCGATCTTCATGACAAGCGGATTGCACGCCTTTCCGGTTCATTGGGATCACGGGTGGAATTTGGGTACGGTCTAATCGGCCACGTGGATCAAGGTGGCACCACGGAATTTATGCGCGTTCGTCTTTCGCCGCAGGTTTGGAAAACCAGCGCGGAAAAAATCGATCTCGACGGACGATTCGTAATGCTCAAAACAATCAACAAGCATCAGGACGAGAGTAGAACTGGCTTTGAGCCGGTAGCGCCTGACACAACGTTCGCACAAGCGCTCGACGAAATTGGGAACAAATAGACTCGCATTGCTGGAATGATTGCACACTTTCCTCGCGTTGATTTATCGTCCCGGATATGTTCATGGTCCTCTTCTCTTTGGGAGTTTTCGGGCCGCGCACCCGTGGCCTCACACTCGAACAGATGTCTGATTAGCATGGGGTTCCTTTGTTGAACTCCCGAGAATGGCATCCTTACGTTCGGGTCCTTGTCATTGGAAGGAGAAGAAGATGAACGTTCGATGGATAGGTCGTATTTTGCGAGGTGTCCGCGCGGGGGATCGCCGCTCCGCTTCGAATCACGCCGCACTGCTTGGCGTTCCTGAGGTGATTTTGTTGAAGAGCGAATGGTTTCTCAATGGAAAACGGATGCCGCTTCGCTCCGCGGGAATAGGGGTCGGAGAGAATATCTCTCCTCCTCTAAGTTGGAGTGGCGTCCCAGCGGGAACGGTCGAACTGGCGATCATTATGGAGGATCCCGATGCCCCCTTACCATGGCCATTCGTGCACATGATTGCCTACCGGATCGCAGCCGACCAGGTTGGCTTCGCAGAAGGGGCCCTCGCTCGCGTGGCGTGTGGTATGGCTTTTGGAAAGAGCACAGCCGGAGCGCAAGGCTATATAGGACCGCGACCAATTCCTGGACATGGTCCCCATCGCTATATTTTCCAGATACTGGCGCTAAGCCGTCGCACCGCATTTTCATCTGCGCCGAAAATCAGAGTGTTCTTGGATGGCATCTCGGGTACGGTGATAGGCCGGGGAATGTTGATCGGAATCTACGAGCGGCTCTGATCACAGCGGCCTAATTTATTGGTAATTGCCTGGTCGACTGTGGGAGATGTACGGGCACCTCAGAACTTATTGATCAGCAAAATTTCGCCTGCCGAATTTCGTCCTTCAGTGGACCAGCAACTTTGCCACCAGGGACCGACGGCGCGAATAGATTCAGCCACGCCAAGCCAGATCCTAGGTGAAATAACATTCCGATGGGATAGTTTCAGGCACTGCCTCGCACTTCTCGACTCGCAGAGCGCGAGGCAGCAAGAACGAACCCGGCGGCTAAGGCGTTGCGAGCGCTAGCGTGGGGTTATTGGAATCCAAGCGTAGGAAAATCGGCGTATGTGTCGGCAGTTCGACGTTTGAACCTTTAGTGAGGAAAGCATTGCAAAGTTTCTTTGCAGCGCCAAAGTACCCAAACCCGATTGCCGTGCCAACAGATGCCTGTGCCGCGCCAGCCCCAAGCAAGCCAAAGCCTTTCCGGCCTTCGCCTGACCGAGACCACGCGGTTTTCTGCAAGGTCGAGTCCGAAACTGCTCTCGATGGGCCGATAAGTGAAACGGGAGCCAGAATCCGCGCGAAAGTCGAAGTCGTGGCTTTAATTTCGCCTTCCTTACCTACGTCCAAACCTTCCGAACTCTCGGCCTGGATGCCTCCGACAGTGGAATGGATATCTCTCGTGGTGCCGTCCGGCATCTGAACGGAACGGAATGCAAACACGATGCTTCCGTTTCTCTTCATCCATCCCGCGGAAGAGGCTTTCTGAACCGTCCCGGTGAGTATGGTGCCCGCGGGATAGAGCAGTTGATGATCCGCCTGGTAGTACGGCTGCGAAACAACGGCCTCGATTTTCGCGCCCGCCGAGGACGTACTTGAATTGATTGGGGTCAAGAGGTGAAGGTTGAGATAGTCGCTCGCAATTTGCGTAGACGCGGGAGCAGGTCGAACCTCTGTGAGTAGCGACACCGGTTGGAGCAGGGCGGTGTCAAAAACGGTCCCTTGATCGATGTATTCCGGGTGGTATGGCAAGCTGGTTATGGCGGCTTCGCCCAATCGCTGCAGCTTATTCGGTTCTCGCAGCGGGGCCATTGCGCTCTTGAGTTTTTGCTTTACTCCAGGACGCTGTGACTTGGGAAGATATCGTGAGTTCACCACACGACCAATACCGACAGTGGAATCACTGTGGACCGGCACCACGCTTCCATCGGAAAGCACGACTTGATCGAACGTCACGTGCGCTATCTTCGGCGGAGTAAAATCGCCATCCAAGAGTCTTCCCACACGTTTGTGCATGGGAACCTTACTGATTGAGGACACATGCCCCTTGACCGTTGAACCTGCCGGGATCGCGAGAACTTCTCCGGCGTACACCGGCTCCAGCAACTTTGCGGTAATGGGCTGCCCTACTTTTTTAAGACGTACTCCTTTTTGGAGCGAGGCACGGAAATCATTGCCGGGCTCCACAACTAAATTTTCCTTTTCGGGTTTTTCCTCTTGTGCGTGTACTGAAATGCCCGTGAGGCCAAAGACTGAAAAAGAAAGTAAAATCCATGCACCGTTGCGTTTCATAGTGATCCTCGTCTCGTATTAAATTTCGGGCGCTTTGCCTGCAAGCGGCCGCCACTTTCGAGGAACTTTCCCAGAGGTTACTCGGGCTGAATGGGGAGTGCGGCGAGGGAATGTGGACGTTATGTAAGGAATTGAAGGGAACTCAATTTCTGGATGAGCAAGATCCCTTCCCATGCAGGGAGATCATCAGCTTATATTTATTGTGCTTGCCACAATCCGTCAGGGCCGTTTGGCCTGGACCTGCCGTTCCGTCGGGAGTTGGGTAACGTCCCACCCGCCGCCCAAAGATTCGATCAACTGCACGCTGCTCGTCATTTGTTGTGCACGGAGCGTTATTAGGGTTTGTTGATTTGCGAGCAAAATCGCTTGTGCCGTAAACACATTCAAATAAGGATCAAGCCCGGTCTTGTAACGCACGGACGCGACATCGACAAAGCGTTGCGCAGATGCGACCGTCTCTTGTTCCTGCTCAATTTCTTGGGTGAGGAGGCGCACGGCCGCAAGGTTGTCCTCGGTTTGTTGGAAGGCGGCCAATACCACCTGCTTGTAATTTGCAACGTCAGCATTGTAGTTGGCCATGAACTGAGCCATCGTCGACTTTCTCAGGCCACCATCGAACACGGTCTCCGAAGCTGTCGGTCCGACGGACCAGTAACGGCTTGGAGAAGTCAGCCATTTTGAAAAAGTTGACGCTGCAAATCCTGCTGTGCCAGTGAGGCTTACAGCGGGATAATAGGCCGCCTTTTGAACGCCGATTAGCGCATTTGCTTCCGCCATTGTGCGCTCTGCAGACGCGATGTCCGGACGTCTTTCAAGCAGATCAGAGGGAAAACCAACCGGGACATCAGGAACTTGGGTTGTCAGTGGCTTAACCGGGATTGAAAAAGTGGAAGCGGGTTCTCCGACTAATAGTGCGATCGCGTGCTCAAACTGCGCACGAGCAATGCCGACGTTCGTCAGGGCGGCCTGGGAACTCTTTAGAGTGATCTCGGCCTGGGCGACCGCTTCATCGTTATCGAGGCCCGTTTTGTACAAGACGCGAGTGAGTTCAAGCGACTGGCGATCGACCTCCACGGTTTTCCGCAGAAGATCTTCCAGAGCATCCTGGCCGCGCAATTCGAAATAGAAGATTGCGAGATTCGCCTGTTCGGTCAGCTTCTGATTTTCAAGGTCCGCGGCGCTCACTTGCGCTGCGTTAGCAGTTTGACGCACAGTGTTGCGAACACGACCCCAGAGATCCGGCTCCCAGGCGACATCGAATGGAAGATTGAACGCATTACTATTCGGATTGGCTTTCGAAAGACCAGGGGCGCTTGTTTGCGACTGGGAAGAACGGTTGCGTGCGTAGGAAACCCCTACACTGACGGTTGGATAGTAGGCAGATCGTGCCTGCTGAACTTGAGCTCGCGCGGCCATGAAATTTTCAAATGCCCGAGCAATGTTCTGGTTCGAAATGTTCAATTTCTCTTCGAGGGAGTTCAATTCAGGTTCCTGATAGATCTCCCACCATTTCCCACGGAAGATTGCATCTTGCGGTTGAGCGGGCTTCCAGACGGTGCCGTCCGGCGCTTGCTGAGGCCCCGACTCCTTGAAAGCGGAAGGGGCTGGAACTGCGGGGCGTATATATTTGGGACCAACATTGCATCCCGGCAATCCAATAAAAACGAAAACAAGTAGTGCCCACGTCGCTATGCGGCCTAACCTGTTGACTTCTTGGCTTCCCCCAGAGGAGGAGCAGTACGGCAAAAACTGTGTCATCAGATAGTGCCTCCCTGGGCGGCCAATTCCGCGACGTCACTGCCGCTCCTGAGCCGCAGCCGGAGCCGATCCAGAATCAAATAAATGACTGGCGTAGTGTACAGCGTGAGAATCTGGCTAAGGATTAAGCCGCCTGCCACAGCGATACCCAATGGGCGCCGAAGTTCAGATCCAGTTCCATGACCCAGCGCGAGCGGAAGAGCACCGAAAAGAGCGGCCATCGTGGTCATCATGATGGGGCGAAACCGCAGCAGACATGCTTCGAAGATGGCATCCGCTGAGTTTTTTCCCTCAATTCGCTCCGCCAAGAGAGCGAAATCAATCATCATGATCGCGTTCTTTTTGACAATTCCGATAAGCAAGACGATGCCGATGATGGAGATCACGTCTAGCTCGCTTTTGAAAAGAATTAGGGCAAAGACGGCTCCGACACTCGCGGGCGGCAGAGTGGAGAGAATCGTAATTGGGTGCACCAAACTCTCATACAAGACCCCTAACACGATGTAGACCGCAAACAACGCCATCACGATGAGAACAATCTGGTCGATGAGCGAGTTCTTGAAATCTCCAGCAGTGCCGGCAAAGCTGCCACGGACAGTTCGAGGCATCGCCAGCCTCTGCTGCAACTTCTCGATGGCGGTAGTGGCCTGTTCAAGGGGGACCTCTGGCGCCAGATTGAAGGACACAGTCACCGCGGGAAAAAGTCCGTCGTGGTTGACCGAGAGCGGCGAGGTCGAGTTTGCCGTTCGGACGAAGGCGTCCAGCGGAACGCTGTTTCCACCAGAGGGATGAACATAAATCGAATTCATCCCCAGGGGGCTTTGCGTATATTGCGGTGCAGCCTCCATCACGACGTGATACTGGTTCAGCGACGTATAGATCGTGGAGACTTGCGCTTGGCCAAATGCGCTATAAAGCGATTGATCGATGAGCTGTGGCGTGATGCCCAAACGAGCAGCGGTGCGGCGGTCGTAGTTGAGCGAGGCCTGCAGCCCTCCGTTTTGCTGATCGGTGTTGACATCCTTGATTTGGGGTAGTTTCTTCATCTCCTGGTAAAGGACCGGACCCCATTTTTTCAAGTCGGCCACGTTGTCCGATGACAGTTCATATTGGTAGCTGGTGTTGGTGCTTTTTCCGACGGACGGAATATCCTGGAACGGTTTAAGTAGTGTCGAAGCTCCAGGAATTGCGTCCAGCTTCGGCCTCATGCGGTCAAGTACTTCTGCAGCGCTCAATTGTCTTTGCGCCAAGGGTTTCAACGTAACAAAAAGAAATCCAGAGTTGCTCCCGTCTTCGCTCCCCGGACCAGAGGTGCTTCCCGTAAATCCGGTGACCACATCTACTGCCGGATCCGCCTGGATCACCTTTTCAATTGAGATCAACGCGGATTGCATCGCATGAAAGGACGCATCCTGCGGTCCCTGAATCCCGCCAAGGAGTGAGCCGGTATCCTGTATCGGGAAAAAGCCCTTTGTGACGTGTCCCATCAAAACAACGTTGAGTGCCAGAGTACCGAGGAAGGCAAGCACGACCGGGGCTGGGTGCTTCAGCACCCACGTCAAACTTTGGCGATACCCAGATAACAGATGATCGAAGAGGCGCTCACTGACCTGATAGAGACGTCCACGTGTTACTCCCTTTTTCGGTCGAAGGACGTACGCACACATCATCGGCGTTAGCGTGAGCGACACGACCATCGAGATTGCAATCGAGACGGCGAGAGTAACTGCAAACTCATGAAACAGCCGCCCCGGAATTCCTCCCATGAACAAAATCGGAATGAAGGCCGCGATGAGCGACAGGCTCATGGACAAGACCGTAGGCCCAGTTTCTTCAGAACCCCGCAGAGCCGCGGCCATCGGTGCGACGCCCATCTCCATCAGCCGGACAGTGTTCTCCATGACGACAATTGCGTCATCGACGACAAACCCCGTGGAGATGGCAAGCGCCATGAGCGACAGGTTGTCCAGCGTGTAGCCACAGAGGTACATCACAGCAAATGTGCCGATCACAGACACCGTTACTGCGACGCCGGGGATTAGAGTGGCCCGCGCATCACAAAGGAAAAGGAAGACGAC
>Ga0210403_10001078_pt1 | contig 26564 bp, 20 predicted proteins | sample IncBWC19MmetaG_FD_150863 | JGI IMG/M metagenome (GOLD analysis project Ga0210403, IMG submission 150863) | Forest soil microbial communities from Barre Woods Harvard Forest LTER site, Petersham, Massachusetts, United States - Inc-BW-C-19-M | ecosystem: Environmental > Terrestrial > Soil >... | reverse complement strand
ACGATCGGGCAGTGCCGGCACAGATGCTTGCAGCCGCGCGTCGCTTCGGTCGAGCCAGCAATGCGCTCCTCGCCTCCGGGCATTACAACTCGGGCATATTTGCCGGGCTCGGGCATTCCGGCGCGATCCGGCACAATAAATTCTTGCCGAGCGAGCGAAATGACAGGCTCAGGCTGTCTCGCGGAACCATTGCCGCTATATGCGCCGTTTCCGTTGCTCTTCGCATCAGCACCGCTCTCCAACCGCGACGCCAGGTTCGCCAACCCTTCCTCAAATTCCCCGCCCAGGATCGTGCCCACGCCGAGGCCACGCAGATAATCCTCGTTCACCGGAGCGTACAGGCCGTAGAAACACAAATGCGCGCTCGGATTCAACCCGCGGATTTTTTCCAGCAGGCGCGCCGCGAGCCGCGTGGCGGTGTGCATGGGCACGTAAAAGGCGACGAGCGCCGCGCCGCGGACCGCGCCCTCATCCAGCGGCTCACGCGTCAAATCCACACTCGTCACTTCGTGCCCGCGCGCGCGCAGCCACGCCGCCGGCGAAGCCAAGCCGAACGGCTGCCTGCCCAGTTCATACGTGGAAATGAGAAGAATGTTCATGCGGACCAGCACACGCCCGTATTGATTCTAATCGAATCGAAAGCCCGGGCAAGCGCAAATGCAAAAAAATGCCTCGTCCCTCCGGCTGCACCCAGCGGGACGAGGCATATCGCCTGAACCATCACGAGCGACAGGAAACAACGTTCCCGGCGCCCGGGATATTCGCTATTTCAAATTCTCACGGGCAGGTCGGCGAGATCATCTTGACGGCCGTGACCTTCATATAGTGAGGGGACTTGGGCACGCCCTTCATGGCCTCGGCGTCAGCAACAGGAACCGCCGTGCCGGTAATCTCAATCTTGTGGCCGACATGAGGTTTCAGATTCGCCGCGGACGAAACAATCCCTACCGACTTCGGCCCTTTTTCAAGGTCGGAGAGCATGTAGGAATCGGGAGCGTCGCCGGCGCGAAGGCATCCGGTCATGCTGTGTTCCTTGGGAGCATCCTGGGCGCTGGTACCCATGGAAATGGTGAACGCGCAAACAACCAGTACCGCGAAAATCAATTTTTTCATGAAAGTCTCCTTTTGTGAGAGGACCGCCGGGGATGGTACCACAAATTCTAGAAGCGCAATCGAAATCTATGATACGGGCTTAAATGTAGACCGTCGGCGGAAGGCGCCGAGGCTAAAGCGCGAAATCTCGCGGATCGCACCCGTCAAGGCTTTCGATTGGGGTCAATCAGTTCGAGCTCAGGGGCCGGATTCACGGGATCGTCGAAAGGCATAATCTCCGTTCCCGTGCCGCACATGTCGGTCATATGGTCGGGGTACATGATGACCGGGCCTAGACGTGTCGTATTCTGGCTGGCAACCCAGAACGCTATAGTCGTTCCGGTGTAGCTACCTTTATGTGAAAGTCTAAGTCGATATTTCCCGGGCTCCAGGTCATCAAAATGAAATTCGGCGCGATCATCTGATTCGACTTCGGCAATCGGCGTTTCAGGCTGGTCGGCCCGTAGCGCAACAATTGTTGCTCGGCCCGCCATCGTCTTCATGCCAGGGCCCAGAATGTTGATTGTCCCCGCGACACTCACTTTGCTCTCGCGCACGTCGTAGGAAATTGGTCCAATACCCCCCGGAACGGATTCAACATTGACGAGCATACATTCGCCCCCAGACCCAAGCCCTCTCGCAAAGTATCCCCCGGGCGGGTCTAGTGTGATCGAAAGGCTCTTGGGGCCCTGCTTTGGAAGCTCAATGTCTCGCATTGCAGCAATCGGAAAGTCGAGGTAGGAGGCGTCCAGAGCGAACCTCAAATCAGGAAGATCCCCAAATTCGAATTGTCCCTTCGCATTCGTAGTCCCTGACCGTACCCTGTCCTCCGCGGCAAGAACTAACGCCACCCCGGGCACCGGGTGACCGCGCTTTGTAATCACTGACACATTCAACGATCGTTGCGATTGGGCAAGCGCGATGGTGACGATCACAAGGTTCGCGGCGATGAGTGTGATTGAGAGCCCCGGATGTGGACGGAGTGCTCGCATGGACGGAATTATATAGCAGTTATAAAGCTAATTAAATGCCTGAGGTTCCACGGCCTACCGCCAAACCCGGGCTGCGCCGGGCTTCGGGATGCGTTATGATGAACTCCGTTCAACACGTGAGAAAGGAACAGGATCCGTATGTCCCCAGTATCGAAGAATTCGTTTGGCACGCGCGAAACGCTTCAGGTCGACGGCAAACCGTATGAAATTTTCCGCCTGAGCGCGCTCGAGAAAAAAGGCGTGGGGCACATCTCAAAGCTGCCCTTTTCGCTCCTCGTTCTCCTCGAAAATCTCTTGCGGCAGGAAGACGGCCGCTTCGTCCATCCCGAAGACATTCAGGCGCTGGCGTCATGGGATCCGAAAGCCGCGACGCAGAAGGAAATTTCCTTCATGCCGGCGCGCGTTCTGCTGCAGGATTTTACCGGCGTGCCGGCGGTGGTCGATTTCGCGGCCATGCGCGAAGCCATGCGCGAGCTCGGCGGCGATCCGAAGAAAGTGAATCCCCTGCTCCCGGCCGAGCTCGTGATCGACCACTCGGTGCAGGTCGACAAGTTCGGCTCGGACATGGCGTTTGCCTTCAACGCCGAGCTTGAATTTCAGCGCAACGTGGAGCGCTATGCCTTCCTCCGGTGGGGCCAGGAAGCGCTGAACAACTTCAAGGTGGTTCCCCCGGATACGGGAATTTGCCATCAGGTGAATCTCGAATATCTCGCGCGCGTCGTTTTCGATTTGACGGTCGATGGCAAGACGTATGCTTTCCCCGATTCGCTCGTCGGCACGGACTCGCACACCACCATGGTCAATGGCCTCGGCGTCTTTGGCTGGGGCGTAGGCGGCATCGAAGCGGAGGCGGCGATGCTTGGTCAGCCTTTGTCCATGCTGATCCCGGAAGTGGTCGGCTTCAAGCTGCATGGCCGCCTGCCCGAAGGCACGACCGCGACCGACCTCGTTCTCGTCGTGACCGAGATGCTGCGCAAGAAGGGCGTGGTCGGCAAGTTCGTCGAGTTCTACGGCACGGGGCTTTCCAGCCTGAGCTTGCCCGACCGGGCCACGATCGCCAACATGGCGCCCGAATACGGCGCGACGATGGGCTTCTTCCCCGTCGATGCCGAAACGCTTTCGTATTTGCGCTTCACGGGGCGCGCCCCGGCGCGCGTGCGCCTGGTCGAGGAGTATGCGAAAGCTCAGGACATTTTCCGCACGGACGCCACGCCGGACCCCATCTACACCGACAAGCTGGAACTCGACCTCGCCACGGTGGAAGCGACGCTGGCCGGACCGAAGCGGCCGCAGGATCGCGTGCCGCTGCGGCAATCGAAAGCCTCCTTCGAAAAGTCGCTCGAGGGCGCCGCGCAAAAGCACGTTCCCGTGCGCTACAACGGCGACAAATTCGAGCTTTCGAACGGTTCGGTGGTCATCGCGGCGATCACCAGCTGCACTAACACCTCGAATCCCTCGCTGATGCTGGGCGCGGGTCTTTTGGCAAAGAAAGCGATCGAGCGCGGCTTGCACAGTAAGCCCTGGGTGAAGACCAGCCTCGCGCCCGGCTCGAAGGTGGTCACGGATTATCTTGCCGCTGCGGGGCTTGGAAAATATTTGGACGAACTCGGCTTTCAGTTGGTGGGTTACGGCTGCACGACGTGCATCGGCAACAGCGGCCCGCTCGAGGAGCACATCGGCGCGGCGATCAAGGAAAATAGCCTGGTGGCGGTTTCGGTGTTGAGCGGCAACCGCAATTTTGAAGGGCGCATTCATCCGTTGGTGCGCGCGAATTATCTGGCTTCGCCGCCGCTCGTGGTGGCCTACGCCCTCGCGGGACGCATGGATTTTGACATGGCCTCGGAGCCGCTCGGCAATGACAAGGCCGGCAAGCCCGTCTTCCTGCGCGATATCTGGCCCTCGCCACAGGAGATCGAATCGACCGTGCGAGCGAACGTCACGACGGCGATGTACAACAAGGAGTACGGCGAAGTATTTCAGGGCGACGCACACTGGCAGGGACTCAAGGTGCCGAAGGGCGACATTTACTCCTGGGATGAGCGCTCCACGTACATCAAGAACCCGCCGTTCTTTGAGAAAATCTCGAAGAGCCCGGCGCCGCTCACCGATATTCGCGGCGCGCGCGCGCTGGCCATGCTGGGCAACAGCATCACGACGGATCACATCTCGCCGGCCGGTTCGATTGCGGTCGACGGCCCGGCGGGAAAATGGCTGATCGAGCACGGCGTGAAGCCGGTGGACTTCAACTCGTACGGCGCGCGGCGCGGCAATCATGAAGTGATGATGCGCGGCACATTCGCCAACATTCGCCTGCGCAACCAACTTGCTCCGGGCACCGAGGGCGGCTGGACCGTGCACATTCCCGACGGCGAGAAAATGTCGATCTACGACGCGGCGATGAAATATCAGAAGGAGGGTGTGCCGCTGGTGGTGTTGGGCGGCAAGGAGTACGGTTCGGGATCATCGCGTGACTGGGCGGCCAAGGGCACGCTGCTGCTCGGCGTGCGCGCGGTGATCGCGGAGAGCTACGAGCGCATCCACCGCAGCAATCTCGTGGGTATGGGCGTTCTGCCGCTGCAATATCGCGATGGAGAGAGCGCGCAATCGCTCGCCCTCACCGGCTTCGAGGAGTTCACGATCGACGGCGTGGCCAAGCTCTCACCGAAAATGACGCTCGAGGTTCGCGCCCGCGACGCGCAGGGGAAAGAAAAGGTGTTTCAAACCGTCGCGCGCGCCGACACGCCCGAGGAAGTCAACTACTACCGCCACGGCGGCATTCTGCCGTACGTTCTGCGGCAGATGCTGTAAATCAGAATGACCAGCAGCATCGATGCGCCCGATTGGTCGGCGATACCCAGGCCGGTCGACGATGGAGCAGCGGCTCACCTTGTCGGAATGCGGATGCCGTCCGTTCCGCTGGTCGCCACGGATGGTACACTCGTCGATCTTTCGTCGCTGGCTGGCCTTGTCGTGGTCTATGCCTATCCCCGGACAGGAAAACCCGGCGTCGAAAATCCCACCGGATGGGACTTGATTCCCGGCGCGCGTGGCTGCACGCCGCAGTCGTGCGCCTTCCGCGATCACTTTGCCGAGTTGAAAGCGCTCGGCGTTGATCGGCTATTCGGCCTCTCGACGCAGGACTCTTCGTATCAGCGCGAGGCGGCGGAACGCCTGCATCTTCCCTTTCCGATTCTCTCGGACGAGCGCCTGCAATTGACCGCGGCGTTACGTCTGCCGACGTTCCAGACGAGCGGGATGACGCTGCTGAAACGTTTCACTCTCATGATCCGCGATGCAAAGATCGAGCACGTTTTCTATCCCGTCTTTCCGCCCGACCAAAACGTGGGCGACGTAATCGCGTGGCTCGCCGGCTAAGGCAGAACAATCGAAGCGTACAACTTGGGCGCGACTCACGTTTTCTCGGTGTTCTCTGTGCCCTCTGTGTTAAAAGGTTTCGGAGACGAAAGGCAAAGTTTTCACCACAGAGGACACAGAGAGCCACGGAGAAAATCTCATGGACGGAAAATTGAATCGGCGGGAACTCGTGAAAGCGGCGGGTGCTTCGCTCGCGACTGCGGCAATGTTGCATCCGCAAGTGCTTCACGCCTCGCAGAACTCCAATCCCGCGCCGCAGACCCGCGGCGTGGACATGTCGCACGAGTGCACGGTCGCCGACCCGGAGCACTATCATCTGGAGTTTGAAAACGAGTACGTCCGCGTGATCCGCTGCCGCATCCCTGGGCGCGACAAAGTGAAGATGCACAATCATCCGTTCGGTTCGGTCGTCATTTTCATGACGGACCAGAATCTGCATCAGACCCTCGAAAGCGGCGCAACGGAAGAAGCCCACAACAAGGCCGGCCACGTCGTGTGGGGCAACGGCTCGCAGTCGCAACACATGGGCGAGAACATCACGGATCAGCTGTACGAGTACATTCGCGTGGACATCAAAGCAGCCTTGCCCAAGCGCTCGTAGAGATATATTGGAATCTCGGACGCTTCGGGATTTCGGAGGTCGGGGCTTCAGCCCCGACGTAGGTTCGTCAGAACGTGGGCTTTAGCCCCTGAAGCTTCTCCGTTGCCTCTCGCCGCTTCCCACACAAATCGAATTCTGGCAACATTCTCCCCTCGACGTGAAGGAGCCCCGCATGCGCGCGCGCGTCATCTCACTTTCTCTGCTTCTGCAATTCTTCATCTTGCTCGTCGTCGCCGCGCGACCGCTGGCGGCGCAATATCCACAGGCAGGTCCCGCGCGCGTCTACGCCATCAAAGCGGGAAAGCTGGTCGACCCCGAAAAAGGCGAGACGCAGACGAATCAAATCATTCTGGTACGCGGGACGAAGATCGAAGCCGTCGGTCCCAACCTGACGATTCCTTCCGAAGCGAAGATCATCGATCTCTCGAAGTCGACCGTGCTTCCCGGCCTTTTCGACGCGCACACGCATCTGTGCATGACGACCAAGAAAGACCGCGACGGCACCGACTATTTCCTCACCACGCTGATGGACCCGACACCCTATCGCGCGATCGAAGGCGTAGCCAACGCGCGCGATATGCTGGCGGCAGGTTTCACCACGGTGCGCGACGTGGGCAACGCCGGCAACTATGCAGACACGGCGTTGCGCTTGGCGATCGAGCGCGGCGTCGTTTTCGGGCCCACCATGATCAACGCCGGGCGCATCATCGCGCCGTACGGCGGGCAATTTCACCTGCAGCCGGAAAAGCGCGACCTCGCCACGCCGGAATACGCGTTCGCCGATACGCACGACGAAATGATCAAGGCCATCCGCGAGAACATTCACTACGGCGCGACGGTGATCAAGATCGTGGTCGACGATCAGAAATACATCTACAGCGTGGACGATATTCGCTTCATGGTGGAGGAAGCGCATCGCGACGGCCTGAAGCTCGCCGCCCATTGCTGGACGCGCGCCGGCGCCCGCAACGCCGCCGAAGCGGGCGTCGATTCCATCGAGCACGGCCAGATGATGACGGACGATGACCTGCGCCTGGCAAAGAAGAATCACGTGGTGCTGGTCGGGACGGATTTCACGGAATTAGCGGCGCGCGAGAACGGCTTTCCTGAACTGCATGCCGTATTCGTCGACCGGCTGAAGCGCGCGCATCAGATCGGCGTGACAATGGCGTTCGGCACAGACGCGTTCATGTACGTGCCCGGGGAGACGCGCGGCACGCAGGCGGCGGAGTACGTCAATTCCTGGGTTGAGGCGGGCGTGCCCGCGAAAGACACGCTACTCGCGATGACGATGAACGCCGCGCGGCTCCTAGGAGTGGACGGTGCGCGCGGCGAGATCCGCCCCGGCCTTGCGGCGGACATCATCGCTACACCGGAGAATCCGCTCGACGATATTCAGGCCGTGCGGCACGTGTCCTTCGTGATGAAGGACGGAAACGTGTTCAAGAGCGAGTGAATGAATCCGAGGAATTTCGTGGAGCGGGCTTTAGCCTGTGGCGTTTGGTTGGAGCAGGATCAACTGTGCCGTAACAAAAAACCCACAGGCTGGAAGCCTGCGCCACCTAGTTCGGAACACGAACGACCGTCAGCGACTTGAGCATTTCCACCCAGCGCGCCGGGCGTTTTTCGTGGGGGGCGACGAGGCGGAATGGGCCCAGGGCGCCGGGGATGGGCGCTCCATCCATGGTGTCCGCCACGATGATTTCCGAATCCATGAAGCTGGAATTGAACTCCGCGAGCGCAAAGACGACGCGGTAGTCGTCGGCGGCATCCGCGAGGACGTAGGTCGCCATGGCCTGCCCGCGCATCGCTTCGCCTTGCGCGACGCCCGCCTTTTTCAGCAGGTCTTCGACCAGCACGCCTTCGTACACTTCGGTCTTTTTCGAGTGGGCGTTGTCCACCTTGAGCGTCTTGCGCGGCATGGCCTTGAGGTCCGCCACGGTCAAGTCGAGCGGCGTCGTCACGGCGCCCGTAATCTTAAAGTCGGACGGCCCGCTGGAGGGTTTTGGCGGACGCGCATCCTGGGCGCGCGACGAAAGACCGGGCAAAATCAGGATCGCTGCAATCAGTAGCAGGCGTCGCATGAAAGGTTCCTTTCCCGTGCAAATCGAGCGAAGGCGCGCCGTGCGTCAGCCCTTCTCGAGCATCACCTCGGTCGATTTGATGACGGCCGTCACGCGGTCCCCGACCTTGAGCTTCATCTCCTCGACGCTGCGCTTGGTGATGACGCTCTCAATCAGGTTCTTGCCCGCCTGGACGGTCACGTGGCCCATGACGCCGCCCAGTTGCAGCTCGACGATTTTTCCTTCGATCCTGTTTCGCGCCGAAAGTTTCTTAGCCATCGAATTCGCCTCGTTTCCGCAGGGAGCGCCCCGGCTCGCGGGGAGTGAGCGCCCAGCTTCGGACGTTTTCGCGGCGCTGTCAAATCGGCTTAAATCGACCAAAAACAGTGCACCTTCATACGATTTGTGAGTGCTCGAATCGCATGGCTAGGTTGGCTCTGAAATGCGCGGTTCGGGTGCGCTCATTTCCGGCGTGGCGGGCGAGAGCTTTGTCGCCACCATCTTTGTGTAACCTAGGAAAACAATTCCTGCCCGGGAACGTCCAATAAACGTAGGATAGAGTGTCTGTCCCGCGTGTGCTTGTCTGGAGCAAACATGACTCGCTTCAAAATTGTAATGGTCTCGGGGCTGGCGGTTGCCTTGGGCGTTGGCACTGCAACAATCACGGCGGCGCCGCAAAGTCGGCCGGCGCAAGCCGGCGCCAGCGCTTCTCAGGAAGTGCGCATTCCCATCGAGCAGCGCACGCTGGACAACGGCCTGCGAGTCATTTTCTCGGAAGATCACGCGGCGCCAACGGTATCTCTGTGCGTTACCTACGACGTGGGCTCACGGAACGAGTTGCCGGGCCACACCGGCTTCGCGCACCTGTTTGAACACATGATGTTCCAGGGATCGGAAAACGTGGGCAAGGGCGAGCACCTGATCCTGGTGCACGTGAACGGCGGCGACGTGAACGGCACAACGTCCAACGACTCGACGATTTATTTCGAGCGTGTGCCGGCCAATCAGCTGGACATGGCGCTGTTTCTCGAATCCGACCGCATGCGCGCGCTGCGCATCAATCAGGCGAATCTCGAGAACCAGCGCAGCACCGTCGAGGAAGAGCGGCGCCTGCGTGTCGACAATCAGGCCTACGGAAAAACGAACGAAGTCCTCTCCGATCTCGCCTACGACAATTTTGCGTACAAGCATTCCACGATCGGCTCGATGGCCGATCTGGACAAGGCCAGCCTCGAAGACGTTGCGCAGTTCTTCAAGACTTACTATGCGCCGAACAATGCCGTTCTCGCGATCGTCGGCGATTTCAATTCCACGGAGACGCTGGCCAAAATCAAAAAATATTTCGGCGATATCCCGCGTCAGCCCGCTCCTCCCGCCGTGGACATGACCGAGCCTGCGCAGACGGGTGAGCGCCGTACGGTAGTCGACGACGCGTTCGCGCGGCTGCCGCGGCTCGACGTCGTTTACAAAACGATTCCGGCGAATACGCCGGACTTTTACGCCCTCGATATGCTTGGCGATATTTTGTTCGGCGGCCCGTCGTCGCGCCTTTACCAAAAGCTGGTCAAGGAGAAAGCCGTGGCGCTGCAAGTGTTCGGCGGGGTCGATTTCCGGCGCGGCCCGGCGTTGTTTCAAGCCTTTGCGCTGCTCAAGCCCGGGCAGGACGCGGGCGAGGTAGAAAAACTGATTTACGAAGAGTTCGAACGTGTCAAGACGGAAGGTGTAACGCCCGCGGAAATGCGGAAGGTGCTGGTTCAGGACCGGCTGCAGCAGGCGGAATCGATGACAGGCACGATGAGCCGTGCGCGGTCGCTCGCTCAATATGCCGTTTATTTTCACGATCCCGACTTGATCAACACGATTTTGTCGAAGTACAGCGAGATCACTCCGACCGACATTCAACGCGTGGCGCGGCAGTATCTGGGCGCATCGCAGCGCACCGTGGTTTGGACAAATCCGAAGCCGCTAGGCGCGAAGTAGCACCTACGGCACGGCGTTGTAGCGCCCGCCTTTGAGGCGGGCATCGCGGCGTAACCGGGATGCCCGCCTGGAAGACGGGCGCCACCACGCCGTGATGGGGGAAGGGGAGATTGATGAAGCGCAATACGAGGATGGGATTTGTGGTGCGAGCGTCGGCGGCTTTCGCGTTGGCCGCGGCTCTGTCGGTAACGGCGCTTGGCCAGGGCGGGCCCGCCGACGACAAATCCATCCCCACCAGCAAAGTTGAGCGGCTCAACCGCGCGCCGGTCTCGAAAGAGATCCTGAAAGTCACGCTGCCGCGCCCGATCGAAACCACGCTTCCAAACGGCATCCACCTGATGATCCTCGAGGATCACCGGTTTCCGCTGATCACCGCGCAATTCGAAATCGACGGCGCGGGGCCCATGTTCGAACCGGCGGGCCAGCCGGGCCTCGCCGGCGCAACGGCCGCGCTCTTGACCGAAGGAACAAAAACGCGCACGAGCCAGCAGATTGCCGAGCAGATCGATTCGCTGGGAGGGTCTCTGTCCGCGTCGTCGGGATTCGGCTCCGGGTCCGCAGTGGTGGCGGCGTCCGGATTGTCCGATACGTTCGACCAATGGTTCGCGCTAACAGCGGATGTGCTGCTCCACCCGAATTTTCCCGCCGATGAGCTTGTGCAATATCAGGCGCGCGCCAAATCGGCGCTGTTGCAGCAACGCTCGCGGCCGGCCTTCCTGGCCAATCAAACGCTGAACCAAGCCCTCTATGGCGCCTACCCCGCCGCAATCGTTGCGGCCACGCCGGAATCGCTTGATTCGCTCACGCCGGCGATGCTTGCGGATTGGCACGCCAAGCAGTACGCCCCGCAGAACACAGTCCTCGCAATTTCCGGCGATGTCCACGCGCAAACTCTCATTCCGAAGCTGCGAAAGTGGCTCGCGGAATGGAAGCGCACGAAAACTCCAGTGAAATTCGCTCCGGCACCGCCACCCGCCGCGAAGCAAAAGATTTTCCTGGTGGACCGGCCCGGCTCCGTGCAAACCACGCTGCTGATGGGCAACCTAGCCATCGACCGGACGAACCCGGATTTTCCGGCCATGGTCGTTTTGAATGAAGTTCTGGGCGCAGGATCGGCGAGCCGGCTGTTTCTGAATTTGCGCGAGGAGAAAGGCTACACCTACGGCGTGTACAGCAACATCGTCGCGCGAAAATATGCCGGGCCCTGGACGGCGGGTGGCGACTTGCGCAGCGAAGTGACCGACGGAGCGATGACGGAATTCCTGCGGGAGCTCAATCGCATTCGCGACGAAAAGGTTTCGGACGATGAGCTGGACGCGGCGCGGCGCTCGGTAGTCGCGCGGTTCGCGCTTTCGCTGGAATCGCCGCAGCAGCTTATCGGCTATGCCATCACGCGGAAGGCCTACAACTTCCCTGCCGACTATTGGGACAAATATCCGGCGAAGATCGCCGCGATCAGCGCGGACGACGTGCGGCGCGTCGCGAAGAAGTATATCGATCCGGCATCCATGCAAATCGTCGCGGTGGGCGATGCGGAGAAGATCAAGGCAGTGCTCGAAAAATATGGCCCCGTTGAAATGGTGGCCTCGTCTGATACGCTCGCGCCAGCGACGAGTAAACCTGCGGGGGCCAGCGCGCACTAGCGCCACGCACCGAGCTGCACGTCAAGCGCGGATCTTCGACGGGGATGCCTGCCGACAATAAACGAACAGTCCGACGCCCGCCAGGATGGAGATCGCGCTGGCGGCCTGCGCGTTGGTCATCCCATAGAACGAGCGCGGATTGATGCGAATGAATTCCACGAGGAAGCGCGCCGCGCCGGTAAGCACCAGGTACCCGGCAAAGACGATTCCGTTCGGCGCGTGGCTTTTCAGCGCGCGCGCGCCCAGCCTCCACAACAGCCAGGCGATCAGAACCGCGGCCAGAAATTCGTAAATGGGAGTGGGATGCACGCGGCAGTCCGGCGGCGCGCCCCACTGGACACAGGACTCGGTGGTCGGCACGATTCCGTTGGGAAATGCCATTCCCCACGGCAGGCTTGTAGGCTTGCCATAGTCGCCATCGCCGGAGATGAGGCATCCGATGCGGCCGATCCCATAGCCGATCGCTGCCGCGGGTGAAGCCGCATCGAGCATCAGCAACATCGGCATGCGGAAACGCTTCGCCAGGAAAATGAGCGCGAAGAATCCGCCGAGGATCGCGCCGGCAAACGCAAAACCCATCGTGCTGAAAAGCTGCGGCCACGGATCGGCGAAGAATTCGCGCGGGGTTTCGAGAAGGTGGTAGAGCCGCGAGCCGACAAGGCCCGCGAGGCCGGTGATGCCGATGATCGCTTCGGGGTCGGCGGGAACTTTGTGGCGCTCGAAATCGGCGCGCAAGATGAAAAATCCGCAGATCAGGCCGACGGCGACCATGATGCCGTACGAACCCAGCGTTAGCGGGCCGATGTGAATGAAGGGGTACAAAATGACTCCAGCTGCGAATCGAAAGTCACGGCCTAAAGCCGTATTTTGCTACGGCAGCGACCACAAACGTAATTCCTACAACGAAAAGAATCCACATCAAATAAATGGGCCAAACTGACCATCCAAACCGAGCCCCGATTCGGAGATAGTCGTTGTAGTTTAGGGTTCCCCCTCTGAGAAACGTCCACTTATATCCGGCACGCTTCATTCGAACGCGGACAAACAAGTCTATGGCAGCGAATCCAATCAAGAACACGATTCCGACGTCAAATATGAAGCGGCCGGTGGAAACCGGTTCGAAACCCGTCACGACGCAATCGTATCATTTCCAAACATCGCCAATGTCTGCTTGTATTTGAATTCTCAATGCACCGCAGTCTGCTCGCCGGCCACTGGCCGGTTCCTTCGCATGATGAGGAGAAACGGAACGAGGCAAAGAATGATGATCGCCAGCACGGAGATCACTTCGACGTAGGCGATGGTCGTCGCCTGGCGGTCGAGGATAATCGAGACAATTCCGTAGGCTTTATGCGTGGCGTCGGCGCTGCCCGAGCCGCCGCTCCCGTGCAAGGTTTGAGACAGCCCCCCGACGAGGCCCTCGTAAGCCGGCGAGCCGGGCGTCGTATGCGCGACGAGGAAGTGCCGCCGGCGCTGCGCGATCCTCGTAATCGTGGTCGAGATGACCGCGATGCCAATGCTCCCGCCCACGTTGCGCATGAAGCTGTTCATCGAGGAAATCTGGTTGTTCTTCTCGCGCGGCACGCCAACGTACGCCAGCACGTTTTGCGGCACAAAAATGAAGGCCAGGCCGAACATCTGCAGCGAGCGCATTAGAAACGCCGCGCGAAAATCCATCGTCAGGCTGAACAGGCTGGACATGTAATACAGCGCCGCGGAAATCGAGACGAAGCCGAACGCCATCATTTTGCGCGGATCGATTCGCGAGACGAGCGCCCCCACGAACGGCAGCACGCAGATCATCACAAATCCCCCGCCAGCGAGCGCTTCTCCGGCGACGACCGCCGGATAGCCGAGCAGCACCTGCAGGAATTGCGGAATCATGACGGTGGTGCCGTAGAGAACGATCCCCAGCGTGAAGCTGAAAAACATCGCCGTCGCGAAATTGCGCCGCTGAAACAAGCGAATGTCCACGACTGGATTCGGGTGATGCCACTCCCACACGATCCAGATGACGAACGCGTAGCCGGCCAGAACCATCAGCGAAGTGATCCAGCGCGAGGAAAACCAGTCGGCTTCCTGCCCCTTGTCGAGCGCGATTTGCAGGCTCGCCACGGCGAGCGTGATGAGTCCGAGGCCGATGTAATCGGCACGGATTTTCCTGCGGCGCTCCTGTTCCCGTTTCAAGAACGGCGGGTCTTCCACGAGGCGATTAGTCAGGAAAAGAGAAATTACGCCGATCGGCACGTTCACGTAGAAAATCCAGCGCCAGCTGAAATTGTCCGTGATGTAGCCGCCGAGCGTCGGGCCGATCGCCGGAGCGAGCACCACGGCCATGCCGTAGACGGCGAACGCCATGCCGCGCTTCGATGCCGGGAACGTATCGGCGAGGATGGCCTGCTCGCTGGGCTGCAATCCTCCGCCGCCGACGCCCTGCAATACGCGGCAGAAAATGAGCATGCCGAGGCTGGGGGCCAATCCGCACAGAAAGCTGCTCAGCGTAAACAGCGCCACGCAGGTCATGTAAAAGCGCTTGCGGCCGATGACGGTCGAGAGCCATGCGCTGATCGGCAGGATGATGGCGTTGGAAACGAGGTAGCTCGTCAGCACCCACGTGGACTCTTCCTGGCTGGCGGAAAGGTTGCCGGCGATGTGCGGCAGGGACACGTTGGCGATGGAAGTGTCGAGCACCTCCATAAACGTGGCCAGCGTGACCGTCAGCGCGATCAGCCACGGGTTGTACTTCGGTTTCCAGGCAGCGTCGATTGCTTCGGTCACTCTGATTGCTCCGAATTTGGTAGGACAGGCTTATAGCCTGTCGGGGTTCCAACTGACCTTGAATAGCGCGCTCTGTCTGGGCGCCGTGATAGAACCCGACAGACTGAAAGTCTGTCCTACTTGAGCCAAACCTTGGGGACCACTGACATGCCCGGCCGCAGGCGCTCCAGGCCCTGCTGGCCGGGCTTGAAACGGATGCGCACCGGCAGGCGCTGGACGACCTTCACGTAGTTGCCTGTCGCGTTTTCCGGCGGAAGCAAGCTGATCACCGAGCCGGTTGAGCCGGGCATCGCTTCGATGGTGCCGTCGAAATTCTGGTCGAAGGCGTCCACGGAAATCGTCACGGACTGGCCCGCGTGCATTTGCCTGAGCTGGCTTTCCTTGAAATTGGCGGTGACCCACAAATCGCCAAGGTCGGCGAGCGTGACGAGGCGCTGGCCTTTGCTGACGTGCTCGCCGACTTCAACAGTTCTCTTGCCGATCACGCCCGCGACGGGGGCGACGATCTTGCAATAGCTCAGATCGAGCTCGGCGCGATCGAGCTGCGCCTTCATCGCCTGCACTTCGGCTTGCCGGGACTGGAGATTTGCGCGCGAGATGGCCACCTGATTGGGCGCGCTCACCTGCGCTTGGCTCATCATGCTCCGCGCCTGGTCGAGCTGGGCGCGGCGCTGCTCGACGACTTTTTGCGCGGCCTCGGCGGATGCGCGCGCGGAATCGACGGAAGCGGCGAACGCCTTCGCGGTGCTCACGACCTGGTCGTAGTCGACGCGCGAAACTTCGTTCTTGTCGACGAGAGCTTTATAACGCGCAATGTCGGCCTGGGCCTTCGCGTTATTCGCCTCGACTTCGAGCACGCGAGACTGTGCCGCGAGTTGATCGCGTTCGGCCGCGGCAAGCGCGGCTTCGGTGTTCGCCACCTCGGACTTGGACGTGGACAGGCTCGTTTCTGAAGTGCTCTGCGTAATGGGAAGGTTCGGATTTTCCGCGCGCTCGCCGGCCTGCGCTTTCAGGAACTGTGCTTGGGCTTGCTCGACGGCCACTTCGTAGTCGCGCGGATCGAGCTCGACGAGCACATCACCCGCTTGCACGGACTGATTCTCCTCAACACGCACCGCCTTTACGTCGCCGTCGATCCGCGCTGTGATGCCGTTGAGATGACCGTCAACCTGCGCGTCATCCGTCGATTCGTACGTGCGCGAATAGATCCAAAATCCAAGGGCCGCGACCAAAATGATTGCGCCCAGGATGGCCGCAAAGAAGAGCGTGCGGCGCTTCCCTTCCTCGGTCGGGCCCGCGCCGCCCGCATCATTCGGCTTGGCCGGCGAATCAGCAGCCCGCGCGGCGCTCGGTTCCCGCAGTTCATCGACTGGCATGGCTATTGGCTCCTCAAAAGATCGCGCATGATTTTTTCGGCCTGGCCGATGGCCCGCGCCACGCTGGCTTTGGCCAAGTTGTGGGCGTTCAAATCGGAGATGTAATCGGACTCGGCGCTGGCGACCACTTCCTGAGCCTGCGTGACTTCCACTGTGTCCGCGACGCCGGAGGCAAACCGGTCGGAGGACTGGGTCAGTTCATCGCGCGCCAGGTCGCGTCGGCTTTGCGCAACGCGCACCAGCTCGGCGGCCGCGTTCAGATCGAGGTAGGCGTTGCGAACGTCGGCTTCGACGCGGGAGCGCGCGTTTTCGTATTCGGCGCGCCGCTGCGTCAGATCCGCGTCGGCTTCGACGATATCGCCGTGCGTGTGGCCGCCCGCCCAGATGGGAAAGTTGAGTTGGCCGCTCACATCAAAGGTTCCGTGGGAATTCGCGGGGTTGATGCCGATCACGCCGTAATCCGCGACGATGCTGAGCGTGGGCAAATGCTCGGCGAACGCCGCTTTGCGGGCGAATTCAGCGGCACGCAGTTGCGCCTCGGCAGCCTTCAGGTCGGAGCGGTTCTGCGCGGCGAGCGCGAGCGCTTGATCAAGAGCGATGTTGTCGAGCGGCGCGTAGGGCATTTTGTCCGCGAGGGAGTATTCCTGCGCGGGCGACATCCCAATGAGCCGCGCGAGGCCGATTTTCTCTTTGGCGAACTCCGCCTGCTCCGCCGTCAAGCGCTGCTGCTGGGTTTCGAGTTCCACCTGGCTCCGGGTCATGTCAATTTTGGCGCTGAGGCCCGCCGAAAAGCGGTCCGACGCCTGCTGGTAGATCGCCTGCGCGCTATCCACCTGGACCTTGGCTGAATCGACGCGCGCGGACTCGGCCAGCGTTTGCAAGTAGGCTGACGTCACCACGTATACGACGATTTCCCGCGCGTCCACCGCGGAGAGCTCGGCGGCTCGCTGCGATTCGCGCGAGGACTGATGGGTGCGAATGGCCTGGAGGTCGGCAACCCTTTGGGTCAGGTAAACCCGCAAGTCGATGAAGTTGAAAGGGCCAACGATATTGGGGAAATGAATCCCCAAGGACGGAGGAAATTTGAACTTGAAGCCGTAGGACGCAAGATCGATCTGCTGCACATTTTCGCGCAGGCCACCCGAGAAGTTGGGATAGAGCAAGCTGCGCGCGACGATGTCCTCGCCTTTCGCGCGATCCGACGCCTCGGCAGCGTCAATCGCGCCCAGGTTGTAGCGCAAGCCCTTTTTGAGGGCTTCGTCCAGCGACAACGAGAGCGGCTGCGCCGACGGCGGGCCGGCGCTGGCGCTGCCTTGAAACGCCCCCGTCTGCGCCAGGGCGGGAAGCGCCGAGGCGAGAATGCCGAGGAACAACACGAACGGGCGATGCCGGAAAAATCTCATGAGGGCCACTCGATTCTTCAGGAGTTAACGGCCACGCCTGCCGCACTCGGGGTCAGCTGTCAAAGGGGAGGGCAGACGGGCCGTCCGATTCCGCACTTAAGGCTTGCATGGCCGAAGCCACGCAAGTAAGATACATACACGTATGTATACTGTCAAGCAAAGCGGCGCGCGAACGTGACCGAACTGTCCACGCCCGCACGCGCCAAAAGGACCCGAAGCCAGGCTTCCCTGCCCCCGGGCCGCGGCCGGCGCCAGGCGGACCGCACGCGCGCCACTTGCAGGAAATTGTTAGATGCAGCGAAGCGCATTTTCGCTCAGGAGGGTTTTGAGGCCGCCCGGCTCGAGGATATCGCCGCCGGCGCCGGCTATACCCGGGGCGCCTTTTACGCGAACTTCGAGAGCAAGGAAGACATCTTCTTCGCCCTGTTCGAGGAATGGGCCCAGGAGCGCATCGAGTCCATTACGCGGGACCTTCGCCGGCACTCCAACCCCGAGGCCAAGCTGGCGGCCCTGCGAACCCATTACGCCGGATTGGCCAAGGACCGCAGGCTGGTCCTGATCTCCATGGAATTCAAGCTGTTCGCCCTTCGCCATCCCGAGGCGCACGCCCGGCTGCGGAGCAGGCACCGGCGCATTCGAGCCTCGTTCGGCGACCTCTTCGCCGAAATCATGGGCGCCCTGGGCAGGGGCATTCCGGTCGGCTATCCGGCGGCTTCGGCCTGCCTTGGCGTGCTCTCCCAGGGCCTGCTGCTGGAACACCTGCTCGATCCAAAGACGCTGTCGGATGAGGATGTGCGCCACGTGCTGGGCCTGTTTTTCGATGCGCTCTTTCAGGCTTCACCGCAGGCTGTTTAGCGGCCACGCCGGGTTGCAATCCGGGAAAATGTATTTGTAACGGGACTTTGGGCTGTCGCATCACAGTAATGCGGTGCAGTGCGGTACAGCATGCCTCGGATGAACCCCGAGCGGCGCCTAATCCCAGCGGATTAGCGCGGACCAGGAATATACTTCCAGGATAGCCAGCAAGATTCGGAGTCTAGTCGTCCCGGTTTGGGGGACCTGGAAGGGCTGGTCTCGGAAGTCGCGAGTTTTTGCCTGGTGCCGGGGAAATTCCGGCGCGGGCGGGCCCCGGAGGAAGTAGTTTCGTATGTGGATAGTCCGTTTAGCCCTGCGCAGGCCATACACCTTTGTGGTGATGTCCTTGCTGATCCTGATTTTGGGAATCCTTTCGATCTACTCCACGCCGATCGACATTTTCCCGAACATCGATATTCCGGTGATCAGCGTCGTCTACGGGTACGCCGGACTCTCTGCGGAGGAAATGGCCCAGCGCATCGTGGTGATCTACGAACGCGGGCTGACGGCCACGGTCAACGACGTCGAGCACATCGAGTCGCAATCCCTGAACGGCCTCGGCGTCATCAAGATCTTTTTCCATCCCAACGTGCGCATCGACATGGCCATGGCGCAGGTTACGGCGCTCGCCCAATCCACCTTGAGGCAGGACCCGCCCGGGACCACGCCGCCTTTCATCCTCGCCTACAACGCGTCCTCCGTGCCGATCATCCAGCTCGCGCTCTCGGGCAAAGGGCTTTCCGAGCAGCAATTGAATGACTTGGCGGCAAATTTTCTGCGCAACCAATTGGCGACGGTCCAGGGCGCCGTGTTTCCCAACCCTTACGGGGGCAAGCAGCGGCAAATCCAAGTGGACTTGAATATCCCGGAGCTTCAGTCCAAGGGGCTATCGCCGAACGATGTAGTCGGCGCGATCGTCAATCAGAACCTGATCCTGCCCGCCGGAACCGTGAAAATCGGGAAGTTTGAGAACGATGTGGACCTGAACGGGAGCCCGCAATCCGTCCAGGAAATGAACGACTTGCCGATCAAGACGGTGGGCACAAACACGATTTATGTTCGGGACGTCGCGCACGTTCGCGACGGGAATCCTCCGCAGACGAACATCGTGCTTGTAGACGGGCAGCGCGCTGCGCTGATGACGGTGATGAAGCTCGGTAGCACTTCGACGCTCGACATTATCAATCAATTGAAGGAGCGCCTGCCGGTGGTCCTAGCGGGCCTGCCGCCCGAATTTCGGGCGCGGCCGATCGCGGACCAGTCGCTCTTCGTCCGCGCCTCGATCAACGGCGTGCTGCGCGAAGCGATCATCGCCGCGTGCCTTACCGGACTGATGATTTTGATTTTTCTGGGCAGCTGGCGAAGCACCGTGATCATCGCGGTTTCCATTCCCCTGTCCATTCTGACATCGATCATTCTGCTGGGAGCCATCGGGCAAACGATCAACATCATGACGCTGGGCGGGCTGGCGCTCGCCGTCGGTATCCTGGTGGACGACGCCACCGTGGAAATCGAGAACATCAATCGCAACCTGGCCCAGGGCAAGGAAATCATCCAGGCGATTCTGGACGGCGCGCAGCAAATCGCGGTGCCGGCGTTCGTTTCCACGCTCTCGATTTGCATCGTGTTCGTGCCGATGTTTTTCCTGACCGGCGTGGCGAAATACCTGTTCGTGCCGCTGGCGGAAGCCGTGGTGTTCGCCATGCTGGCTTCCTACATGCTTTCGCGCACGCTCGTTCCCACAATGGCGCGTTATTTGCTGAAGGCGCACGAAGAGGAATCCGTCGAGAGATCGCTCGCCAGCATGAACCCGTTCGTACGGTTGCAGGGGCACTTCGAATTGCAATTCGAGCGGCTTCGCAATTTCTACCGGGGAATCTTGCAGAAGTGCCTGGCGTACAAGATCGCCTTCCCGTTGGGATTCCTGGCGATCTGCGTGGGCTCGTTCGCGCTGTATCCGTGGCTGGGCGAGGACTTTTTCCCCAGCGTCGACGCGGGCCAAATCAAGCTGCACGTGCGCGCGCCAACCGCCACGCGCATCGAGGAGACGGCCGCCCTTTGCAGCGACGTCGAGCGGTCAATTCACGAGCTGATTCCGGCTAACGAAGTGGACGGTGTGATCGACAACATCGGCTTGCCCTACAGCGCGTACAACTACGCGTACAGCACCTCCGCGCCGATCGGCCCAGAAGATGCCGACATCTTGATTTCCCTGAACGCGAAGCATCATCCCACCGACCAGTACATGCACGATTTGCGGATCAAGCTGAACCGCGAGTTTCCCGGCGTTCTGTTTTATTTTCCGCCGGCGGACATCGTCAGCCAGATTCTGAATTTCGGCTTGCCCGCGCCGATCGACATTCAAATCATGGGCCGGGACGTCGACGGGAATCATGCATTTGCCGAAAATCTGGCGCGGCAGCTGAGAACGGTGACGGGAATCGCGGACTTGCGCATTCAGCAGCCGTTCAATCAGCCCAAGCTGCACATCAACGTGGATCGCACGAAGGCCATGCAGGCAGGGTTCACGCAGCGTGACGTGGCCGGGGATTTGCTCGTTTCGCTGAGCGGCAGCTTTCAGACTTCGCCCTCCTACTGGCTCGATCCCAAGAACGGCGTCAGCTATTTCGTCGCGACCCAGGCGCCGCAATATGAGTTTCAGTCCCTTCAGGATTTGGAGAACATTCCGGTGGCCGGCGGGTCCGCCAATGGACGCGCGCCGTGGCAGCAACTCGCGAATCTGGGAACCATCTCGCGAGGCGAAGGCATGGCGACGGTATCGCACTACGACGCGCAAACCATGATCGATATCTTCAGCTCGACGCAGGGGCGCGATCTGGGCGGAGTCGCGAAGGACGTTCAGAAAATTATCGATCGCAACCGCGACCAGTTGCCGCGCGGCAGCCAAATCTTCGTGCGCGGACAGATCGATACCATGCGCACCTCGTTCGTGGGTTTGGTGGCCGGCCTGGGTTTCGCGATCTTGCTGGTGTACTTGCTGATTGTCGTCAACTTCCAGTCGTGGCTCGATCCGTTTATCATCATTTCGGCTTTGCCCGCGGCACTCGCCGGAATCGTGTGGATGCTGTTTGTGACGCATACGACGATCAATGTGCCGGCGCTGACCGGCTCGATCATGTGCATGGGCGTGGCCACGGCGAACAGCATTCTGGTGGTGAGCTTTTCCAAGGAGCGCGTGCAGGAAGGACAGAATCCGATCCAGGCCGCCGAGGAGGCGGGCTTCACGCGGTTCCGGCCGGTGATCATGACGGCCATGGCGATGATCATCGGCATGCTGCCAATGGCGCTGGGCCTCGGCGAAGGTGGCGAACAAAACGCGCCGCTCGGGCGCGCGGTGATCGGCGGCCTTATTTTTGCGACGGTGGCGACGCTTCTCTTCGTGCCGTCGGTGTATAGCTTGATTCACGGCTACCGCAAGAACCCGGAACACTCAGCAATTATCGAGATTCCGGGCGAGTAGTTCGGGCCAATATTTCGGAGGGGAAGATGGAGGTTGTTACCAATCAGCGGGACGCGGCGGGAGCGCCGGTTGGCGCGTCCGGACACAACGGCGGCGCGCCTGCGCCGGGCAGTCCCGTGATTCGTACAATTCTGTTGTTGCTCGTTGTGATTGTCGCGGCCGTCGTCGTGATCTGGGGAATTTCGAGCCGGCGCGAAGCCAACGCGCAACTGGCGCAGGAAACGCAGGATCTGGCGGTCCCCACGGTTTCCGTGGTTCACCCCAAGCCGGGCGCTCCCCAGCAGGAAGTGATCTTGCCTGGAGACATGCAGCCCTATATCGACGCGCCTATCTTCGCGCGAACCAGCGGCTACTTGAAAAAGTGGAATGCGGATATCGGCGCCGATGTGAAATCGGGACAGCTGCTCGCCGAAATCGATGCGCCGGAGCTGGACCAGCAACTGCAGCAGGCGAAGGCAGACCTGGCCACGGCCGAAGCCAATCTGAACCTGGCGGAAATCACGTCAACTCGATACAAGGACTTGCTGAAGACGGACTCCGTGTCACAGCAGGATGTCGACAACGCCACGGGAAATTTTGACGCGCGCAGAACCGCCGCCGAATCGGCGCGGTCCAACGTGAAGCGGCTCCAGGAACTGCAGTCCTTTGAAAAAGTGTACGCGCCGTTTGACGGCATGATCACGGCGCGCAACACGGATATCGGCGCGCTGATCGATTCGGGCAGCAGCGGCGGAACGGCGCGCGAGCTGTTTCACATTGCCGCCGTCAACCGGCTGCGCGTGTACGTCAACGTTCCTCAGTTCGACTCCCCGCAAATTAGGCCGGGGCTTCGGGCGGAACTTGTGCTGACCGAATTCCCCGGCAAGCGATTCGAGGGCACTGTGGTCCGGAGTTCGGGCGCCATCGACAACTCGACGCGGACGCTGCTCACCGAGGTGGACGTCGAGAACCCGGCGCATCTCCTGAAGCCGGGGGGTTACGTCGAAGTCCATCTCAAGCTTCCCTCTCCGGTGAGTACGTTCACACTACCGGTGAACACGACGATTTTCAAATCCTCCGGCTTGCAGATAGCCGTTGTGAAAAGCGGCAAGACGATTTCGCTCGTCCCGATCATTCCCGGCCGGGATTTCGGGTCGGACATTGAAGTCGTTGCGGGGTTGAAGGGCGACGAGTCTGTGGTGCTCAATCCTTCCGACTCGCTCATCGATGGCGCCGCGGTTCGGCTGGCCGAACCGACAGCGCCCGCGCAGAGGAAGCCGTAATGATCGGGTTGACCGGCGATCAAAATTCGTTTCGGCGCGGCAAAATTGGCGGACTGATTTCCCCACTAACGTTTTGTCTTGCATTCGTCGGAGTTCTGCTCGGCGGTTGCACGGTCGGGCCAAAATACGCGAAGCCGACGACCGAGATCCCGACTTCGTATAAGGAAATCGGGAATTGGAAAGCGGCGCAGCCGAGCGATCAGGCGCAAAAGGGAAATTGGTGGGAAATCTTTAGCGATCCCCAACTGAATGCCCTCGAGCAGAAGCTCACCGTGTCCAACCAAACTTTGAGGGCGGCCGTAGACCGGTTTCAGGAATCGCGCGACGCGTTGCGCGCCACGCGATCGAACTTGTACCCGCTGGTCACGGCCAGCGTCACGCCAACCCAGAATAGACAGTCGCAGAACCGAGCGCTGCGCGGCGCGACTTCTCCCGTCAACTATTCGGATCTCATCGCAGAGGGAGACTTCTCCTACGAGGTGGATACCTGGGGCGCCATCCGCCGTAGCGTTAAGTCCAGCCGTGAACTCGCGCAGGCGACGGCGGCGGATCTGGAAACGATTCGCCTGAGCTTGCATGCGGAGCTGGCATTCGATTACCTGACGCTGCGCGGCCTCGACGAGCAGAAACGCCTGTTTGACAACAACGTCGACGCATTTCAGAAGGCCCTCGAGCTGACGCAGAGCCGCTTTCAGGGCGGCGTCGCGTCCCGCGAGGATGTGGATCTGGCCGCGACGCAGCTCGAGCAGACGCGGGCGCAGGACATTGACATTACTTCGGCGCGCGACCAGTTTGAGCATGCCGTCGCGGTGCTCGTCGGCCAGCCGCCTTCCACGTTCCGCCTGGACCCCGCGCCGCTTCCCTCCGCGCCGCCGGTGCCTCCTCCGGGACTTCCCTCCGAGCTGCTCGAGCGGCGGCCGGACATTGCCGGTGCTGAGCGCCGGGTGGCCTCCGCGAACGAACAAGTCGGGATCGCCCGCGCGGCGTACTTCCCTTCCATCACGCTGGGGATCATCGCGGGATTTGAGGGCAGCAAGTTTCCGAATTGGCTGACGGGGCCGAGCGCGCTGTGGTCCATCGGTGGGTCCGCCGCGGAGACGGTTTTCGATTTTGGCAAGAGGCGTGCGGCTTCCGACCAGGCAATTGCCACGTACGACGAACTGATCGCGGACTATCAACAGACGGTGCTCACCTCTTTTCAGGAAGTCGAAGATTCTTTGGCTGATCTTCGCGTACTCCAGGAGGAATCCAAGACACAGGATGACGCCGTCGCGGCGGCGAATCGGGCGCTCGATCAAGCGACGAACCGGTACAAGGGCGGGCTGGACACGTACCTGACCGTGATCACCGCGCAGAATGCCGCGCTCGTGAATGAACGCACCGAGGTGAGCCTGCTGACGCGCCAGCTGACCTCCACCGTGCTGCTGATCAAAGCGCTCGGCGGCGGCTGGAACGCTTCCCAGCTTCCAGCGGTGGACTAGACTGCCGCCAGCGGATCAGAACATAAATTCCTCTGATTCTTCTCCCCGCCTCCGTGCGACGCGCGTTGCAGATCGCGCACATCGTCGGAGGCTCGGCGTCGTCCACCACATGATGGATCCAGGCACACCACGACGCCGAAGGATATTTTCAGAAATCGCTTCATAATCGTCTCAAGATGCTGATTCCGTTATTCGATCTCGGCGATTCGCCGAGCGTGGCGCCCGCCCGCAAACGGCGTCACGAGCCACACCTTCACGATTTCCAGGGCGAGGTCTTCGGGAATCATTCGCTGGCCGATGGAGATGACGTTGGCGTCATTGTGCTCGCGCGCGAGTTGCGCCGTCTCGAGGCTCCAACAAAGCGCGCAGCGGACGCCATGAACCTTGTTGGCGACGATCGCTTCGCCGTTGCCGGATCCGCCCAGCACGATGCCGCGCTCGCACTCGCCGCTCGACACCGCTTGCGCCGCCGGACGAATGAACAGGGGATAGTCGACCGGCTCGTTGCTGGTGGTGCCGAAATCGTGCACCTCGTGCCCGAGCGAAGTCAAAAGTGCCTTTATTTTTTCCTTATACTCAAAGCCGGCGTGGTCGGAACCGATGGAGATTTTCAAGGGCCACAGAATAGGTCGCGGGATTTTGGGTGTCAAGGGAGGGTGTGCGCTCGCTCACGATACTAAATTTAAAACGCAACGCCGGCGGGACGCCGGCGCCAAACGCGCTATCGCATGCGGCCGAGTTGATAGTTGAGGTTGGCGGTTTGGCTTTCGTAGTCGTACTGCGCGCTGATCTGGTCGATCTGTGCTTCTGTCAAGCTCAGTTGAGCCTGGCTCAGCTCGATGATCGAGCTCAATCCCAGTTTGTAGCGCGCCTGCGCCAGATCGAACGCCTGCGTTGCCTCTTTCAGCAACTGCTCGGTCACGGAAAGGCGCTGGTACGCGGAGCTGACGTTCAGCCACGACGTGCGCACGTCTTCGGAGATTCGATTCTGCAAGTCGCGCAGGTACTGCTCCTGCGCGGCGGCGCGGGCAACCGCTTCGGTGTGCAGCGCATTGTACATCCGCCCGTTGAAGAGCGGCACGTTGAGATCGAAACCGGCCGCGGCGTAGCTGCTGGGCAGGGGATCCTGGCGGTACGGAACGAGGCCCGCGACGCCGACCGCCGAGAGCGTGGGAAACCACAGATCGCGCTCGGCGGTGGCGTAGCTCTGCGCCGACTTCAGATCCAGCCTCTGACTTGCAAGCTCCGGCCGGCTTTGCAGCGCCTCCGTGACGAGCGGGTCGACTTCGGACGGAGGCGCGCCGGGCAGCGGCTCGTCCATCAGCTCGAACATTCGTTCATTCGGATATCCCAGCGCGTCGGAGAGCTGCGCGTACGACGACTGGAGATCGTTCTGCGCCTGGACCAGAAGAAGCTGCGCGCGGCTCAAGTCCACATTTGCGAAGCTGACGTCCAGACCCGATTTGAGGCTGCTCTTGGCCATCTGCGTCACCTGATCGGTAACGAGTTGGCGGTCCTTGACGGTTTCATTCGCGACGCGAAGGACGGCCTGCGCTTTGAGCACGTTGTAGTAGTCGAGATTGACGCGCAGCAACACATCGGCGCGCGTCGTCACCACGGTAGCTTGCTGCGCTTGCGCGTGGTAGTTCGAGCTTTTGGATAGCTCGTGCGTGCGGCCAAAATCCGTGACGAGCTGCGAGACCGAAACGCCGCCCGCGAATTTGTCATAGATGCTCGGGCTGTTCAGAAAACCTGCGGCGATTCGGCTGCCGCTCTGGGCCTCTGCCCCAGTGAGCGCGCCGCTCGCCTGCGGATAGTAGGCCGACCGAACTTCGGTGACTTGTGCCGCCGCGGCTCGCGCGAGCTGCGTGGCCGCTTGGATTTGCGGGTGGTTTTGAATGGCGATGTTCTGCGCGTCCTGCAGCGTCAGCTTCTGCATACTCGCCGCCGCTTGATTCTGCGCGGCCGGGTTTGCCGGCGGAGGCGTTTGCGCCTGCGAGCTGCAACGTGAGGCAGCGAAAAACAAAGCGACCACGAGAAGAAAGGAGCGGGGCTGGCGAAGCGAGCGCATCATTGTCCCTCCTGCACAACCGGCGTCGCGGCGACCGCCTCTCGACGGCGATACATCAGCAGGTACGCAGCCGGCACCACACACATCGTGAGAAGAATCGAGGAGATGAGC